>Ga0209535_1002042_pt1 | contig 13264 bp, 5 predicted proteins | sample LinPmetageLP28_FD_184041 | JGI IMG/M metagenome (GOLD analysis project Ga0209535, IMG submission 184041) | Marine viral communities from the Pacific Ocean - LP-28 (SPAdes) (version 2) | ecosystem: Environmental > Aquatic > Marine > Oceanic | place: Pacific Ocean | collected 2009-08-22 | reverse complement strand
CTTCACAGACGTATCCTTACACGCAATGCAGTTTTTGGGACCACCATTTACGTTTGGTATAAACGTGGTGTCAGAAAACATTACGATTGCAGGGCCTCTTGCCGCGATAAACGTGGAAGACACGGTGTTTTGGATGGGTAGCAACGAGTTTTACGCTTATTCAGGCTCTGTTCAAAGAATGCCTTGCACTGTTCGGGATTATGTTTTTGACGACATAAACTCAGATCAGTTAGAGAAGATAAGCGCGGGATCAAATACGGCTTTTGGCGAGATATGGTGGTTTTATCCTTCTTCCAGTAGCCAAGAAAATGACCGATATGTGATTTACAATTACATGGAGCAGGTGTGGTATTATGGAAACCTAGCCAGAACAGCTTGGTTAGACCGTGGAATATTTAACTTGCCGTTAGCCGCGGGCACGGATCATTATAACTACAACCACGAGTTTGGTTTTGATGATGGTAGTACAAATCCGGCGACGGCAATAGCGGCTAATATAGAAAGCAGCCAGATAGACATGGGCGACGGGGAGCAGTTTATCTTTATGAGCCGATTGATCCCTGATTTAACCTTTGTGGATTCTTCTGCGGAGTCGCCTTCTGCGAATATAACGTTGCAGGCTAGAAATTATCCGGGTGGTTTATATCTTCAGTCTCAGTCAAAATCTGTAACTAGGACCGCAACGGCCCCAATAGAGCAATGGACAGAACAGGTAAATCTTCGTTTACGGGGCAGGGCCTTTTCGTTAAAGCTGGAGTCTACTGCGGAAGGTGTTGGTTGGCGTTTAGGCAGTCCAAGGGTTGACATAAGACCTGACGGAAGACGATAATGTCAAGAAATCTAATAAAGCCGTTTTTTGCTAGACCTCCGGCGGAGTATGATCAGCAATATATGGCGACTTTGGTGCAATCGTTTGCTTTGTACTTAGAGCAGATGCAAAATCCGGGTGAGGGGCGTCATACGCAGCTTACTTTGACTAATTTGCCGGATAGTGACCAAGGTTTAGAGGTTGGAGCTTTGTTTAAATACAGAGATGCGGCGGGATTAAGTGGTGTGGTTCGAATAACTTCTACGGATCAGGTAAATTTACCGGGAATAGTGGGGACGGGTGCTGTTGGATCTGTTACGGTGACCACATGATAATTATTACATGGAAAGTATTAAAATCTTCTGTTAAGATAGCTAAAAAAGAGGCTTTGTAATGGCTTTATACAACTCAAATGCGGAAATTCCTCAAGGAACGCGGTTTCCTGACGGTGGAATAGCCTCCTTTTTGTCTTCAAATTTGGACGAAATGGACGATAGCAGGCTCTTATACGGGGCTCAAAACGGCATAAATTCGATGACAAATGTTGCTGAAAAGATGGCTAAAATGGGTCGAAACGGCGATACACGGATGGTTCACGCTAGGCAGAACGAGGTTATGGTTTCTCCTGAAATATTGGAGGAAAACCCTAGATTAGCGTTAGAGATGGCGAATGCGTTTGAGAACTCCAATGTAGATTTAAGCCGTTATGTTGTGGGTAATGAGGCCAATTCTATTAACCCTATGACAGGTCAAGCAGAGTTCTTTTTGAAGCGTTTTATAAAAGGTATTAAAAAAGTTCTTAAAGCTGTTGCGCCTATCATAATACCTTTTGGTCTTAATTTGCTCACGGGTGGAGCTTTTAGTGGTTTGAGTGCAGTTATGCAAGGTGCCGCGACGGGCGGTATAAACGCTTTAGTTCAGGGTGGAGGGGCTAAAGACGCCTTAGAAGGCGCACTTACTGGCGGAGTCATGGGCGGTATAGCCAAGGGTTTTCAAGGTTACAGTCAGGCCGAGGCTGGAAAAGGTTTTGAAGGATTTAAAGAAGGTCTTAAAGGCTCTACTCTAAAGGGCTCTGGAGTGAATATTAATAAGGCTCAAGAAAATATAATTGAAAAATTAACGCCGGGCGCAGATTCTAACGCGGCAGATAAAGGCTTTTTTGAAAAATATGTTAAAGACCCGTATGATAAGCTTCTTTCTCCAAGTAGAAACGTCTTAGACCCGACACAAATGGCGATTGAAGCAGACAAACTTGTTGGAAAAACTCCTTTATTGACTGAAATGGCTAAAACAGAGGCGGGAAAGCTTAAAGCATTCGATCTTGCGATGGAAACGATTAAATCACAGCAACCCAATCTGTTTTCTCAATACGCACCTTTGGCCGTAGCGGGCACTGCGTTGACCGCGGGCCTTGGCGCTTTTAATCCAATTGCCGCTGAAGAATTAGAGGGGCCCTTTGAAGGTGAGACTAGTCAAGGCTTGCTTGACCAGTATCCTAATAAATACATGTCGGGAAATTTTCCAATTAGAAAGCGTACTATGGAAGATGTTAATATTTCTTATCCTCGTTTTGCGGCTAAAGGCGGTGAGATGGAAGATTTTCCACGACGCACGGGATATATAGGCGGGCCGGGAACAGAGACTTCTGATAGTATTCCGGCTATGTTGTCTGATGGTGAGTTTGTTATGAATGCTCGCGCTGTACGCGGTGCGGGAAACGGGAGTCGAGAAAAGGGGGTTCGTAGGATGTATGATATGATGCGAGCTTTTGAAGGGGGTGCCGTAGCATGAGTACAACAACAACAAAACAAATTATGGAATCTCGCCAAGACCCCGCTATAGAAGCATATCGTCTGGGTTTGTTAAGCGATGCTCGCGGTCTTACTAGAGACCAAATGTTTGGTCAGTCTGTTCAAGACCTTAAAAGAGAAGGTGTTTTAAATCCTGTCACAAACCTGCCCTACACCGACGAAGAAATATTTGAAAGACTAGGCAGCGTTGCTCAAGTTGGGGAGGTAGGTGACGAAAATTATGTTGCACCTGTAGGCCCACAAATGGACCTTATTCAAGGGGTTACTACTGATCAAATATATTCGCCACCCGATTATCAAGTACAAGAACTTACAGACAGTGAAAAAGCAGCCATTGGCATGGCGGCCAAGGATATTGGCGCTTATCAGCCTTACTTAACTAGTGGTTCTCAGTCTTTGCAGGCGGGTACAGGAGCTATAGCCGATTCGGCTCTGCCTTATATGCAGCAAGGTATTTCAGCATTAGCTGGATCGGCAGATCAGTTTGATCCTAGCGGTATTGCTGCTTACATGAGTCCTTACGAAGACGACGCGGTTCAACAAGCTCTTGCAGACATAACTAGACAAGGCGAAATTCAAAGAACGCAACTAGACGCGAACGCCGTGGCTTCTGGTGCTTTTGGCGGTGCCCGACAGGGAATTGCTGACGCAGAGCTTACTAGAAACGTTTTAGAGCAGCAAGGTAGAACAGCGGCGGACATGAGGCGAACTGGTTATGAGAGTGCCGCGGCCCGCGCACAAGATGCTTTTGAACGTGCAAAGGGTAGAACGCAGCAAGCGTCTCAGTTGTATGGTAGTATTGGTGAGGGTATTGGCGGTTTAGGCGGACGGTTGGGTCAACTTGGTATTCAACAGGCTGGACTTGGCGAGCTTCGAACGGGCTTGGGTTCTCAGGACCTTCAAAACTTAATGTCAACGGGCGCTTTGAAGCGCGGCGTAGATCAAGCCGGATTAGACGCGTTACGCATGAGCAACTTGCAAGCATATTCGCAGCCTTATCAGCAGTATGGTTTCTTGTCTGATATTTATTCTGGTATACCTACTTCATCTTCGACTATAACGGCGACATCTGCACCACAAACTTCACCATTCCAGAGCGCATTAGGCTTGGGCATAGCAGGACTTAGCGCGGCATCAGGCGCACAAAGAGCGGGGTTACTTTAAATGAACGTTCCAAATAGGTACAAAGGTTTTTCTCGTTTGCCTGAGAATGTACAACAGAAGATGGACCCGTCGCTGGCTCGTAAATACGAAATGGGGGGCTCTGTAATGCAGCGACCTTTGTTTAGACAAATGGGTGGTCCTGCGGCTCCAATGCCTCAAGATATGGCAATGCAGGCTCCCCCGCCGATGGCTCCTCCACCGCCGCCCGCGGGCAACATGGGTATAGCCGCGTTGCAAGAGGCAGAGATGTCTGGCGAGCAGATGGGAATGCGGGCCGCGGACCAAACTATGCAGAACATTGATGGCGCACAAGATTACGAGGCTTTGATTGACGGCATACGGGGTAATCAAATGCCGATAGAAGCTCGATATCAGGAGCTTGCGGGCATGGTTGGCGAGCAGGATGCGATGGCGACGCCAGAGTCTGTTTTAACTCTAACCCAGCCGACGATTATGCTAACGGAGCAGGGTGCGATGGACAGCGGCATAGGCGAGTTGATACAGGGGTTGAGTGGCGAGACGGAGATGTCTGGTCCTATGGAAGAGGGTGTTGGTTCTCTTATGGCAGCGGGGGCGGGCAACACTCCACCCGTAAATTTTAGAGATGGCGGGCCTGTAGAGGTCCGGAACTTTAAGAATGGTACGCCCGCTGAAGGTAATTTAGCCGCTAGAACAAAGTCTTTATATCCTCAGATGAAAGACTTATATGCGGGTATTTTAGGAGACCCCGCGGAACGCGCTGCGCAGTTAGATGAACAAAAGCGTCTTACTCAAGCTCAGATGTTGTTTGATATTGCGGGAACGGCTTTAAACTTTGCAGGAAACACTCAGGGTTCGACGGCCGCGGAGCGTTTAGCAAATGCGGCATCTCAGACTCAACTTTTTGATAAGATCGGTCAACGGGCCGCGGGCCAATTGCAAGCAAAGCAGGCACAGAAGGCTGAAGAGCGTCAGCTTAACATGGCGGCGTTGACAGGCGCGATGGGCGAAGGTACTCGACAGCTAGCCGCTGAAGAAGCTAGAGCATTGGCGGCGGTTAAACGCGCCTCCGTTAAACCTAGCATGTATTACTATAAATTAAAGGACGGAAGCAAAAAAGCATTTGATGTAGCTAATAACTATGAAGAGTTTAAACAATATGGAATAGATAATCCTACTTTTCCCGTATTTGAAGTAGGAACGGAAGGAAAGCCTTTAGCGGCAAGCATCAAAGAAGTTCATTACTTTGGCACCAACAATCAGTTTACTAAAACTGTACCTTTTAATGTTAATACTGAAAAGGGGCGCGAGGGTTATCGCACAGCTTTAACTGAAGAAGGGGCTAAATCGCAAGAAGCCGCAGAACCTCTTTTTGCAGCGATTAAAGAAACCGAAAAACTGTCTGTTACAGGACGCCCTACTAAGTTTGTAAAAGCTCTTAGCCCTTTTACACTTAGAAAAGGTAAAGAAAATGAACGCTATGTTGGAGCAGGGGAAGTTGTACCTCTTAACGATCTTCAGATAGAAACATTTCCTGTTACGACTTATGATCCAAACGCGCCATTAGTAGAGGTCTTTAAAAGGGGCCAGCCGCCTAAAATATTTATTAGAGGTCCAAATTTTGAAAAAGAACTAAAAGCTCTTGGCGAAGGTTGGAGTTTAACGCGACCAGAAATGAATTTGATAACTATGCAATTGGTAAATGCGGACGAAAGCGTTATTACGGAACAAGTTGACGCTAGTACACCTAAAGGACTAGAAAGGGCGGATGAGTTACTAGAACTAGGTTACCTTGCAGAAAACGAAGAGGCTAAACAACTTCTTCAAGATAAAATGACACAAAGAGTAGAAACACGCGGAGAAGGGCGTTCTACTGAGACAAAAATAGTTTTCAGAACTTTTACAGACTCCGAAACGGGTGAACAAAGAGTTATGCAAAAAGAAATGCCCGTTGGTACGACGGCCGCGGCCAGCGCTTATAACGCTCTTCTGAAAAAGGAGGCTGAAGAGGGGTATAGTAAGTGGACCTCTGATCCAACACTAAGGGACGCGATTCTAGCTAGAGCGGTTAAAACAGATGATCTCTTACTTGATCGTGAAGGAACCTTCCAAGAAGTCGAATTAGACAGAGGAATTGAGGTAAATGGCATCTTTTATCCTAAAGGCATTCAACTTCTTAACGAGAATGATATAATAGCTATTCAGGCCCTTGATACGCAGGTTATTAGTAAGGACTTTATTAGTAACAAAGATGTTTATCTTAAAACAGGGTTCTTGCCTTCTGAGATAAAAATGTATCAAAAACAAGACCTTGAGACGTACAAATTTATTAGAGGTCTACCTTCGTTAACAAATAAAGATTATTTTGATAAATTTGGTATGACCAAAGACAAATGGGAGTCTTTAGCTACATGGCAAGTAGAGCAGATACTCAATATTGACAACCCTGTAGTTAAATATGCCACATTTACAAATTCTGAAAAGGGTGATCAAAAAACGGTAGATGTAAGCACTAAAGATGGTCGAGCCGTAGTTCAAGCTTTGATTGACGACGGCTATATAGAGTCCGGTAGTTATGAGGTCCCTGTTACAGAAAAAACAACGGGCTTTGTTACTACAAAGCCTATTGTGGTAGATGGGCAAGAGATTTCAAAAGGTGTATTTGTTGAGCTTAATCCTACTCAACTAGAAAATCTTGCGGACCCCTCCGCAGTTCGTCGTCAACTGACGGGTGTTGCAAAAACTCTTATGAAAAAAGGCGGGGAAACACTTGTTGTTACAATTACGGGTGGAAACTTCTACGGACCCGATGGGAATTATATTAACCTTGATTCGGCTGAATACAAAGACGCTCAAATATTAGGAGAAAACAATTCTTTTGAAACGGCTAAAAAAGCAAAATCACAAGCTGAAGCTTCTCAAAGACTTGGGTTATGGAGAAAACAATATTTACGAGACACAGTAGACGGTCCAAGGTTTCAAGGGGGTAACAAAATACTTTTCGAAGACTTAGATGGAAAGTCTGTAGATGTTGGAATAACCGCTAATTCCGCAGCCTCTACTGTTGATCTTGCTTCCGCAATTGAAAACGGCGTAGGACCGTGGGCTCAAGTAAGACGCCTTGGTAACAGGCTTGCAGGGGTGACTCCGAAATCATGGGGGTTTCAAGAGTTAGGATTAGAAACTGTCGAAGCTATGGCTTATGTTGATGCTTTAAACATCTCCTTACGAGTAGCTCTAGCTTCTAATCCTCGTTTAGCAGAAGGTGAGCAAGTTCGATTAAACATAGGGCTTCCCTCTACAGACAGATTCTTAGAGAACCCTAGAGCTGGATTAACTCTGGCTATGGTAGCCAGAAAACGTTTAGCTATTGAATATGAAAAAAATCTGATAGCGTTGGCAGCGGGAACTATGTCTACTAGTAAAGAGCAACAAGCAAAAGGTCAAAATTTTGCAATTGAAACTTTCTTTAGTCTTATGCAAGCGTTGCCTGAAAAAGGGCTTGTAGATGATGCGGCTGTACAATCCGAAGTTAAGCGTCGCCTTGGTGCAAAAAGGTAATAAACATGAGTGAAAACATTGACCGCGCTAGAGCTACTTTAGAGGTTCCTTTTGAACCTGTTCAACCGGGATTAACGGAAACAATAGACCCAGATGCAACGCCTGATCACAAACAAGCTCTTATTGATGCGGGAGCTTTTGTAGAGTGGTCTCCAGAAGAGCTTTCTACTCTTTATGACGCTTACAAAGGTCCCGGCGCTAAGAAGAAAGTAGCTAATTACTTAGCAGACGCTACTTTAGAGATATTAAATAACCGTGGAAACTTTTTAGGGGAGTTTAATCGTCCGGAAATTACATCCGGTCGAGCAGAAGGATTAAAATACATTCCTTTACCCCAATCTGAAAAAGGCAAAGGATTAAGTAATGAACAGGTTTTACGTTATTTTACAAACTTAAAACAGTTTGGAGACCCCGGCGTTCCTACTAGAACAGAAGCCGCTGCTTCCGGTGTGTTAGAAGCGGGTGGGGCAATGTACGGTGGAATGAAAGGGGGGAAATACGGCGTACAGTTAGGTTCAAAGTTTCTTCCTAACCCCCTTCTAGGAAGCGTGGTTTTGGGCACAATTGGGTTTATAGGGGGATCGATAATAGGAGGATTAACAGGTGATACCGTTGGCGATTTAACGATGACACAAATTGATCCAGAAAAACCTTTAACCCCTAGTACTGAAAGTTCTTTAAAAACGTGGGGAGCTACGGGAAGCGCTGTTCCATTTGTTCTTAGCCCTTTAACACTTCCCACTTCAAATGTTACGATGGCTCATCTTGTTAGAAATCTTCCTTCAAAAAGTAAAATAGGACCTTTAACTAAAGCTGATTTTGAAAATCCTTTTATAAAAAGTTATTTAGAGGGTAAAAAATTGCGCCTTCCAAGATCAGTTGCTTGGGCCGAAGACCTTTTGATAAAAGGTGGAAGACAATTTGATGAGGCAGGAAAAATAGGTAAATCGGGAATTATAGCGGCTGAATCATTGGCTGTTCCAGCTACGCTAGGATTAACGAGCCTTGTCACAGAAAATTATGGTCCTCGTCGAGAAGGAATGATTATTTCATCTGAGATAGCGGCGGGGTTAGCACCTAATCTTGTTCTTTTAAAACACCTGCCAAACTTATCTACCGCTTTAAGAACATATGTTGCAGAAAAAAGAGCTACCAAAGAAGCTACGGGTACTTATGATTGGTTAGGGCGTCAACGCAAAGTTGATCGTAAAGAAATACAAAAAATATTGGGGTTTATTGAAGAAAAAGGAGAAAATCCAGAAGCTCTTTTAGCTGCAATGGAAGAAGCGTTTTTAGATGAAAACGGAAAAATAAAACCTCAGTTTCAAACAAAAGATAAAAAAGGTAGAACCGTAACATCTGAAACTCTTTCCAGTGATTTTGTAGAAAGTCCTGCTTTAACTGCTTTAAGTAACCAAGTGTTAAAAAACATGGGTGAAATGAGTTCTGTAAGAAACAAGTCTTTTGAAAAAAGCATGACTATGCAAACAGCCCTAATAGATGAATTGCGTAGCACGGGAGACCCAGAACTAGTTAAAATTGCAAATCAAATTCAACAATCAAAAATAGAACTTTTAATGCAAACTCGTATGGCTCAAGCTTTAGAAACCGCTATAGAAGCCGTAGAAAAAATATATCCCGAAGGTGGAGAAGAAGCGTCGGAATTATTAGGCCTAAAATTATTCGATGTTATAAAGCGTCAGAAAAGTATTTTTAGGTCCATAGAAGGAGATAATTGGAAAAACGTGGATGGAAGAGTGTCTAGGACAGTCTTTCCTAGAATAGACCCTGATACTGATCAAATAACCCCGGACAGCGATTCAGTTGTTCCTAATGTGGTAGAAGCTTGGGACTCCATTATGGCTGAAATGCAGGAGGATACCTCTGGTTTAATATCAATATTGCAAGAACAAGACTTTAAAACAATAGACGAGACTATTCGCAAGTATAAAGCGCAATTAGGTCTTTCTATGGGTTCTAGCGTTTTTGCAGAGCCGCCACCCGCCGTTTTGGCTTTTAGAAAAGCTTATTCTGAAGCGGAAGGTGATGCTTGGAGAGATAATTTTGATACAATAATTGGAAGCGCTGATCTTAAAACAGAAAATGGCGTAATCTTACCCACACAAGAAAATATTGTTAAGATAGCAGCGCTTGTTCAAGAACAACGCCCTAACAAATTACTTAAAGCGTATGAGTCGGCAGTAAACAAGCTTTCGGGCAAGAACAATGTGTTTGGACAGCCTTATTCTGATGAAGCCATTAACATTGAAAGGTCTATATTAAATCCGGATAACACGGCGGCGACCCCTCCTTCCGACGAGCCTTTTACTCCTCTTATGGAAATGTTTGGTTTGGATCAAAGTAGGAGAGATATTGCCAGAGCAGATTTGGGTACAAGTGGTAACGCTAATTTAGATAACGTAAAGACACCGGGGGTTCGTCGGTTAAATGAACTTGCTGAAGCTTTGGATGCTCCGGAAGGTTCTGCTTTGCGTTCAAAAGAAGCTACCATAGCACAGATACGCGACGAAATAGAAGAACTTCGCGATAGTAGCCCTGCAAACGACGCTCTTGCAAACGGTTTAGAAAGGCTTCTTGAATTAGACTCTAATCGAAGCTCTCAAGCCGTATCTGTTGGAATTGAACCTCAAGCTACTGGTACGACAGAAGCGGTTATAGAAGCTCTTAATCAAGCTGCACTAGGTTTAGACCAACAAGGTTCTACAGGAAAACTTAGGAAAAAAGCTTTAGACGCTCGTCGTGAATATTTAGCGGACATGCTTAAAAAACAGGCCAATGAGGATTCTGGAAGAGTGGAAGCCGCGGCTCCCGCAGGACCTTTAGCCGCTTTGCTAAATTCTCAGAAAAAAGCTTTAATTGCGGAACAACGCCGATTAAATGAAGCGCCTGTTTCGGAAATAGTTCCTTTAGCGGCCAGTGAACTTATAGGTCTTAGAAAAACTTTGAGAAGGATGCAAACAAAATATAATGGTCCGGGTGGAGACGATAATTATGCGCGTCTTACAAACGACCTACGGTCCGCGGCTCTTGATGATTTAATGGGTTACGGTGATGCGGGAATTGCGTATCAAAACGCTATAGATTCTTCAGTAGCATTTAATCAGTACTTTAAAAAAACTTTCGGTCAAGACGTTATACAGAAAGATTCTCGTGGAAGACCCGTTGTACATCCCGAATTAAGTTTTGATAAGTTGTTTAATGGAAGACCTAGCGCCACTGCTCTCCGCCTTAACCAAATTGAAAAATTGAACCAACAATTAAAAGAACAAGCCGAAAATTTAGGGGCCTCTCCCGAACTTATTAAATCCATTGACGATAATTTAGGCACTCAAACGGACCTCTTAAATGGAGCTTTTAAACTTCTTATAGAGAGAAACACTTCAGCAGTAGAAGAAAAAGCGGCTCTCGATGATTTAACTATAAAGCAACGTCAGTTACAAAACATTCGTGATTGGGCTTTTAAAATGCAGCCCGTTATAAAGTTTTTTCCATCTGTAAAAAAATCGTTAGACAACATTAAAGACCCTCAAAACTTTATAAATGAAGTTAAGGATGAGGTGGCTAGGATGGATTTAACTTTAAAATCTTTTGAAGCATTTAAACAATCTAATGCGGGAAGAAATGGGATATCTTCTGAAAATCCTATGGAAATAATCAACAAAATCTATAATAGCCCAAATCCGTCCGAACAACTTGCTATGCTAGCTAAAAACTTAAATACTTTACCTACAGAAGAAGTCGCAAGAAAAGTATATTCAGAATTAGGCAGAGAGTTTCCTGAAAACGGAGTTGTTACTCCAGAGCAAGCTAAAGAAGGCTTGTTAGCAGTTACGATGGATTACGCTTTTTCTCAAGCTACTAAAGCCGCCGGAGACCCTAAGAGGCAACTTTTTGACGCGGGTACGCTTTACACCTTATTGTACACTAAAATTCCTAACGCGGCTAGAGACTCTCAAACAATGGCGGGTTTTTTGGAGGCGCAGGGCTCTTTAAATGAATCTCAAGCTAGGACAATGAAAAGCGCTTTAGAAAGAATTATTTCATTGCAGGCTCAAAGTGCGGCTACTGGTGCAGATTTACACGGAATTGATGTTCCAGCTATTTATGATTTGTATACAAGAATAGCGGGCGCAAGATTAGGGCAGTTTGCGGGGGGTATTCTTCCGGGTGGAAGAAGTCAAGGCTTAGTGGAGGAAAGCGCGGGTTCTAAGTATCTGCAACAACTAACTCAAGAAATACCGTTTTTACAAGAACAGCATGCTTTTCAAAAAATCATGCTTGATCCAGAAAAACTTATGCTTGCTTTGCGGACGCCTAGGTCAGATGAAGAAAAGACTTCTATCATTAGAACTTTATCTAATTTTGTAAAGGGCACGGGAAAAGCCGCGATTAGTCTTAAAAACCCTCTTGTAAAAGAAACGACTACGCGTGGAATAGGAACTTCTATAGAAGAAGTTACTTCTGAAGAGGCAGAGGATTTGCCTGACCCTCTTGCAATTCGCGAAGCCGCGGAAGCTTCTGCGGCTAGAATTAGAGCTCGCGAAGCGGCTATGGAACTTAAAAGAAATCCACCTGTTCGAAATCAGAACGTACCTTCTGATTTTTTAAGACCTTCTTCTAATGAACTTTTATTAGACCGCGCACAACAAATTTTAAACAATAGACGGTCTCAAGCAACTCCGCCCGTGGTCTCTCCCACCCCACGGGCGCAGGCAGCCCCTCCTCCGAACCAAGCCTCGTCCTCTGGGCCTGTTGATCTGAGGAGGGCGCAGGCCCTGTTTCCAAACGATACTATTTTTCGACCCTTTGCCCAAGGTGGCATAGCTAGTTTAAGGAGATAACAGTATGCCTAATGTTTATGTAGAAGATGCGTTTGGAAATATACGGGGTGTTGATCCAAGCGAGATGGCCGATTTCAACAGAAACAAAGCTCGTGTTTTATCCATGATAGATGGAACCTTAGATACTTCTGGTCTTTCGGGCAGCGAACGGGCGGATGCTGAGAGAGGAATGACAGCGATTCAACAACGGTCTGAGATGGGAGAAGATGCGTTCGCGGTGTTGCAAAGACAACGAGAAAAGGAACCAACTAATCCGGGCGGTAGCGCATTTACGCAAGCGCAACAGGATCGAATGGCAGCGGGAGCAGCGGCGGGTATAGCAGCCACTGGAAGTCCTTTTGGAACCGTTTTAAGTGACATCAAAAAGGATTACAATTACATCACCAGCGGAAACGCTTTGTCCGATTTAAAAAGTAATCTGTCCACGGGCATTGCTGATTTAAAAACGGATTTTGGATACGGTGATGTAACACAGGGGTATACAGATAGACTGCCCGGTAGACTAGCCGCCGCAGAAGCCGCTAACCTAAATATGCTATCCAATAACAGAGATTCGCGGCCTTCGGACATCATCACTGGTGTGAGCGAAGATGGAGATTTAAGCGGAAACGGAGATGTAAATGGAGATGGAGATGGAGATTTAAGCGGAAACGGAGATGAAAATGAAGTAGTATTACCCGACACAGAAGTAGTATTACCCGACACAGAAGTAGTATTACCCGACACAGAAGTAATACCCGGCACAGAAGTAATACCCGGCACAGATTACTCCGGACAGATAACGGATTTAACGGATCAACTGGGACTTTTACAAGGAAACTACAACGATCTGTTAGGACAGTTTAATACAATGTCTGAGCAATACGGTCTTCTGTCTGGGTTACCGGGCCAACTGTCCACGTTACAAGGTCAGTACCAGAACCTTTTGGGTCAAATGAGTAACTATCAAGGCGGCGGTTCGCAAGCCGCGGCAGCTTCTCCTGTTTATCAGAACATTCTTCCGACTAGCTCTACGAGTTACACGCCAGCTTCTTTGCTTCCATTACAGGGTGTGGGAACGAGTAATATTAAACTTCCTG
>Ga0209535_1002041_pt1 | contig 13264 bp, 23 predicted proteins | sample LinPmetageLP28_FD_184041 | JGI IMG/M metagenome (GOLD analysis project Ga0209535, IMG submission 184041) | Marine viral communities from the Pacific Ocean - LP-28 (SPAdes) (version 2) | ecosystem: Environmental > Aquatic > Marine > Oceanic | place: Pacific Ocean | collected 2009-08-22 | reverse complement strand
TTTATAAACGTAGGTAAAGTGCTTACAAAAGTTGTTTCACTGTTTTGTGTGTAATCTTGTATAGCTGTTTTCAATGTTGTAAATGTAAAACTCATGATGTTGTTACCTTTACTATACCAATTGAACCAACTGCATGATACGATTTGTTTTCAATGCCATTACCTAAAAACGATTCGGAAATTATAATAGGGTTGGGTTCTTCACGATCTCTTCTTGGTTGATACAAAGCCTGTGGTTCAAATGGTGGTTTTTTAGGTTTTAATTGTGGGTGTTTTGGTTCATACTCAGATATGTGAACTATATGTCCAGTCCATTCTTGTATTCTTTCCCTATAAGGAAATTCCATACCACTTCTATCTGATATGAATTTTGCGTATTTTCCTGGAGCATATCTTGTCATATTAAACCAAATTATAATAAGTTGAACTCGGTGTTAAACTTAAACTTGTTCTATCTCTGTCTTCTGCTGCTGCTCTTTCAAACTCTTCTTCGTAAACAGCCTTCATCATTTTTGTTAAAGATGGAGCACGTTTCATAGATAAATAATAGGCTAAACCAGCGGTAAGGCAAGGATAAAATCTAAACGGTACATCAGCAGTATTGGTCATAGTATCAACGTCTTCTATTCTACGTAATCTATCAAATACTAATATTAAAGAAGATGAATTAGGTGTCGGCCAAAGTTTTATCTTTGGTATTATTTGCCTATCCACATAATATTGACTTGGTGTAGAAGTATTACGTTTGTTAGAAATATTAATAAATGTATCTCTACTAATTCTAGATATAGAAGTATCCGACTGATTAGATGTACCAGAATTTTGTCTTACTACAGCACTTAACACATCAATACTTGACTGCACACCTTCAAAATCTACAGCGCTACTTAAAGTAGTTGTTGCTCCGCTTGTAGTACCTGTAAGAGTTTCACCACTTACAAAAGTACCATTAGGGATAGTAATAGCCATAGTTGTAGATGAAGGTTTGCTTGTTATGTTAGTAGTGGCTGAACTTGTTGAACCAGTTATTATTTCTCCAACTGTAAAGCTGCCAGAAGCAGCTACAGTCATAGTAAGATTACCTAAAGGATATTCAGCCAAACCACTTGCTAGTGTAAGGGTTTCTTGACTCATTGTCCAACGGTTTAATCCTCTATTTGCCCAATCAGCAAACAATATATTTAAAGATCTTCTTGCTGTTTGTAAGTCATAACCAGTTCTAACTTCTAAACCACAACGCTCAAAAGCCTCTTCAACATATTCAGCTACATCTAATTCAAAGTCTCTTGAGCCTGAAGTTGCCATTATGTTTTACTCACTTTCTTTTTAGTTTTCTTTTTGGTCTTTTTTGCTGCTCTAAAGTGTGCTTCAGTTGGAGCGTTTTTATCACCTTTTTTACGCATTTTTTCTCCTCGTTTTCTTTTAGCGTGAATGTTAGCATATAAACCTTTTCTTGCCATCAGCTATTAGGACCTCTTACAACTTTGCCTCCGCCCATCATTTTCTTTGGCGCTACTCCGCCTTTAGCCATGTTCTTTTTGGTCATACCACCACCCATCATTTTTTTAGGTACAACTCCACCTTTAGCCATATTTTTTTTAGTCATGCCGCCACCCATCATTTTCTTTGGTACTACGCCACCTTTTTTATAATTTTTCTTTGACATTTTCATTCTTTTTCCCCTCCATCAGAGTATAGATTATTAAAAGTATATTTCCAGTCCTTGTAACTATTATGGTCTTCAGCCGAATGAGTCCATTGGCTAGGTTTAAAATCTGGTGGACCTTTTCCAGTTTCCCATAAAGCAGGAGAGCTTGCTCTTACCCTGTTGTTAGGAAGTGCTACAATATTACCTGTCCACTTCCCTGCATCTGTTAATTCTAACACATGACTTTGTTTATGTTGCGCAGGATCATCTGCGATTTCATTACCTGTATAATCTACAGTAAACATATATCTAGCATTATAAAACTTTCCATCGATTTTGCAAGTCCAAGGAGAAGAACTTACTCTATCCATTTTAACAACCTCGTGTTCTCTAGAAGAACAATCCCAAGGTTGTACCATATATGTTTGCATAGGCTCAGGCCATTTATCTAGTGGCACATCTGCAACAAGAGCAGTTATAGGCATTCTTGCCCACATTGCACCACCATGGATATTTGGATCATCTGTAGAGTCTGTTTCACAGCCAGTAAACACCACTTGAAAACTTAAACACCTATCTGGTATTGTATTCACAGCTATAACCATTGCGTGTAAAAATTCACCATGATATTTTTGATGATTAGCTGTAAACTCTTTTCGCACCCAACAATGAAAATGTGGTATATTGCTGATTAATTTTGGCATCTAAGTATTCTTCTTTGTTGGCTTTTCTTTCTTTTTCTTTCCTTTACCAAAAATGTGAGCATCTACTGCTGCTGCTTTTCCACCAGTTAAAACAGAATTTACTCTAGCCATTGCCCATTGGCTAGGTGTTGTTCCTGGACGATGTCCTGTTCTGTAAGCAGCTAGTCCTTTATTGTATACTCTACCAAGTTGTCCAGCTGTAACTTTTTTACCTTTTTTACGAGCTTTTGCTGCTTTTTCAGAAAGTGTCTTTTTTGTTGCTGCTGATAACGCCATAACTACCTACGCTTTTTTTGTTTTTGTTTTTACTTTTTTCTTCTTACTTTTAGATTTCAAAATAACTTTTTGCAAAGCTGGTGGTAACTTTTTTTGTTTTGCAGTCAAACCATTATTTTTTTCTGGTTTTTTAGTATTAGCCATACATACTCCTAAATTTTTTAGTGTGTTTAGATTCTTTAGTTTTTCTTCTTTTACCTGTCTTAGTAAAATCTGTTGCAAATTTATAAGCTGAAGGATCGTTTTCTTTTTTCTTACGATTTTTTTCTATTTCTTTTTTACGTTTAGCTTTTTCTATGGTTGAAAGTCCTGCAAGATATTTTTTAGGAATTTTTGATTTTTTCTTGCGTCCTGGATTTTCAATTTGCTTTTTCATTTGAGATCTTGTTGTGACCATCCTTGCCTCTCTACAAATCTATCAAATTTATCTTCAAGTCTTCGTAGTAATGCAATAACCTCTTTGTTTTCATTGTTTACCATATCGCGTGTAGCGTATTCTTCTCTAGTTTTATTTAAAAGTATTTGAAGTCTTTTTACTTCTTGAAACATTTTACCAAACGCCCAAGCCGCTGGAGCGACTACCAAAGTTAGAACAATATTCCAAAACATCATTGCATCTATTTCCATTTTTACCAAGCCTTGCAAGACCAATATCTTGCCGATAACTTATCTTTAGCTGTAGCACAGTTATGACGAGCACGAAAGGACTTTCTTCTCGCGGGAATTGCTTTTTTAATTTTCATATTAGGGTCACCAAAGCGAACAAGTTTTACAGTTGTTCCAGACTTAGCTAAAACAGCAGATTTTTTAGGTCCACTTGGTGTTCTTTTAGGTTTGTTATAACCACTAAAGGTTTCACCTCTGTATTTTAACTTGCCGCTCGGTGTTCTAGTTACGTTTTTAGTCGTAGCCATAAAACTTCCTAATTAAAAAACATTGTTGCACTTACCGCAGTTCCAGCTGGAAGATCAACATAACACCCACCAGAAAAAACTAATCCTTCATCTGGTATGTAAGGATCTATATAATCCTTTGTAGTAGTTGCTACTTTGATAGAAAATAAAGCAGTTCCAGTTGTTGGTGTAGTATTGAAAAAACTTATATCTCCAATAGTACCTCCTGTTGTAATGTGCATTCCTCTTAAACGTGTTCTTCCACCAAAAACTTTTGCTTTACCACCTGTTGTTCCAGCAGCATTACCAACGCTCATTGCTGATCCTAAAGAAGCATTTCCTGCTACTGAAGTAACGGTATCATAAAATTTTGTAGAAGTAACAGTTGTACTGTTTGGTCCTGTAATATTTTCAGTCTGTGCATTACCAACAATATCAGTTCCTGTAATTGTAACAGTTCTAGCAGAAAGATCTCCTGAAGAAGTTAAGGTTACTTTACAAGACTGACCTGTAGAATGAAAAGCACCAGTTCCAGCAGCATCTTTTAACGACAAAGACGCTGTCCCTGAAGTTGTCGCTGCGTTTGCTAGTGAAGTGGTGTTTGCAGACAAATTATTTAAGAAAGTTATAGCTCTTACATCAGATCCAGCCATGATAACTCCTTACGCAAATTGTTTATAAGCAATTACAAAAGTCAATGCACCAACCGCAGAAACGGTTGCTGTATTTGTAATTTGTAAAAATATATTTCTCGCAGCACCAGTTACATTTACTCTTGGCGAAGCAGCTGGACTTGGATCGTCTCCTGTAGTATCCAATAATGTAAGTGGATAATGACATCCTGCTGGAACGCTTGTACCACCATCAAGTATTTCATCTGTTTGAGCTGCTACTAATTGAGCTCCAGTAGTCGCAGTTCCAACTTTGTAACCTATATCACCTGAACCTGTAGTAATTGCTGTAGTGATTACAATTTGTATACTTGTTATAATAGTATTGTTTGGTTGAGAAAAAGTTACTTCAGTTGAACCAGCACCTCCTGATTTAGCTGCTGATGTTACAATTCCTTGACCTTGTAGTGAAGTACCTACATAATCACCAGAAGAATTTATTTCAAAATTTTCTGTGATAGCACCTGTCGATGCGTTTTTAGAAATCCCTTTAAAACCGTTTTCGGATCTTACGGGACCATTAAAAGTTGTGTTAGCCATATTTACCTCTTATAAAGTTTTAGCCCTATGGTCGTATAAGCGTCTGCTAGGTCAGTCCATAGGGCTTTTAAAAATCCTAGTTGTTATGCTCCTGGAGAACCAAAAACACATCTTGGGTCAGATACACCAAAGCTGTAACGCTCTCTAGCTTTATATCTCACATTTCCAGTATCAAAGTCACCTTCCATAGAAGTTTTGACTGGTGATCTTTCAAAGTGTTTAAAGCCATTAGGCGCATCAGTTTTGATGAAAAAAGCATCTGTATCAGTCAAATAGTGATTAACAACATATCCGTCTGGAAGCATTCCCATGTTTCTCATTGCGTTTACATCATTATCAGCTGTTGCTGGTCTAAGGTTAGAAGCCATTAATCTTTCAGCTACAAATTGTAGTGCTGGTGGAATAATAAGTTTCTTACCTTGTAATGCAATTTTTAAACCTCTTTCATCTATAAAAGCAGAAATATCAATTAATGACTGCTCTAAAGATGTTTCGTTTAAATCAGCATCTGTAGACAGTTTATTTGATAAGTTGCCTCCGCCTACTGTTGGGTGGTCAATAACACAAAGTGCCTTGCCATCTCCAAAAGTAAAACTTGTGTTAAAAGCATTATTTAAAACAGAAGCAGCTTTCACTTGCTTTGTATTAGACATAGATCTTGCTAAAGCACGAGTATATCTACTACTTAATCTGTCATAAAGGTTGTCTTCAACAGCTTCTTCGGTTATTGCAAAAGCCAAAGCAATAGTTTCATGTGTGTATCTAGCTGTAAAAGATTCATTGGATGAATCAAATTCTACAGCAGATCCTTCACCTTTAACTGGTGCTTGACCAAAACCAGAAAGCATGACTTCTTCTTCAAAAGCTCTATCAGAAGTTTCTGTGTCAAAAATTTCTGCGTGTTCATTATCGTAACGATCATACTCCAAACCAAACAAGGCATTTAATCCTGGTTCTAGTTCTTTTAAGAGTTGTCCTCTAGTTATCGGCATAATTTCCTCCTATATACCAGCACCAGTACCGTTAGCATTGTAACGATAGAAGTGATTATTAAGTTGAACAATAGCAATCATACCAGCAACTGATGTATCGCTATTAGAAGGAGTATCTTGCAAATTAACAACTCTTAAATTAAGAGTGTTTGTTGTTGCTAAAGTACTCACAGCTAATTCGGCACCAGATTTACCAGTAGTTGCATTAACAGTTGTTGCAGTCGCAAAGTTAGCGTTCGCGTGAACACCAGCTTGTGTCATTGCAGCATCACAATTGATCGCAAAAAGTTGATCAGGGTTTGCAGCTACAAGAGCAGTTGCTTCTGTACCAGACTTAACTGATGCAGTTCCAGGCCATTTGTTTGCAAAGACTGGAGTGCCATCAAGGCCAGTATATTCACAACCTATGAATGCGCCAAGTAATGGAACAGTTCCTCCAGCAGCACCACCAACAATATCAATCAAGCCATTTGCCAAAGGTATAACAGGAGTTCCTTCACCGATTACGGTTGAAGTTCCTGCTGTACCTGTAACTTGAATTTTAAAGTTCATCACACCATTAGAGTTAGTTCCAGCACCTAGCATTTTGAGTGGTCTAAGACCAAATGCAGCGTCTATATTAGACATAATTTAGGTTCCTTTCCTAGTTATTTATCGGAGGCTCCTTTGCCCCCAAAAGTTACACGACTTTGCCTTTCAGGTTTACTGATAGGCATACTTGGGTTCGATTCCCTCATTAAATCATTATCGACAGCAGTCATTTGATCCTCTGTTTTACCAGCGAAATATTTATCACGCTCTCTTTTTGTTTGAAGTGGGAAACGAGCTAGAAGTAATCCACCTACTCCTATCACACCAGAATACCTTCCTTCTTGTACTGTGGGTGATTCATAGTCTGGATACTCATCAGCGCGAACTAATTCAAAGCCTTCGCGTAGCCTTGCAGAAAGATTTTTCTTATCGTCATGTCCCATAACGGATTCTCTAATCCAGCGATGAACAAATCCTTCAGGTGCTTTTGGTGCGTCAAGTGTTGACGGAGGTCTCCAAGGTGTTCTTCGAGACGTTTTTTCTCTTGTTTGAGAAACTCTTTGCGTACGATCAGTCATTATGCTCCCCTTTCGTTACGTAATTTTTGTACTTGTCTTGCATACTGTTCATTAGTTATACCAAGTTTTTTAGCGATTGCAACCTCTCTTGCTGACAATTTTATTTTTGTCGAGTTAGTTTTTCCTCCTGCTCTATTCGCAGAAGTCACTGCTGGTCCATTTGCAGTATTTGCTCTAGGTTGTGGCGCTGTTCCAAATTTATGAGGAAACTCCGCGCGCATACGTTTATCAAGTTCATTATAATAATCATCGCTTTGAGGATCCCAACCTTCTTCTTTTACTAACCTATTGTGTATGCTAAAAGCAGTAAGAGTCATAGGTTCATCTGCTCCAAACCATTCGTTTTTAGCAGCCCAACTAGTCGCTTTTGGATCAGCTTTTTGTGGCTGCGCTGTTGGTCTTTGTGGAACTTGTTTACCTATTTCTTCTCGTTGTTCTTTTGCTTTTGCACGATCTCCTTCTAATTTCAAAAGAGTTTGTTTGTCTTGAGCTAATTTAGCAAGTTCTGTTTGGGTTTTAACTTGTGCATCTACGTCACCAGCATTAATTGCGTCACGTAAAGTTTTCTGTAAAACTTCTTCGTGTAAGGTTACTCTGTTTTTAAATTCCTGTACAAAATTACCATCTATTGTTTTGGATTGTGTTTGGATTTCTTTTAATTCGTGTTGAACTCCTTTTGCATAATCCATTGTAGCTTGTTCTCTTCTTTCAGACTCGCGTAATTTTGCAGTAAGTTTGTTTATTCTTTTTTGTACGCCATCTGAATATTGTTCAAGCTCATCACCTTTTTCTTCTTGTGTTTTTTCTTCAGTTTTTTCAACTTCTACCTCTGGTGATTTGATTTCTTCTGATTTTTCTGTTGTTGCTTCATCAAGATTTACCTCAACAGCTTCATCTTCGGTTTCTTGTTTTAGTGCTTGTTCTGACATAAGTCCTCCTATAATGAATGAATGATATCTTCTGGATTATCGATAGTTGCTAGTATTTCGTCATCGTTTAAAATTCTACATTCGCCACCTTCAATTTTAAAACGACTTCCTGCATATCTACTGAAAATCACCCAATCACCTTCTTTACACCAAGTACGACCTAAAAATTTATCGTAATCTCTGTAAGCTAAAGGACCAACTTTTAAAACTTTTCCACAAGTAGTCGCAATATTTTCCCTTTCAATAACAGAATCTGGGATATGTAAACCTGAAGTTGTTTTCTTTTTCATTGAAAACGGTAATACAAGTATACGCCAGCCTGTTGGTTTAGGAAGTCTTTTTATTACGGATTTTTCTTCTTGTTTTTTCTTCATCACGTGCTGAGGCACGTAAAGTGTTTTATTCATCTTGTTCTCCTTCTAGCAGGGACTTGAGTTCCTGTTCAATATAAGCAAGTTCATTGAGTTTTGCTCTTAACTCTTTAAAACCATCAAAGTCTTTTACTGCTCCATAAGCAAGAGTTTCTTTGACACTTTCACTTCTACTTCTTATTATCTTAAGCAATTTTTCTGAAATGTAAAGGCCGTCCACTTATTTTCCTGTTTTAAATTTTTTTGTGGTTTTTTTCTTACTCATCATACCTTTTAAAATTCCAGCTTGTTTCTTATGTAGTTTAGAGGCTTTTTCTAACCCAGCTATAACGCCTTTTAATTTTTTTTCATTCATTTTTTTCTCACTTTTTTAACAGGTTGAGACGATGCACGTTTAACTGAATTTATCATACTCACACCAGTTTTACCAACTCTGTATCCAAAACTCGCTGCTATACTAATATAAATACAATTAGCAAACCAATCAGGAGTGCTACTATCCAAAAATAAAAACCCTTCTTTGACATATCCCTGTGTCCAAGGGAGGAAACAGGCAGTAAGTACGGTAATAAAGAAGATTGTCCACGCTTCGTCTTTCCAAGAACCGCCCATTTGCTCTGTGAGGGTTTTCTCCATGTCCAATTCCCCAGTCGCTTGTTTTTCATATACCACCGCCTTTGCTTTTATTTGAGCTACTTTTGCTTCTGTTTCTGCTTTTTGTTTTTGTACACGACCTTTCATCCATGTTCCAGCAATATCTCCTACTAACCCTACAGCTGAACCAATTAAAGGTAGTGCCATTAAAATACTCCTTTAAACTTTACACCTTTGATAGCGATACCACCACCACGTGATATACCACCCTGTTCGGTTTTAAGTTTTTCACCAGTAATTGGAGAACCCATTGATCTTTCTACTACTGCTTTTTTTTCCTCTTTAGATTCTTCAAGAACTTTTTTTCTGTCCTCTATTGCATTTTTTAATTTTTCTTGTTCATCACTAGAAAATTTTTCACCTTTAGAATTAGATCCACCAGATCTTTCTACAGGGTTATCCTCCATAATTTGCTGGATTTCTAATTCTTCTGCAGATGTTTCTTCCCCTATGTCTTGTTTATCTTTCATAATATCTCTTAGTTGTTGTAATCTTTCGCTGCTCATAATTAACCTCCTGTTCGTTTCATTATATTCTGTTGACGTTCTTGTGCAAGTCTTACTTTCATACTCGCTATATCTTCAGTGCTGCTAATACGTTCTCGTTGTATAGCGTTTTGTTGCTGTAACTTCTGTGCGTCAAGTTGTAATTTAGCTTGATCTGTCATAGCATCTTGCTGAGATTCTTGTTTACGGATATCAACTTCTTGTTGTTTTATTGCAACAAGTGGGTCAGTGTTTGGTTGTGGTGGGTTCTTTTGTAAGTATTCCGCCATCAACTGTGCTTGTATCTGTGCTACTTTTGCATCCTTAACTTCTGGGTTTTGCATATCCTGTGGTTGCATTTGTGTTTGAGCAATTACCATAGCCTTCATTCCGAGGTGTTCAAAAATGTGTTTTTCTAAAGTAAGTAAAACTGCTGGTTGCATCTGCGCAACTTTTGAACCCATATATGCTTGATGTACTGCAATATGTGCATCGTGGTCTTGTTGCGGAAACGCTTGCATTTTTGCTTGTCCTGTTGCAGCTTTTGAGGCTTCTTGGTTTTCTAATGCAGGATCTTTAGGGGTTGGTGGTTTTTGAGGTGTTAAGATCTGGTCTACATTTTTTACACCAAGAGCCTCATACATACGTTTATATGATTCATATAAATTATGTAATTCTGGGGCAGCTTGAGCCAATTTTAATTGTTCTTGTGCCATTACTACACGTTGCGACATACTAAATATATTTGGATCACTTACAGGTAATATATCAACTTTTTCATCAAAATCTTGTGCTTTGATACGTTGATCTGTTCCTACTTCATAAGGATATGGTGTTGGATCTTGTGAAAAAATCTTACCTAACATACGTAATTCTGTTTTTAAACTAGAATGTAGGCGTTTATGTACAGCACTTACTACTCGTGCGCCTTTTTCAAGGATAGCAATAACAGAGCCTACTGGCATTTCTTGAGATTTACTACCTAACATATCTGAAGTACCTATAAATTTTTCTGCTGCTCCTACTACAAAACCCATAAGTTGAAATAATGTAGCAGATGGTTCTTTATAAGGTAGTGCCATCAAACTTGTACGTAAATCCCCTCCTGGAACATCAACATCTCTAAATTCTCCAGGTTTCAATGGTTCGGCATCGTCTGCAATACGTAAACCTCGTGCTTTAAAGCCAGCTGGCATGTTTGAAAGTGTTCCCGCATCAATTAATTGACGTAAATTTGCTGTAGCTGTACGTGATAAGTTGCCAAGTAAGTGAATTAAGCCAAAACCATAGAAACCTAGTCCTGGAGTAAACTTATATTGGACAAAATGTCGTATTTTTTCCCTAATTGGGTCGTTTTCTACGTAATTACGACGTATAGAAAGCACATCTTGTGTATCATAACAAATAGTTACGATGTAAGGTAGCTTAATTCCTGTAGATTCTCCATTTTCATCTGTATCTTGGTAGCCTTCCAAGTCCAAACTACAATGGCACTCGTATAAAGTGAATTGATTTTCATAATCTGTTTTGCTTACGCCTTCTAATTCGTCATATTTTTGAGAAATATCAGATGTACCTTCATCCAAACCACCTTTTAGTTCAATATCTCTGTAAAAACCATTTACTTGTGACTTGCGTAATTCGTTTTCGCTCATTCTAATTACATGAGTTATGCGTTCAGCAGATCGTAAGTCGGTTGCTACATAAGGTACTAATACGTCTTCGGCTGGTACGAACTTACTTACTGGTCTTTGTAGCACTTCATCTCTATAAACTTTTTTAAAAGCACTTCCCGCTAGTCCCAAAAAGTATAACATCTGGTCAAATTCTGGTTCGTACTCTTCCATTTCGTACATAATTTGATAATTCATGTAATCTTGTACGCGTTGGGCTTGTAGTTCTATTTCTTGATTAGATACTCCTACGATGTTTGCTCGTACTGGTCCAGTCGCAGGTAACATTTCTTTATATGCACCAGCTTGAAATTGCGTTACTGCTTCGTTAAGTAATGGGTGTACTACTCCTGTTGATCCATCAAATGGTTCTGTACGGTTTTCATAACGCAACCCTAATAAATCTAAACCCTTTGTGTACCCTTCTTCCCAATCTTTACGACTTAACTTATCATCTTCTGCAGAATCTAACACAAATCTTGAAACTTCGTCAAGTGTCGAATCATCCAATGTTTCTGCTATGTTTCCATAAAAATCATCTACTTCGCGTACTTGTACTTCGGTCTCGCCAAAAGTTACTTCTACGCCACCTTCCTCATCAGGTTCTATTTCAACATCTATTTCTTCGCCAAGTGTTTCTATATTTTCTTCTGGTTCTAATGATTCTGGTGCTTCAACCAATGCACGATCTACTGCGGTTGGTCGGATTAATCTTGTGTTTTCAGCCATCAGTAATACTTCCTTTTATTTACAGTTTGTACGATATCTTCCTCGTAATCTTCTGGGTGTGTAATAAATCCACCTTCTCTAAATCTTCTCAGTGCTTGCGTCACGGTATCAACATAGTCATCGTGTTCTCCAGCTGGGAAAGCAGCACACTCTTCTATTACTTCTTCCGCCCATCTTGTATCTGGAGCCCATACTAACCCACTTTCGAACAATGGTGCAACTGAATTCACACGCGTAAATTTATCATTACCTCTACTTGGGCTATAATTCATGACAGGAATACCCATGTTCCGCAGTTCTTGAGTCAACGGCATACCTGTTGCTTTTGCTTCAACCAATACACATTCAGGATCCCAATACTTATATTCTTCTAAAGCTATTCTTCTTAAATCTGGAAAATCCCATCTATCTCTTCGCGCAGCCAACAGAATCACGTTCATCGGTCCCGATTCGTTTTCGAAAAATACACCCCACGTCGTAATCGCAGAATAATCCGCATTAGATTTTTTACTAAACGCTGTATCATAACTTTGCATCACATACTGTAAATTAGGCATCTCTTTTTTCTTCCACGTTTTCCACCACTCTCGTTTTAAAATAGCAGACTGCTCACTCGTAGGGTTCTGTTGCCATTGCGCTTCCCACTTACCAACAGAAAGTGATCCTTTTACCGAAAGTAAATCTTTTTTATCCCAGAACTCAGGCCACAACGGTTTGTTGCTTTCTGGCATCAACGCAGGAAACTCTATCAATTCCCATTGGTCCGCTAACACATCTCTTCCTTGTTGCTTTATCAACTTCCCTGTTAAATCGTTCTCTGCCCAGCGAGTCATCACAATAACTATCGCACCTTTTGGCTGCAATCTTTGTCGTGGTCCAGATGTATACCATTCATAAGCATGTTCCATTGCCTGTGGTGAAAGGGCATCTTGTTCAGAATGAGGGTCATCAATAATTAATAAATCCGCACCACGTCCAGTAACCGCACCTCCAACTCCCGCTGCAAAGTATTCGCCGCCAGCTTCCGTTTCCCAACGTCCTGCTGCTTGACTGTCCGCACGTAAATTTACTTTTTGAAAAATTTTTTTATAATCTTCTTGGTTCATCAAGTTACGCGTTTTTCTACCAAAACGGAAAGCAAGTTCAGCGGTGTGTGTAGTCTGCATAATTTTCAATTTAGGTTTGCGTCCCATCAACCAAGCTGGTAACAAGTAACTTGCAAATTCGGACTTCGTATGTCTTGGTGGCATATTGATAATTAAACGATTTATTTTGCCCTCTGCGATTTCATTAAACTTCTTTGCCATTTTTTTATGGTGGCGTCCTTCAATAAACTCTGGCCATACAGCTTTACAAAATGTCATAAAATCATCACGAGATGCTTCAGAGTTGGAAATATCTCTATGTCTATTTATAAGGTTTGCGTAGTTCCTGAGTTTTTCATCAGGGATTGTATCGAGGTGAACACTCATAAGTTTTGTTATATATCGAAAATTTTATTTTGACAATGAACCTAATCACTTTTTACGGTTTTAGGGGGGTGGGTGTCCATAAGTTTTTTCTCCTCGAAGAATTATCCAAAACAGGCTTC
>Ga0209535_1002040_pt1 | contig 13278 bp, 20 predicted proteins | sample LinPmetageLP28_FD_184041 | JGI IMG/M metagenome (GOLD analysis project Ga0209535, IMG submission 184041) | Marine viral communities from the Pacific Ocean - LP-28 (SPAdes) (version 2) | ecosystem: Environmental > Aquatic > Marine > Oceanic | place: Pacific Ocean | collected 2009-08-22 | reverse complement strand
AAAAGCTAGTTTACCTCCTACTTTAATGGCAGAAGTTGAAAGACATTATGCAGGACTTCCTAGATATAAATTAGCCGAAGGAACTTTTTTTGATAGATTTATTCCAGACCCATCAGGAAATGCAAAAAATAATCTTACAGATGAAGATAGTATATATTATAAAAGTGTCATTGGGTTTGGTAAAGATAGGAATAAAAAGAAATGGATAGTTGCAAATCCCTATAAAGGAATGAGAGGATCTATTGAAAGAGATGTTGCAGGGTTTAAAGCAAGATACTTTGCAGGTAAAAGTTTTGAAGAGGCACTATTATTAAAAACTATTTGGGAAACTACTAAGATTAGTAGAAGGCACAAAGATAAAAAAGATCAATTAGTTACAAGTATAGCTTATATATTAGCTAATGGATATGAGGAAGAAATTATGCCTCTTATAGATGTAGCAAAAGATATGGGTTACACATATGAAGAGATTATGACAAAGGTATTTACTCGTATGGAGTTTATGAACAACACAGTTTTGTCTAGAACTAAAGGATTAGCAAAACAATATAACTATGAGCAAAGAGAATTTATACTTGAAGTATTAGAAAATAATTCAATTGACTTACAGTATATGCCAGAACAATTAAGGGGATTTGGAAAATAATGGAACCTAGAAACAAAACAGATTATATAGTAATACATTGTGCAGCTACAAAAGCTAGCATGGATATTGGTGCTGATAAAATAAAAGACTGGCATGTTAATGATAATGGCTGGCGTGATATAGGATATCATAAAGTTATCAGACGCAATGGAGTTGTAGAAAATGGACGTGACCTTAGAGATTCTGGTGCACATGCCGCAGGATATAATCACAAAAGTGTGGGTGTATGTCTTGTAGGTGGTATGGCAGATGATAACTCTGCTGAAAATAATTTTACAGATCAACAATGGACTGCACTAAAGAGTTTAGTAAGAGAGATAAAAGCTGAATACCCTGATGCAGATGTTATTGGTCACAATGAAATAAGTCAAAAAGAATGTCCATCATTTGATGTACAAAAATGGAAAGAGGATAATATATAATGGGACCACTACTATCAATGCTACCTACAGTATTAAAAACTGGTGCTTCAATATTTGCTAACAGACAAAAAGCTAAAATACTTATGTCTGATGCAGAGCTATTACATGCACAGAAAATGGCTAATGGTGAGGTAGAATATCAAGCAGCTGTAAGGCAATCAAACGACAAGGGATGGAAAGACGAGTTTGTACTTATTTTGGTAAGTGCTCCAGTACTTCTTTTAATTTGGAGTGTGTTTAGTGATGATCCTAACATACAACAAAAGTTAGATATATTCTTTGACAAGTTTTCAAATCTCCCTTTTTGGTATCAGGCCCTGTTTATCGGTATTGTGAGTTCGATATATGGACTCAAGGGAGCAGAGATATTTAAAGGTAAAAAATAATGTATTGGGTTATTACAGTAATGTTAATGTTTCATGGTACAGATACATTAGTAGAAAGAGAATACAAACTTAAACAATTTCAAGATGATTGGAGCTGTCACGAATTTATTCACGAGAATAAAATTGAACTGTTAAAGCAACACGTTATAGACTATCCTAATCAATTAAAAAGTTTTGAGTTCTACTGTCAAAACAGATATGCAGAAGAAGTATGAAGCTATCGGACTCAACACAAATTTCTCTCCCTGCTCGCAACCTTTTAGCCATCCTAGCGGCTGTTGCAATAGGCACGATGTCATATTTTACTATTGTTGAAAGGCTTAACAGCATTGAGACTACACTACAGCTTATGGAGAAAGATTTAGAATCTGCAAATGCTTTTATTGATGGTGTCCCCAAAGGCGACATGGTCAGTCCACAAGTCCAAGAGCTCTACATGTTGGTGGAGTACCTTGCCGAGAGCACCGAAAAACTTAAGGAACAAATGGAAGCAGAAATACCCATGATACTTAAGAACGATATGATTATACAATTTCATGAAGATCGTATTATAGATTTGGAAGAACGGAAGAATGGGAATCATTGAAACAGTTATCATACTTAGTTTATATGTCTACGATGGCGGCAACAAAACTATAGAAGGTTGGTATCACCAGGATAATTTGAGTACATGCCTCACAGCCAAGCGCACGGCGGAGAGGAACTCAGGAAACCAAGTACAATACACATGCAGCTTAGAAAAATGTATGATGACAACAGACCAAACTGGTGTCAAACATTGTGATAAAATAATACAGGAGAAGAACGATGATTAAAAGTATAGGCATAGCTGTAGTAATTACAGTATGTATGTTGTGGGCTTTTGGTTCACTTATGGATTCTGCTATGGCAGATGTAACTGGTGCTGGTAGTACCACAAATGATCAAGTAACTTCTGGATCATCATCAAGCAATACCGCCATAACAGGAGGCTATCATAGTGAGGCTACTACTAACTATCAATCAGGATCTTCTCAGTCTACCACCACAACTAACACTACAAATAATAGTAATAACTCTTATCCAGGCGACACTAGAACAGTACCTTCAGCATCTGCTCCTAGTATATCTGCTATGTCACAAGATCTTTGTACTGTTGGAGTAGGTATTGGTATTCAAAAGCCACTTATAGGTGGTAGCATTGGTATTACAAAACGTGATATGAATTGTGAGCGTATGAAGTTAGCCAAACTTCTTTTTGATTTTAACATGAAGGTTAGTGCAGTGGCTATATTATGTCAAGATGCAAGAGTATTTCAGAGCATGGTCATGGCAGGCACACCTTGTCCGTTCCAAGGAAAGATTGGAGCTGATGCTCTAGCTGAATGGAATAAATACGATCAGCAAAGACCAGACTATGAAGAATATACTAAGGCTCTTAATTATATGCAAAGAGTTGATAATAAAATTGCAATAGAATTAGAACAAGAGGCTAACCCAGATGAGCAGATTATTACTGATGGTAACGGCAATCGTATTAAACTCGGTAACGAGTAATGCCGATACTGTTGTAGTTATACCTGATACGCCCAATGTAGGAGATTTTACTACTGTCACAACTGTGACTACTGGTAATCCTGTAACGACAGGTAACTTAATATCTCAAACATTTAATGATGGTACTTGGAATGGTACTATGTTTCCAGACTCAAGTGATATTTCAGAAGATATATATCTAACTGGTAAGCATGACACATATGCAGAAACTACAATTAATTCAGAAGATCATGTATCTTTAGAAGAACTAAGATTAGGATTTAGTTCAAACTTTAATGCAGACATAAGATGGTGGAATCCAACAGAATCTACTGTTACTATGTATCAGATAGCTAGTAATGGTGTTGATACTACAACACAAAGCACAACATTTGAAGACACAACAAACCATAACTATGAGTTTAATAATTATGGCAATACGTTAATTATGAATGCTGATCCTAACATGACTCACGGTACACTTACAGCAGGATTTAGTTTTGATATTATTGGAAATAAAAATTATAATGGTGGGCATGCAGGAGTAGATGTAAAGGATCCCACGCTTCAGGTAAACTATCAAGCATTAAGTTCTACAACTGTTACAGAGATAACTTATTGTTGGCAACAGTTACCACCAACATGTCCAGGGCAAGATGAAATAGATATTGTTGAAGATATTATAGATGACATTGACACTATTATTTATGATATACCTGATGATTTTTTTGAGCCAGAGCCTATACCAATAGATATTGAATACTCATTTAATCCTGATTTGTTTGAAGAAGAAGAGTTTGATATACAAGATGAGTATCTGGTGATGGATGAATTTTTTTTTGAAGACGATTACTATCAAGATGACTTTTACGAGGACATTGAATTGGCATACATTTCTGAAACAAATATGGATATGGATGTAGAAGTATTTGATGAACTACCACCAATAGAAGTGTTTGAGGAGATGCCTATAATAGAAGAAGTGTATGAAGCTGTGCCTGAAACAATGTTTGTAGAAGAATTTACAGAAGAAATGCAAGAAGAATTTATAGAAGAAGTTGAAGAATATTTTGAGGAAATTGTAAATGCCGACACTATTGAAGATCCTGTGGAGACAGGAACAAATATGGAACTCGCAGAAGGAACTGCAACCATGGATGCCGATGAGGAGTTTGTTGAAGTGGTTGAAGAGATTATTGAAGAAGAACCAACAGAAGAGATAGCAAGTGAAATTGAAGAGCAATCCAGTAGCGAAGAGCCTATTGCAAACGAACCAGAACCAGCAACAGAAGTTGCCGAACAAGAAGAAGCAATCGAGAAACCAATTAAAGCAGAACCTAAAGGAGACGTGGAAGTTGATCTAGATATTAAGGTTGCAAAGATTGAGCAGGCTATACAGGGTAAGATAAAAAATGTTGCACAACAAATAGATGCAACACTAACAGTTATAAATGAAGTAGTTAGTAGGGAAATGATATCTCAAGAACCTGATATGTCATCATACTTTAATACTAATATGGCATTGTTTGATGCTAAAGAACTACCATCAGGTAATCTTGATTTCTTTATACAGGCTAGTCTTAATAGTTATAGCAAACCTATTTATGTTACACAAGTAAGTATAGCAGGTACAGATCCTGTAGTGCAACATCAAATTAAAGTAAACAACGCAAAACAAAAAACAAATCAAGCGTATAGAAAATTAAAGGAGTTATTAAATGCAAGGAATGTTCAGTAAACTATCATCTTATGCCGCACTTATTGGTGTAATTGGTGCCATCGGTGGTGGCTTCATGGCTTGGGGTGAGTTTAATAATCGTATAGCACAACTAGAAGATAAAGAATTTATAGTCAATGAGACTGTAGATTTATCAGGAATCATTAAAGAAATAGAAGCAGTTAAAGGTGATGTTAAAATCAATGGAGCTGCTTTAGAATATCTTGATGCAAAGATAGAAGAAATAAAAGCAGAACAAAATAACCCACTACTTAACTAGAGGATAAAATGGTAGACACATTAGCACCAAAGAAAATATTTACACAAAGAGAGTTAGACACAAAGTTAACTCCTATAGGTGAGCAGGTACTTAGATCAAGAGCAAGACCAAAACTTTTAGACACAACACCTGTGTTTGGAACAGAGACTTCTTTATTAGATAGACAGGCTAAATCTGAACAGGACAAGGCACAGTCTATGATGTCTCCTGTAGAAGAACAAGAGCAAAATGTACAGTCTTCTCAAGAAACTTTAGATACAAAACAAACTGGAGAAAGAGTTAAAGAAGATACTCCACAAGGTTTAGTGATGAAGCCCATATCATATGCGGCTAAAGGCATAGATGATAAAGAAATTAGTGGCCCTATTATAGTTGGAGAAATTGGTCCAGAAATGATTGTACCTACAGGAGATGGCAAGATAAGTATATTACCAACTAAGATAGTTGCAGGAATTATGGACAAGCCTACAAAAAAAGCACAAATGGGAATGGAAGATGTGACTATAGGGTCTGCTACTATGATGCCTCCAACTGGTCCTCTTCCTGCTTTAAAGACAGCTGATTCAGAAGCATTAGGTATGATGCCCCCAACTGGTCCTCTTCCTACTATGTCCTATGGAGATTTAGTATCGGAGAATGATTTAGACCAAAAGCAACAATTTACAGATGCATTTAATCGTATTAGTATAGCTAAAAATACATTGCTGGGAGGCAAGATAGATAAAAAAGGTCAAGATAGAATATATGGATTTGGTAAACCATATGGATCATCTGTAAATAGTATTATAGATAAAAACTTTACAGATATTATAGAGCCATCAATAAAAGATAATCAAACTTTATTAAATAATTTACCTAAAAATATTAATGTGTCTGATATTAGTGGATCAATAAGAGATTCATTTAAACACGGATACACTGCTGGTTATTTTAATTTAGTGCAAGGTCGTAATATTGCTAATGAATTTGGATCTGATTTAGGAGAAAGGCTTGTTACTAATTTAGATATACCTAATAATAAAAGTAATATAAAGAATGAAGATACAGCGACTGTAAATGATATGCGTAAAAATTTAGTAGAAAACTTTAAACGTAATAAAAATACTGATAAAAATAAAGAACTTATTATGGACGCTTATATGGATATAAATAATAATAGAGTGGGTATGGATATTGCGGATCAAGCAAAAGAAAATTTAGGATTTAAATCTAATGATAAACTTTCTGGAGAAAACTTAGTTTTAGTTGAAGCAGAATTTCAAAAACTATATACAGAAAATTTTATAAACACATTAAATACATATGATGGAGATACTACTTATTCTGGATATGAAAATCTTCCAACAGATAAAGAATTAAAAGACTTAATCTATGGAGAAGAAGGGGGACCTCTTAAAAATAGAATTAAGTCTTTATTTAAAGATAAAGTTAAAGATAAAGGGACACCTAAACAAATTATAAGATATAACCCTATAATGATTAATGAACGTAAAAAAGATCAACAAGAAAATTTTAGAGAAACATCTAGAGGAAATCCTAATACCTTTAGTGAAAGGTAATTACTCTTTAATCTTATAAGGATCTGTACTTAATCTAGGAACCTTGCCTTCAAACTTTTCACCTGCTAATATGCTTTCTATATTCTTTTGTATATAAACAACAGCAGAACCTATGATAGAGTCTTTAGTAAAAGTTTCTGCTATCTCTTTAAGGCTACATCCATACTGTAGTAATAAAGATACTGCTTTACCAGATGCTCTAAGCTCTCTATCTAATGTGCTTTCATTTGGTTTTATCTTAACCCAGATAGCCATAGGAGTTATACCTTGTGCATTTATTGTGTAGTCTACAATAGCTACAACTCTTCTATCGTCAATGTCCATACGGACTGTATTACTTCTCATTCTATTTGGTACTTCTAATCTTGCCACGTTATCCATTATAACCTTTCTATTAAATCTTTTATTTCGTAATTAAGTTTTTCAGCATTGCTTTTACAATGCCTGATTACCGCAGATAAAATATTAGCATGAAACTTTTCGTCTATACTATTTAGTTCTTCATGCACAACACTTGGATCTGGGTAATCTAGGTTGATCGCTATCTCATTTGATCCTGTCAAATGAACATTCATTCCAAACAGATAAGAATTATTTTTTGCCATCTGCATTCTTCGCTACAAAGTCAGCCCCAATGTTTGGATCTAGTTCTCTTAAACCTTTTGATAGTACTTCAATACCTTGAACCACTTCTCCATAAGGTCTAGTAAATAGATATCTTAATATGCTTTGTACCTGTGATCCAGATATTATATATTGTTTATCCATTTGTTGATGAGCTGCTTGCATTTGCTCATCTGCTTTAGCTTCTGCCATTTTATTCTCCTTTTATTAAAATTTTTCTTTCTTAGATATAGTAAACTCAAACGTTTCTACCTTAGTTGATACTTGGGTAGCATAAAGGTGCACATTCGCTTGTGCGTGCAAGTTTGACCCCTTTAACTGTATTCTGTTATTTTTAATCCCTCATCATCGTTCAACCCTCCATCTCTATTAATAACTCTGTGTTTAATCATAGTTGCATCAAATGTTTCTTTTAAAAAGTTAATTACTTTACGTTCATCAAACTCTTTACAAGAATAAACATCTAACTGCATAGTTCCCCACTCATTCCATATGTGCATAGCCGCATGGCTTGTACTTAATAGTAATGTAGATGTCCATCCAATGTTGCCTTGATCTTTTACATACTTTGCAATCGGTCCACCAATTAGTTTCATCTCTATTTTTTCTACTAAGTTCTTCATAAAGCCTATTACTATTTTTTTCTCATCTTCATTTGGAAATTTATTTACTTTTGCAAATACAAGTAGATGTTTATGTATAGGTTGCATCACTACTCTGCCTCTCTTTCTGTTTCTACATTTAGCACTTCAACTATTAATCTATTTAAATACCATTGTGCTTTTTCTAAATCTTGTACAGGCTGTCCTTTGTACTTATATCTAGCCATGTACTTCATGCACGCACCCTTTAGATATCCATGAAACTCTTCAGTAGTCATTGACTCTCTAATCAATTCAATAGTTTCTGTATTAGATTGTCTATAATGCTGTGGAAAATTTACATCATCTGCCATATCTTTTCTTTACCTCCTGTACATTAACAGTTTCAATATCATACTCTCCACCTTTTACATTACGTTTAACTATAAGTCCACTCCACCATAGTCTCTGTGTATTATATGCGTATGCTTCTCTGTGTGTCAAGTAGCAACCTGCAGATAATCCCATAATTTTTTTACCAGATGGTTTAGATGCAATAGCATAATCTAGTAGATGAGAATGCCCAACAGTAGATGATACTTTATTCTTATTAACTAATGCTCTAGCCATGTTCTCTCCAGATATAGCCGTACCCATAACCCCACTAGGAAAATTGTGTGAGTAGTATACACCATCTATGACTGCAGGATATCTGTAATCATAGGTATGCCACCCATACTCTGGATACTTTAGATCCTCTATAGTCATGTGGCCTTCAAGCTCTGGGTTATCTTCTACCATACGAAGTATACGATCTTCATGATTGCCCAATAGCATGTGCATCTCTGCATCATGTTTGCCAATACCATCATTAAACTTTTGTAGTGCATCATGTGCATGCTCTATATCTTTCTTATATCTTCTACCTTCAAATGATTTTTTCTTTCTATCATAACTAGACATAGAATCCATACTTGCAAAGTCTCCCATACAAATTACTTTATCTACCTTTAAGTCTTTAGCCATTCTGCCTGCCCAAGTAAATCTTTCATTGCTAGCATGAGGTGTACAATGGGGGTCTCCTATTACTAAGTGTGTTGTCATTAATTTAAGTCTCCTTTTTTAAAATTAAATAGGTCAATAACATTGCTGTGTTCTTTTCCATTCTCTGAAGAATGAACATCGTCTTCATAGAATCCTTGCATGCCCTCTTCATATATTATATCAGCATTTGTAGTAACAAATCTAATTAATCCTTTTGCTATGTAAGAGCATATGTCTCTCTCTGTTGGTGGTTTTGGATCTAATATGCCACATGTAAATCCTTTTTCATGTGGTGTAATTACTACAGATACCGAACTAAATATATCTAACTTCTTTACATTATCATCGAAGTCGTCAATCATACTAGCTCCATCAGTTCATCAATACCTTTTACTTCTTCATCATCTAAAGACTTGCCTTCTTTTAGTAGCTTTTCTTTTTTATGATTAAGCATAGCTATTGTCTCTTGTATTTCTTTGTCTTGCTCTTCTTTCATAAGATCTATATCTTCATCAGTAAGATTATTTGGAAATGTAACCATCTTGTTCTCCTTTATTTGTTTGTTTTATTATACCTATAAACGACATACAGTCAAGTACAATAAGGGGTTTCCTGCCATTCATCTTTAATACTACAGCAGGTTCTAAGTTAGCGTTGGAAATAGATTGATCATAAGAATCATACAATCCTTTCCATGTTTCTTTATTCTTACATTCAATAGAGAATGGGAATAATTTTTGGGCTTTTTCAGATAGCTTGATGTCTATGCCAGACTCTCCCATGATAGCACACCATACATCTGTATCTACTTTTAAGCTAGGGAACGCACCTAGTAGTGCGTCCCTAACCCAGTTTTGAAGCCTTCGCCCCTTGGCTTTTCTACTGCGTACACTAGAAGCCATCATCTACCCTCGGATTATTGACCTCTGTGTACCAAACCCACTTAGGGTTTTTTGCTTGCGATTGCTGTTGTGGCAGCATCTGCAAGTTTTCTCCCCAACAAGGAAACTTGTAAGGGCAGAAACTACATGCCGTACCTAGAACTTTATTGCCTGTCTTTTGTTTTCTAAAGTACTCATCTTCATCTTTGAAACATCTCTTAAACTCTTTGTCTAAAGTTATAGCTCTAATATTATTATCAATATCACTGATTGCCTTCTCTTTGTATTCTTCATCAGCCATTGGTGCCTCTGTTAGCACCCATTCTCCTGTAGATTTATTGATTACAATCCATCCACCAAATGGTTTTTGTCTAGCCTCTGCATACATATAACCTTGTGCCAGATACCCAAACAAGTCATCATCTGCTACTGCATGAAAGCCACCATTCTCCCCAAACTTATTAGTGAATGACCACGGTGATGCACTTTTGATATCCCATACTTTGTCTTCAATCTCTACATCAAGTGTGCCATTAACACTTACGCCATCTAATTTATATTCTGTCTTTGTCTGCTCTGACTGTACCTCTACACCAGAGGCTTTCATAATTATCATAGCGGCTTGCTCTATTAAGTCACCAAAAAAATTTCTCATCTTAAAATTGTATGGCTGTGACTCTCCTTTGATACCTCTTTTCTCCATCTGCAATTGGCATAAAGGTCTTCCGATGTTTGATGCTCTAAGACCAAACTCTTTTTTTCTTTGGTCAGTGAATTGCTTGCGGAATGATTCCATGCAAGCGTCACCAAACTGAGTGATCAAATCATCGGATACCTCAACCGCATCTTTCGATGCAGCCTCAAGAAACACCCTAACTTTTTCTAGGATGTCGGAACTCACGAAGCAAGTATCTCCGCTGGATCATCTTCTAGATCTTGCGTTGCTTCTATGATCTTTGCATCAGATGTAGTAGGAGATGCCTTCTTAGCACTACGCCAAAGTTCTACTATCTCTTCATTCTCAGTGTTGATAACATCTTGGAAAGATAAGAGAATCTCTTTTTCTTTGTCAGTAAATGTAACCTCGTCTGGATTAACTGATATATTTGATACATAGAATACATTGCTACCTGCTTTCTTCTTCATAGTTTTAAGATCAAGTGTGTGATTAAACATCACTTTACCTCTACGTCTGAGACTTTCTATTGCCTCACCAACAGGCTTAAAGTTACTACCTGTTACTTTCCACAACACAGGTAAATCTTTTACCTCTGCCGTATCTCCTCCTGGAAGACTGCCTTTAAAAGAAACTAAACCATAAACTAAACGATAACACTTTATCGCCTTCTGTTTCATTCTCTCTTCATCAGAGAGATTGGCAAGTTCTTTTGCTGGTATCTTACCACAGCGTACACCACCTTGTATATCTATAGCCTCATCTTTCCAAGACTTAAAGATTATACTTCTGTTACTGTACTCATTCTTTTCTGCATCGTACTTCATGTACTGATATGCATTCATGAATGGTCTAAACGTCACTGGCTTTCCGTAAGCCATGCTATCTAGCTCTGGAACATACACACCGTATGATCCTACTGGTACTTCCGCACCATCATCGTTCTCTGGAAATCTATTTATGGCTAGCTTCGGTAAGAAGTTACCAGTAGAAGATTTCTCTTGGCCAATCATAGACATGATCTGATCTTGTGATAGACCGTCTATGTTAGCTACTTCATTATTAGACATCAAATTGTCCTCCTTTGGTTGGTTTGTTCGCTTATACACTATTTTGTAATAAAAGTCAAGAAGAATGTTGCCATAGTATTAATAAAAATATTACAATTATAAGTATAAGATTACATAAATACTCAAGTGACTTCATAGAGCTATGCCTTTCGGTTGTGATTTTTCTTGCATTTCAAGCCAATTATATCCCACCTTAGTTTCTGTGTCAAGTGGCACATTAAAGTCTAAATCATAGTAGGACTTAAGAGAATCTATAACATCAAGAGTAGCACTATCTAATATATCTGCCATAATATCTTCTTCTCCAGGAAATATATCTGCAACTATAGAGTCATGCACTGTATTAACCAATAGGCTTTTAACTTTATGTTCTCTCATTAGGTTATAAGCATTGATACAAGCAATAGGTACTATATCTGCAGTTGCAAACCCCTGAACTGGATAGTTTTTTATCTGTGTAGAATAACTAGATCCTCCCCAAGCCTGTCTTTGTGCATACGGAAAGGCATACTCTCTACCAGATGGGGTCTTAATTTTTTTAAATTCTATCGCACTGCTTTGTAAAGTTTCATGCCACTTAGCTATATCTTTATACTTATCTAAGAATGCTTTGTAATATCTTTTCTCATCTTCTGTGCCAGACATGCCTCCATACAAAGGTTTAAATGTATGTGCCTTTGCATCTTGTCTAGATACTCCTATAGTATCTGCAGTAAACTGATGTACATCTACGCCATCTTCTATATCTTTCATACCTTGCTTATCTTGGGCTAAAAAAACAGCAGTTCTAAACTCTAGCTGTGAGAAATCTATTTCCATTATCTTTCCCCCCTCAAATCTAGATGTAATTACTTTACGAATAGGAAACGTATTGCCCCGTGGTTGATTCTGAAAGTTAGGATCACGGCTAGATAATCTTGCTGTTGCTGTAACACACTGCATAAACTTAGGATGTAATATGCTATCTTCATTTACATGATCTCTCATACCATTTACAAATGTATTTAGATATGTATCAATTGCATTGTACCTTATAATTAAATCAATAAACTCTCGTAACTCTCCTGTTGATCGTGCAGCTAATTTTTTTAAGGTATCTCTATCTGTTTTAAATCCTCCATCAGCTACCTCAGATACACCTACAGGTGTCTGACCAAAGCCTGCAGTACGATTTAACTCCGTGTATATTAGTCCTGTACCCTCGCATGCATCACACTTAGATAAATTTTTATATCTATCACCATTAACTTTAACTCTTTGTATAGTACCATCGCCACTACATTTTTCACATTGAGTTGCCATAGTTTTTTTAATGATAGTTGTATTAAAATTTACAGCGTCTTTAAATTTAGATTTAGAAAAGATAGGTCGTTTCTTTTTTTTCTTAGTGGCTTTATCTATTCCTATATTAAACATCTGTGCCCATTTCTTTTTATCTGTAACTTTTCTAGAATATATAAGCCAAGACAGTTGCTCTCCGCTACTAGGATTGATAGGGGTATCACCCATTTGCTCCCATATTATAGTCTTAATCTTTTGTGCTATAGTACCAAACTCTTCTTTAAACTCTTGCTCAACTAGATCAAGTCCAGGAACATCTATGTGTATTCCATTCATCTCCATATTGCCTAACACAGGTAAGAACTCATTCATCATCTTAACAGATTTAAGCAAGCCTTTATTGTCTGCCTTCTTAAAGTCTGCCATCTGTGAATCAAACAAAGCCCTAGTAGATATGACATCTTGTCTGCCATACTCTTCAATAATATCTACTGGTATATTCTCAAAAGATATTTTATCTTTCATGTATTGATCTACTGCATCAGATTTTTGTGATATACTTCTACGTTTACAAATCTCTTTTAGAGACAATGGCT
>Ga0209535_1002038_pt1 | contig 13280 bp, 26 predicted proteins | sample LinPmetageLP28_FD_184041 | JGI IMG/M metagenome (GOLD analysis project Ga0209535, IMG submission 184041) | Marine viral communities from the Pacific Ocean - LP-28 (SPAdes) (version 2) | ecosystem: Environmental > Aquatic > Marine > Oceanic | place: Pacific Ocean | collected 2009-08-22 | reverse complement strand
GGTGTGTAAGCTGCATTCCTAAGTATGTGGTCTAGTATTTCATTTTCTAAATAATCTGACATAGCTGACATTGTTATTTTCCTCTATAAGTTGTTTTCATTGATAGCACACCGCCATAACGTGCTTTTTCGGTATCACGAATTATTTCATTCATAATTCTTGTAAATAAAGTATCGTATTGGGTCGCCCTTGTCTCGTCCATGAGGTATGTATAAGCATTCATTAATGTGCCATATAAATACGCATCAGGGTGTCTTAATAAAATTGTATTATTCGTAACTGTATCACCTAATGCAGTTAGACTCTCTCCGTATACAATCTCTAATGTATATGTTGCATCAGGTATTGGCTTCAAAGCAATCTCAGTACCTACGATACTATATGCTTTTGGTTTGCCCTGACCCTGTCCCGCATAGTTCGTGTTAAGCATTTGAACTGTATAAAATTCGAGAGTATCTACAGGGTCGGTATTTAGTTGAACATTCCTAATCTCTCTTAAATCAGTTGGTAATGATATAAACCCATCACCGGCGACAGTAGACGCTGTTGCTCTTTTCTCCATAGAACGTGCGTCAAGTTCACGACTCATTCGTGCTTCTGCCAATCTGATAAAATCAGGAATCTGTGATGTTAAATCATCTCTTGCCAAGAAATTAGCTACAGATGTTTTTAAATCACTATATGTACTAAATGCCATTAAACTAACCTACCATTTGTTGTGCGGAATGCTTTATTGTCATTGTCTTGCAACCACCGAAACCATTCCTTTGGATTCTGTTGTGGACTGCCAAACTTCTGCAATAAGTCATAATAAATTGTGTTCGGTATCTCACCTACTTTTTGCCAATGCTTTTGTGTGTTACCAATCATGTCCCCTGCACGATGTTCTTGTAACTGTTCTTTGGCAAGGTCTTTTATACCATCAACCTTCTGAACAGTTTCAATAATGTATTCTTCTTTATTGGCATCATAATCCATTGTTGTTGTTTTGGATATGCCGTCAGTCGATAAAATCTTTTTCATAGTAAACCCTTATATGGTGAAAGTGGTGGCAAGGGAGCAACCACCACTTTCTTCTTTCGTGTATTATGAGCCGTTTAGACCAATAATTGCTGCGTGTGCTTTTGGTGCTTTCACGATTAGTGCATATTCACTAATGATTGAAAACTTAGTTGTATCACCTGTTGGTGCTACATCTGACACACTAAACTGTCTGCCCGGTAAGAAACCAAGACATACATAGTCTTTGTCAATTACATACATTTCAGCATCAGTTGCCTGTCTGTCAACGACAGCATCTAAAGTACCAAAGTCGGATAAGTATAGAGATACTGAACCAATGATTGATGCTTCTTTTGGTGCTGTTGATGTGATTTGGTTAGTTGCAACTGAACCTGAAGATAGACCACTAAAGTTTACTTTATTTGTCGGGGACATTAAAAGCATACTTGGTGAGCCACCATCAATGTAAGCAGCTTTGATTGCTTCATCAATTTTCGCTAAAGTAAGTGCTGCTGCTGTACCTGTTACGTCTGCGGTATCAGCACCTGTACCTGCTGCAAAACCCATGTCACTTGGCTTACTACCGTTAGTAATCCATGTTAATAGTTTTGCAGTTTTTCTTGGGTCTGAGCCGGATTTAGCTTCGTTCTTGAACAATGATTTCTCAATGTCACGTCTTTGCTCTAATCCTTTTAAAACCTTTACATAGGCAGATTCTCTGTCTCTACCTGCTGTATCGACCGCGTCTAATGTACCAGATATTTGTGCTGCACTTGCAGAAATCTGGTGGACATTATTCAGTCTTGTTGTAGCAGTTGGATTGACGTAAGAGTAGTCTGCACCTTCATTTACATAGTTTGTATCGACCGCAGCAGCAAGTTCTTGTACCTGCCACTCAGTTGTCACGCCTGATGTAGTCTCTTTTGCCATTGCTGTCACAAGAGGTGTCTCAGTAGGGTCAACTCTGTAAATGATATCGGATAAATCTTCTCTTTGACCAATCGCATTTGCTGTTGCGTAAGTTGCCATTTTGTTTTTCCTTAATCAGTTATTTAGTTAGTAAGTATGAAATCGCATCTTCTTTGCGACCCGATTTCGCTAATTTATCAAAAGCCGTTTTTCGGTTTTGTTCGGAAACATTTACTTTCGCTTTCGGCTGCCCTGCCTGTAACATCTTCGGTGCTTTCTTTACTTTCTTTGTTGCAGTTGGTTTTCTTTGTTGCAACGCATCATATAAGTAGGCACGTCTGAGTAAATCGACAACACGGCTGTCTGCTGTAGCAGCGATTTCTTGTTCGGTAAACCCGAATCGCTTGGCATAGGTAACAATATTATTACGTTCCTTCGTAGCTACTTCGGCATCTTTCCATTGAGGAATCCGTTCAAGGAGTTTTGCCTGTTCGGTCTGTAATTGTCTTTCTGCAAGTACCATCTGCTCTTGTTGCAATGCTTGAAATCTATCTTGTTGTGTACGAATATCCTCCTTCGCTTTTACATAAGCGACGGGGTCTTCGTCATACAACTGTTGCCATTGCTCATTAGTCATCGTTGACTGATTTTGCTGCATCTGTTGCATCACTAAATTTAGATTTTCTGCATAATGTTTCCTTTCCGCTTCAACTTGCTGTGCTTCAGCGAGAATACGTTTCTTCTCCTCTGCCGCTTCATGCAATCGCTTCTGTGCGGTCGCTTCGAGTTGATAAGATTTTAACAGGTCGTCTGCAGTAACTTCTACCTGTTCTCCATCAACTGTTGCTACATAAACATCAGTAGTTTCTTCCTCAGATTCTTCACTATCCTGATAGTCTTCTGCGGACTCTTCAGAACTTTCGGAATAGTTTTGTGAAACTTCCGTCACTTCTTCATTGTCTGCTTCTTCGACCGATACTGTTTCTTGAGTATCTTCCGACTCTTGAATATTTTCACTTGCCTGACTAGGGGTGTTATCTCTATTCAAAAGTAAATTGATTGCATCGTTGGTATCTAATGCAACCGTGTCAGTTCCTTCATCGGGAATCCCAACCATTTGCTTCTCCATTATTTGTTATTATTACGAACAATATTCCTCATTTGTTGACTCGCTAATCTACCCGTTGATATGATAGAGTCTATTTGACCCTCTATATCATTGAGTGCTTTCAACAAATAAAAAGATTGTTCCCTACTCTCAACATCACTTAATTCAGTCTGTGACCAATCCGTAATGTAAGAATCCTTTAATGTCTGAAATATCTCTTTCAGCAAAGGATTGTTTCGCAGAGTCTCTGCTAACAACCCACGTTGTCTTTCGTCATCTAGTGACATTGTTCCCCCTACTATGCTTTAGGTAGATTCGTACTTATCGCTCCGCCTAATGCTAATTTTTGCTCTCTTAAATCTAATTCTGCTTGTAGTTCTTCACGACGTAATGCAATCTGTTGTTGGAACTTCTCACGCTCTAACTGCATTTCCATCATCATCTTCTCACGGTCTAAGGCAATTTCTGCCTGTAGTTTTTGTTTCTGTAACTCAAACTCTTGCGACACACCACCTTGCTGTTGAGCAGCTTGTTGTTGCTGTGCAAGAAGTTGGTCAATCTGTTCTGCTGAATTAAAGAATTGTGATGTATCTTTAAATCCTGCCATTTCGATTATCTTATTTAACGTATTGACATACTGACTTGGTTTAACAACAGGGTTACCCATACCAAGTGTCTGTATAAGTTGCTCTTGCTTACCGGCTACTTGTAAAAGCATAGCCATTTTATCTTCTTCTTTTCCGTTACCTAGACCGACCTCAACAGATATATCAAACTCTTTTTCCCAATCTCTTGGGTCAATCGTAACATACTCATTACGAACACGAATAATACGTTCCTTTGTCATATGCTTTTGACATAGATGCAATACAATTCTTGCTAAATCTTTGCAACCTGTTTCTGCAAATACACGAGCAATCATTTCTGTCTTTAGCTGTGAACCCTGTATTGTAGAATTAACAGCTTGTGCCGTTGTTGACTGCAACACCTTTGGGTCTAAACCTAAACTTGCTTTTGAGAAACCTGTACGTTGGTCACGCACTTGGTCTATATACTCAAGCATATTAAAACCTGCTGTACCAATCTGCGGAACAGCTAATGGCTGCACCATACCGGGTGCTCTCATACGCACGATATTACCGGGTCTTGCCGATAGTAAATCTTCTAAGTTTACCTGACCTTCGACAACACCTACTCGTGAGTTGTTTGTTAGATACATATTATCAAGCAACTGTCTTAATATAGTTGATTTGATAAGTTGTAAATCTTTAACCATCTCAGCAACAGAGCGACCAATCATTCTATGTGGCATTAATATCGGTGATATTATGCAGAAAGGTATATGGTCAAAGGCTTCATTCTCTAATATAAAATGACCTTCTCCTACAGTTAATACTCGCCTTAACTCAGGTATGCCGTCTCCGTTGTAGTCTGTTCTTAGATACATCTCTGTAACAAGACATTCGTGCATTGTAGGGTCGTTCTTACCATCATGGCGTGTACCGGCTTCTACGTCTTGGAAACGCTGTTGCACTTCTGCTTCATTGTCAATTTCATTGTAACCGGAATGAGACAAGATTGTGTCATAGTCATAGCCTAAGTCAACTAAGTCGCCTACTTTCATTGAAGAGCGATGAGCAACAAAGTCAGCAGTTTCTAGTGATACAGAACGTCTTGAGAAAAGGAACTCCTCCGGCGGTATGTTCATAATCTTGACTTTTCCGCTGCTCTTCTTTCTTTTGATTTCTACGTCGTAAGTCACGCTCAAAGGTATTTGATTTTCACCCTGTACAGCGTCTTCTAATATTTCTTCTACGTTATCTTCGATACCCTCAATACCGTCATCAATGATACCTACTTCATTAATAGATTGAGATACAACCTCGACATCATCATCGTCTAATAGAATTGTTAATTCTTCTTCGCTTAAATCTTCATAACTTTCTTCAACAGTTTGTATCTTCTCTTCCCAAAAAGTTTTAATAACACCAATTTTGAAAAGCAAAGAATCTTTAAACCAATTATATATATTAACAAAACCATTATTATCGCTGTTTATAACATAGTTAACTAAATCTGTTGCCTGTTCTGCTGCTTTTATATCCTCAGACTCTCTTGCAATAAATCTTGCAAAGTGGTCTGACGATTGAAAAACTTTCATCAGTTGCGGCATCAAAAACTCTATTGTATCTGATACTTCTGTAGCAACAACTTGTGACCTGTTTTCGACTTCATTACCAAAAGGCTCACCTAAATAGTAATCAAGTGTTTCTGCCCTGTCTGTAGAATACTCAGTATCGTAATAATTAACCGCATCAACCATGTGGTCGCTTATTAAAGCCTGTAGAGTTTTATCGTCCATTTCCGGCATGGGATTACCTCTTCTTTTTCTTTTTCTTTTTTAAAGACTTAAAGTCTTCACCTGTAATTTTATCTCTAGGTTTTGCAGTCCTCGCAAGTTTCTTCTGTTTAGAACTGTATTTACTGAATGGCATTACTTACCCTTTTTCTTTGTTTTTGGTTTTGTCTTTTTGTTCTTTTTCTTAACAGTTGTTTTCTTCATATACATTTTCATTTGTCATCTCTTTCTTTAGGATAAATAATTTCAACGCCTAATTTCTTTTGTTCTTTTGTGCGAGGTCTTAAGATTAACCTGCCTTTTGTTCTCCTATAGCACCCATCTTTTGCTATGTAATTCGACTTCCTGTAGTTCCTCGACTTAACATCATAAGCCTTAAACTCACCTGTTTCTCTATTGAGTGTGACGATATCTACCAAACCTAACCCCATCAAAGGAGTAAAAACAATGAGATTAGGGTCTTGAGTGAACTCAAGCTGCACTTCTAACTCAGCTTTTATGCCTTCGATAGTGCGTTTATCCCTAATTGCCATATCACCACTTGACTTTGTTCGCCCAAAAAGCAGCAGACATATTGCCCTTTGCAATATTCTTTGCGTGTCTTGCCTTAAATGACTTTGCTCTCTTTGTCATCGTCTTGTCACCTGTTTTACCTTGTTGACCAAAACGTATAGTTTTTACTTTCTCACCGTCCTTTGCCACAACAACGTGAGACTTAGTAGGGTGACTAGGTGTCCTTTTTGGTTTATTATAACCTTCTACACCAATACGTTTTAATATTGGGTCTTTAGCCATTAGACATTACTTCCCTACACCTTTCATGGCTCTAGTATGTGCTTGAGTAAAAGTCATACCTTTAAGCATATCTTTTTTCATACTAGCCATATGTTTTTTAGTGTGAGTGCCTTTTTTCTTATGATTACTTAAAGCATTTTTTTGACGTTGTGTTAATATTGGTTTTTTAGCCATTATTTCTTCTTTTTGCTTTTTGCTTTGGCTTTATTTTTCTTACTATTAGGAAAACCTTTTTTCATATCAGAGTAAGCCTTAGAAGAAATCGTTGACTTTTTTGCAGACCTTGATGTTCCCGCTTTTTTTCTTTTATTAATATTTTCATATAAAGACATGGTTTTTCCTATTGTTTTGTGTTTGTTTCTTTCGGTGAGTATACAACGACAAAGCTATGACATTCAGGACACGATAAGTTCGTCTCCATCTCATAATCTTCGTCTTCTTCTTCTATATCGTGGTCACCACCCCAAATAAGTTCCGTATTACAATGCCAACATTTCATTTGCCTTGCCCCCTATATTTTTTAAAACTTTGCATTACCACCTACAATATAAAGCTGTTCTTAAATAATTAAAATGTGCGTTCTTCTATTAGTAGGTGGCATCTAATCTCTGTGAAAAATCATAGCAGAAAAATCTTTAATTTCTTCTTCTGTCATGTTTTGCCCCTTGAGAATACTTAATGCCACGACACAAAGTGCACCGGCTACCTCGTGCCCATCTGCTACACCCATACGCATTAACGATAATGACGTATTGGCAAACATATGGTATATTTCAGAACATTGCTCCCAAAATTGTTCATCATGGATATCAAGTTCTTCCGGATTTGGAAAGTTAACAATATTTCCTTCGCTCATACAATCCACCCACTATCACCGTAATTAATAGTTTGGTTGAATTTATAACCCGCATTGTTGCCTGAAGCACGAATTGCATTACTTGCAAAAGTCAACATCAGAGCGTCAGCAACATCAGGACTTCTCATGCCACGTTTTTTCATTTCGTCTTTGCTCTCGACTTTGAATTTTCCGTTAGACATAATAGAATACTGTACTGCAGTTAGTTCGACAATGAGTTCATCTTGGTCAGGTATCTGACAATCTTTATGCTCTAGCCATTCACGGCATTTAAACCACAATTCATCTCGTAATCGCATATATCGACCCGATAAACTAGAACTTTCCGCTACATTGATGCCCCTAGCCGGTAAATCTAACTCTACCAATCTATCCACGACACCTGCACCAAGACCGATTGAATCAACCAATATCTCACTTGGTCTGTCTCTGAAAGGCGTAGACTCATACTCTGCCATAATAATACCAACAGTCTCCATGAGGTCTTTACCACCCCAATGTTTTATTGGCTCAGTTATTACGTTGCCTTTCCTCTTGCACAGAGCACAACGGTCGCTGCCATGTCTGGCAACGTCTATTCCCCATACAGGGAACACTTCTATAGGGTCTACCTCTCTGTCGATAGCGGATTCAACAAGTGCACGACCCATAATAGCGTTATCGTCAGTCTCAGGGGGTAACCCAAGAACTCTGACTCTAAACACATTCGAATCTTCCCCATACTGTTTTTTCATGTCTTCTATGTATTGGGGGTCTACTGTATCAGCGTCTAAGCAAGATACAGTCATTGTTTGCCAACTCTCAATGTTTTTATTAAAGGAGTCGTAGAAATAGCCTGTAGACCTGTTGGGGTTACCAACCATAATTGTCCTTGCACCCGGTGTAGACATCGCACCTTGTGCAACCTCAAAAATAATATCAGGAACACCTGATGCTTCATCGATGATAAATAACATATTGGGGGAGTGGAAACCTTGTAACGCTTCCGGATTTTCTCTTCGGCTTGTACGGCTAACGCAGAAGCTGTCAGGGGCGTTCTTTAAGGTTATCTTATCGGAGCGAAACTCCAACTCGTTCTGAAAGCCTTCAGGCATCATTTTATGCCATTTCTGTATCTCAGACCACAATATTTGTTCTAACTGAGATGCGGAGTTTGCTGTGGCAGCAATCTTGCAGGGGTAATGCGTTGTTAACCACCATAATATTGTCCACGAAAGAAACGTCGTTTTGCCAACTGCGTGACCGCTACGAACGGACAAACGATTATTGTTAGCTATGTTCTGTAAGGCTTCTCTCTGCCACTTCTGTGGCTCTGCCTGTAGACAGGTGCGGACGAACAGCACCGGGTCATCACGCAAAGCAAGAAGCGTTTTAGCCGCATCATTAAATTCTTCTTTTGCCATACTTAAACCCGTAGTGTCGCCTTTCGACGACACAAGGTAGTTTTAATTTTAATAATAATGAAAGGATATAAAATTTTTATAAGGAGTATTCTGTTTTGTGCATAAAAACCCTATATAACATAAAGACTAGCTTATGCTACAAACCATGTCAAATATTTTTTTCACCCCCTGTTCATATTTATAAAAAATTTTTTTATGAGGGGGGTAATTTAAATTTACAGCACCCGCATATAATTTATAGGGGGGTGGCTAGGAACAAAAACAGAACATCTATTATATCATAGATTGTTCTATTTGTCAAGTATTATTTTACATTATCCACATATTTATTATAGTAATATATTTTCTAATATATAAAAAAGTATTGACAATCAATAGGTTATATAATCCGTGTAATAGGTCTAATAAACCTATTGCAATTCGTCAACATCATCATTAATAGTTATAATTCTATCATTTATCGCTTGTAATGCTTCGGTAAACGGGGAATGCTGTACATTCACATTAATATCAGGCGGACAATATTTTCCGATAGCCTGAAGCGTAGCCGTGGGATTGGCTTTCAGGCTATCTGCTAAAATTTCGGCTAACGTCACGCCGTGACGGGTTGGCAATATTTGAACGGCTTCTTCAATAGCTAGATTTATTTGATTTATTAAAGATATAGCGTGTCGGTTGGTAGAGCCTTTCGGTCGCCCACGCCTTGCCACGTTTTTATTTTCTGCATTATTTAATTCTTTAACCATTTGAAAAAACTCTATATTTTAAAAAAAAGTGTTGACATAGTTTAAACGAGTTTTAAGGACTATACAAGCGTTTTAATGTTTTTATATGGTTTACTATGTAAATATTGCTTTTACAGTCTTGACGGCGTTTTTAGGTTTTTAGACATAAAAAAACCCCGTAAAAACGGGGCTTTTCTGCGATTTTATGCTTGAGCTTTTTATTACATAAAAAAAACCCCGAAAAAATCGGGGCTTCTTCTTTTCTTAAAATAATTGATTATTTTCTGCAAATTCAGGGCTAATAGCTACCATATCCGCATAGCTAATATATCCCGCATTGTATGAATGAATTGCTAATTCTTCAAATTGACTACACCAAAGAAAAAAACCCTTTTTAGTTTTTGGGAATTTTTCAGGCAAGTTTGGATAAGTAAAATTTTCACGGTCTGCTAGAAATTCTTTCTGCAGTTTTAAGCCGTCTTCTTTTGTTTTTATTTGTCTATACATAGTATAAGCCCCTTTATTAATTAAAAAATATACTATTTTTTATCATATATTCTTTAGATTGTCAAGTAATTTTTTACATAAAAAAACCCCGAAAAAATCGGGGCTTCTTTTTTCAAGTATTATTTTTAATAGTTAATTATTCTTCTGAAGTTCTTTCTAGCTTGTATTTAAAAAACATCTTACCGATGTCATGACCGTCTACCAATGCTTCTGCGATTTCATAATAATTAACATCACTTACAAAAGCCAAGGCGTAGTTGTACGCAAAATTATCATGTATATCATGACCCTTTTTTGTATTGGTACTATTTAAAATCGTATCTTCTATATCATTTTTTATATTATCCATTAATTCGTTTATTATTTCTGATTTTCTTCTAATAGAAAACATTTTTTTAATGTCATCACCGTCTACAAATGCGTCGGCGTTTTCGTAATCTTTTTTTAAATTGTCAATAACTGAAAACCAATAATCTTGATTTATATCTATTAATTCAAGATTAATACGCCACGTTGCGTAGTTCGTCCAACCGTTATATTTATAATTATCTCTCATTTTTCTATCCTTGTTATTATTATTATTTTATAATAGCATATTATATATATATGTAAAGCATTTTATTACATAAAAAACCCCGAAAAAATCGGGGCTTCTTTTTTCATATATTATTTATTTAATATTTTCCATACTCTAAAATATTTCTTAAATCCATTTTATATAAACTATTAACAGTTTCAAGGCGTAAGCCTTGCCCGTATAATATACCGTAATCTTCAGTATATAGCTTGTCTTCTTCTTTATTTTGATATTTTTCTTTTAATTCTTCTATTTCTCTTTGATTGACTCTCATATCTAAATTACATTTTTCTATCTTATCAATAATATATTTTACTAGTTCAATTTCTCTTAATGTCATTTCTTAAATCCTTATTTATTAAAATTAACTTATAATAGCATATTATATATATATATGTAAAGAATTATTTTACTAGCTTATTAATTCGCCGTGATGATTAAACCGAAAAAACCTATCTATTATTTTTGGTATTTGAATTTCTTTTAATTCTTTTGTTAATAAATCGCTATTACGTTGTAATGGTGGTTTCATAGTGTGATGACGATAATTTATAGAACGGTGAGAATAACAAGACTCGCAAATATTTTTACTATCTTTTTTTTGTTTTTTGGTTTTTTCAAATATAATATTATCTTTTATATCGTCGCTTTTATTATAACAACGTAAGCAATCTATACATCTTTGCCCCGTGCAATTTTGCAAGTCTTTCAAATTATCTTCAGTTACATTATTAAAAACTTTATCAAAATAACCGAACGCTTCATATATAGGTTTATCAATAATAGGGTTACTATAAACAATAATTAAATTATCAGGCTTTTGATGTTTATCAAAAAATTTATTAATAATATCTTTTCTTTTCGTCCATAGAGTAAAATTGCACCATTTATTAAAATTACATATTTTAACATAATTCATTAAATTAATATTATCTTCTAAATTAGTTTTGTTGACTTTTGCTTTGCTTTTAGGGTTATACATTTTTAAACAAAAATTATTAGAAGTTGTATTAGTTCCGATTGCTTTAAATCCAAACATTTTATTATTCTTATCTTTAAATTGTGAGATATGAATTTCTTGAAGATTATTAATTATTTTATTCTTATTAAGATTGTTAATTAAATTTACCATTTTAAAACGCCTTTATTATTATTATGATTATAGTATATATGTAATAATAAATTTTACAAGTATAAAATGTACTATTATAATAATATTGTAAACTTTATATTGACAGTAAAAGTAAAGTATAATATTACTAATATAATTTTAATAATAAGGAACTAATATAATGACTAAGAAACAAAGAAAAGAAACAAGGCGTAATATAAGCGACTATATAACAATAGTTGATAATGGTTATAAAATACCTGATAACGCCGTTAATACAATAATAGCTAAATCAATAAATAAAGAAGCTATTAATAATATGAACGGTAGACAATTAAATATAATTGCCGATATTCTTAATATAGAAAGAAAATCCGAAAAAGTTTATAAAGACGCCGTTAATACTTTAAAAAAATCCGCCTTTAAAAATAGGGGGTAATAATGATTAAGTTAATAAACACAATAGATAAAGATAATGCAAATATAATTGTTGAATTAGATAATGGTATATATGGCGTTAATCATGCGAATGGATATTGTGGTATATATGCCGTTGATGATGATGACAATAATACTCTTTATCAATTATCCAATTTGTTAAAATCTGACAAAAAAACCCCATTAGAAATAATTAATTATTTATGGGGAGTAAACAGATGATTAAAGTATATTTTACCGACAAAAGAGAAATAGCAACGTGGCACGTTGCAAGTTTTGATAATGAAGACACCTATAATAGATGTTTTCAATCATTAGATAAACTTGCGAAAGAATGCGAAGCTACAATTTTTGAAGCAATAGAGGAGTAAATAAAATGAAAGAATATCAATCAAATATTACCCTTAAATTTGGTGGTAATAATATAGAAGCCGAAAATAAAGAAGAATATATCCGAATACTAAAAGAACAATTTCTAGAAGAATATGGAATATTTTTAAATGATAATGAAATTGAAATAATAGAGGAGTAAATAAATGCAAAATTCTTTAATGAAATATTGGAAAAGAAACACCGAATATTTTAACGATAAAATAGAAGCAAATAAAGATAATAGAGCAATATTAGAAAAGATTATGGAAAGAATTAATACGTTTTATAACATGGGGGCGTTAAGTCCCCGTGCATTTAAATCATTAATAATCAAAATCGGCGAATGTTATTGCGATATACATTTAGAACAATCAAGGAGAATAAAACAAAATGCTAACAATAATAATAACGGTAATACTACTAACAATAATATATACAATTTTTGATAATCAATAGAAGGGAAATAAAATGTATTTTAATTTTGAGAATATAAAGATAACTAACGAAAGTACGCCTAAAAGTAAATGGGATAATAAAAAAGAAAAGTATGTAAAGCTACCAAAAAGTAAACAAGTAAAACAGATTAAAACAATTAAAACTTGTGATACTGTCTTAGATTTACATGAGTTTTTATTGTTCCTATTAAATACCGATAGAGATTTATTACAAATGGTATCTACTACTAGAAGTGATGAAAAAAATATATTAACTGTTGAAATAACTTGCGATAATTTTTAGGAAGGAAATAAAATGGGATTTTATCAAAATCAATTAATAGAAATGGAAGAAAAGTTTGGCACTATTTTAGGCAAAGCAATAAAAAGAAATGATTGTATTGAGGACGTATTTGAAGAAATGCAACAATATAGACACCTTATTAATAATAACGGATTATTTTATGGTGTTAATGATGAAGAATATTTCACAGAAGGTATTGAATTAGCTTGGGAAGAATATCAAGCCAAATACTACGAAAACGCACAAGGAAATGAATAAAATGGAAGAAAAATTCAACTCTATTTTAGACGAAGTAATAAAAAGGAATAGTTGTGTAGAGGATGTATTTCTAGAGATGCAACAACATAGAAATTTATTACATACTGATAAATATTTTTACG
>Ga0209535_1002034_pt1 | contig 13290 bp, 5 predicted proteins | sample LinPmetageLP28_FD_184041 | JGI IMG/M metagenome (GOLD analysis project Ga0209535, IMG submission 184041) | Marine viral communities from the Pacific Ocean - LP-28 (SPAdes) (version 2) | ecosystem: Environmental > Aquatic > Marine > Oceanic | place: Pacific Ocean | collected 2009-08-22 | reverse complement strand
AGTAACAGAAGAAGTAACAGAAGAAGTTACACCCACAGAAGAACAAGACATATTAGAAATACTAGAACCTACAACCACACCCACAGAAGAAGTTACGCCTGCAGTTGAGCCTACGCTTGACGTAGCGGAAGACACTGCAACGCCAGTAAATCAAGAAATCATAGATGCAGTAACAGAGTTTACAGGTAAAACAGAATCACAAGTTACAGATTCAGACGTAGACCTGCTGCTGGACCTTGCAGCTATAGAAAACATTACGACAGAACAGAATACCACGACAGAACAAGATACCACGACAGAACAAGACACTACACAGGAACTTATAGATTTAATAAAGCAAGACCAAGATATAGATGTAACACAACAAGTTGATCCTGTAGTTGATCCTACCGTTGATCCTGAAGTTGAAACTGATGTAAACACTAACGTGGACACACAGGTAGAAACTGAAGTTGAAACTGAAGTACCTGAAGAAGAAACAGAAGAAGAAGACGATCTTTTACGGCAGTTGGGGTTAACTCCAAACTATAGGCGTGTTGACGTAAAGACACCTCCTGTTGCAGAAATAGGTGATCCGTACGATTTTAGTAGTATTTTTGGTAACTTAGAGCAGGAAGAAGATTTTGTGTATCCGTACGGCCCTGTAGGTAATCGCAGGTTCTCCAAGGGTGGACAAGTAGAGGACGAAAATGATATGCTGTTAAGAATACTTGGAGTGATGTAATGAGTTGGCTTTCAAAACTGACAGGCATTGATGTAGACTTTGGTACTAGAGATGCTCAAGGTGAATATACAGGTGACTATAGTTTAGGTGATTTTAATTTTGGCATTTTAGATGCTGGTAGGGCTGCAACCACAGGGCTTTTAGGCGGTAGCGCTTTACTAGCAGCGTCAGGAATTGGTCAGGGCAGCACACGAAATGCGGGCTATCAAGGTAGTATACCTAAGTACCAAGTAAATCGTTCGCGTGTACCTAATACATATGACCCTAACAGGCGACCCGGAAGTGGTGGGCAACGTTATTTTACAGACGCAACATTTACACCTGTAACAGATGACACGGTAATGCCTACTCCAGCCACAGCAGAAGGGCTTGCAGCACTAAACGCGGCTAACCCTGCACGACAAACAAGACCAACTCCTTCTGCAACAGAAACAGAAACTGCTACAAATAACACCTCAAAAGCAGCGTCTTCGGTTATAGACCTTATGCCTGTGCCAACATATGACGAACAAGGTAACACTATAGGTATGGCTGCAGGTGGTATAGCAGCACTCAAGAAGGGCAAATACCTTGATGGCGCAACTGATGGGATGGCTGACAAGATACCAGCGAACATAGATGGTGTGCAAGAAGCGGCACTAAGTGATGGTGAGTTTGTTATACCTGCAGACGTGGTAAGCCACCTTGGTAACGGCAACTCTGATGCAGGCGCAAAAGTTTTAACTAAGATGATGGCCCGTGTGCGTAAAGTTCGTACAGGCAATGATAAACAGGGTAAAGAAATAGACCCTAACAAATTTTTACCAGCGTGAGGTAGACTATGGCAAACGAAGATACAGCAGCCCCAGCAGGTAACGCCACAGGTGGTGAATCCTCTCTATCTACTTTTGCTGGTCCCTATGTTTCAGAGATGCTTGGCAGGGGTCAGGCTCTTGGCAGTGAAGGTTATAATGCCTACATGGGGCCACTTACAGCAGGCACTTCTGATCTACAAAGCCAAGCATTTGGTGGCATAGCAGGATTAAACATACCGTCAGATCAGATGGGTGGGTTTACGCCACAGACTTTTGACGTTGCGGCAGCGCAACAATACATGAACCCCTATATTATGTCTGCATTGCAGCCACAGATTGACGAAGCACGTAGGCAGTCTGAGATAGACCGTGTTGCCAATGCTTCACGCATGACAAGAGCTGGATCATTTGGAGGGTCACGTCAGGCTGTGTTAGATGCAGAGAACCAACGCGCGTTACAATCCAACTTAGCTGGAATTACAGGTAAAGGGTATCTTGATGCGTACAATCAGGCGATGGGTCAGTTCAACACAGAACAAGATCGTGGTATAACAGCACAAGAAAAAACAAATCAATACGGGTTGGCTGCTCTGGGTACACAGGCAGATGCGGGTACTATGCAGCGTGGTATTGAGTCCGAAGGTATATTGGCTGATAGGATGCAGTTTGAGGAAGAACGTGACTTCCCATACAAACAAGTGCAGTACATGCAGTCTTTATTAGATGGGTTGCCCATATCAGCACAAAACTACAGCTATGCAGAACCTAGTTTTTTATCTGAAACAATGGGTGCTGCAGGGGGTATAAAAGAAATGTACGATTTGTTGTACGGCAAAGGTGGCATGATGGGATCAAACACTGCCGCAGGTGGAGACACGTTAGAAAGTTTAAGAGACACAATAGCAGAGCAAAAACAAACAATAGCAGGTACAGTTGCAGCACTTAAAAAAATAGAAAACGCGTAAAGAAAGGAGGTACAAAATGGCTTTAGAAACTGGTGGTATTGACCAACAAGTAGAACAACGCATGGATACCTTCCGAGGTAGCCCAGAAAAACTACAACAGCGTAGTAAGGTTAGTGGTAGCCTGTTAGATTTATTGGCGCTGCAAAAATTAACATCTGAAAAGAAAGCCGCCGCTGCAGACATGCAGTTAAAGATGCAGCAAGACCCTAATACTATTAAGCAAAAACTTGAGCAAGAAGCTCTTAGCTTAGTAAAACAAGGCATGGGCAGTAAAATAAAAAATGTGGCTGGGGCATTAAATCAAAAACAAGCTATGCAGCAAAAGAATTTACAACGTGTAGCTAAAGGTAATCAACCACCTGCAGGTATATCAGGACTTCCGGGTCTAGGTGGTAAGTCGTTAAACAGAAATCCCCAAGCTTCGGGACTAGCTAACGCACGTATGGCACAAGTTGCAGGGCAAGGTGGTCCTCGTCGTATGGCACAAGGTGGTGTTGTAGGATTTCAAAGTGGGGAGGGTGTTAATCTTAGGGCAACTCCGTTTGGTAGAACAGTTGATAAAGTTACAAGTAGCATCTCAGAAGATTTAGCTCTTTCAGCGTTAAGACAACGCGTAGCAAATAAATTTGGAATAAAAGCTGGTGGTATAGGAGCTTTTACGCCACAGTCAGATGCACAAAGGGCATTTGCTAAAAATGTTGTTGCAAATATTAGCTCTTACACTCCTGCAGAGTTAGAAAAATTAGAACGTGTTGACGTTAGCCAGCTAACTGACACAACAGCTTTTGAGCCATTTGTGTTAGAAGACAGCCCTGCCGCCGAAGGTAAGTACCCAATGGCAACTCCTGAAGTTCAAACGCAACCACAAAGCCCATTCCCAACATCTTTTGATGACAGAATGGTATCTGAAGACTTTGCGCGTGAAGTTGACGCTCCTATACAAACAGAAGCTTTTAAAATGCCTTCTACACTAGAAACATCTGATAAACCTGAATTTCCGCAAGTTCCTAATAAAATTGTTGATACTGTAGATAGGTATAAAAACAGAGGTGTAAGCGGCCTTAATACTGGTACAGGCGGCGGTACAGGCGGCGGTACAGGCGGTGGCTTAGAAAGCATTATGATGGATAGTGCTGCTGTAGCAGACAAAATTACAGGTCGCAAAGACAAGGCCGCGCGATTTGACGAAATGATTGCTGAGTTTAAAGCTAAAGAAGCTGAATTGTTTGACCCTGCTATGGAACGCAGCAACCGTTTAACAGATTTCTTAGTGGGTGGCGCAGGCACAACTACGCTTGGTGGCCTTGCAAAAGGTGCTGTTGGCGCAAGTAGAGCAACTCAAACCCGTCAAAATGCTGCTACTATGAAACGTATGTCAGATATGTTTTCACTTGAAACGGCTGGGATGGGTATAGACGCAGAATTGGGCGCAAAAGCGATAAATCTTGGTACAGCAGTATTTAACCAAGCAGAACAAAGTAAAAGGGCTGCGCAACAAATTGCTGCTAATAAAAGTACAGCTATGTTAAACGCTGAAATAGAAGAAATAAAACTTGAGTATAAAAGCGCAAGTGATGCAGAAAAAAATGAAATAAACAGGATATTAGCCGCAGCTACTACAAAAAATGCCCAAACTCAGGCAGAAAATGTAAAACTTCAACAAGCGCGAGAAAAACGCTTATCCGCTAAAGATATAAAAGACGCAGAAGCTAAATTAGAAAAGGCACAATTAGATGAGTGGCAGGGATATAACAAAATAATAGTAGATTTAATGTCTACATATGAGACTGAAGAACAAACAAGAATTGCTAATGAAATTACTGCATTGCGAGACAGCATCAAAATAGGTGACGAAGATGGAAAAGAAAAAATAGATGCTCAAATAGCAGAATTAAACAAACAATTAAATGACCCAAATAATTCCATAGGGGTAGCTACTTTAAAAGCAAACGAGTTTTTATTGGGTCTGCCGTTCGAGGTCGGCAGGGTTATACTAGATAGGTATGAACAGCTTACACCTCTAGTAAAAGCTCAATTAGGTGGAGAAGGTGTTGCTTTAGGTAAAGTAAAAAATAGAACTGTTAGAGAGTAAAGTATATGAGCATACATACGTTAACGTTTGAAGATGGCTCTGTTTTTGAAGTAGAAGGCGCTAGAAATGCTTCTGAAGAAGAACTAGTTGCTAAAATAAAACGCGGTGAAGGTACAAAATTATCTCTTTTTGAAAGAACTAAACAAGATGCGGAAGCTGCAAGACTAAGACGTGAGGCAGAACCTGCACCTGTAATTGACCCTGTGCAACCCGAAGAGACAGGTATATTTGGTGACCTGCGTAAAGGCTTTGGGTCTGGTTTTGTAGGTACGTTTGAAACAGGCGCTCTTGGTGCAGCTACACTACTAGATGAAGAAGCAGAGCTTGCTGCTAGAGATCGTATTCAGGGTATAGCATCAGCACTTAAACCTAAAGGCGGCGACCAAGACGATATATCATACAAGGTAGGGCAAGCCTTTGGGTCTATTGCTGGATTTGCAGGGGCTGGCGCAAGTGCTGTTGGTCTGGCTTCCCTTTCTCCTGCTCTAGCACCGATTGCAGGGGGTATTGGCCTTGGTGTGGCTGGTGGGTTAGGTATAGGAACTGCAGCAGGTGAGGCTAGTGAACGCGCTCGTGCCGCAGGTGCTACCGAAGAAGAACGTACTCGTGCTGTACGACAGGCTGCACCATTTGGCCTTATTGAAGTTGCGCCTCTTGGTAGGTTAGTACGTAAGATAGACGTACCATTTGTACAAAAACTTATGGATGACCTTGGTCCTGAGACTGTTGAAACTATAGGTCAACGCATACAAAGCGCAGCAGTTACAGGTGGCGTAGAAGGCGCACAGGAAGCTACCTCAGAAATTATACAGAACCTTGTAGAACGTGGGTACAATCCCGAACGTGCCGTGTTAGAAAGCTCTGGCGAATCTGCATTACTTGGTGGCGGTGCAGGCGCAACACTACAGTTCTTTGTAGATGCGTTTAGCAACACACGTAAAGCTGGCCCCACACCAGATGAAACATTATTATTACCACCACCCAGTGAAGATGAGTTACGTCTTTCACCAAAGCGTGGGCTTGGTGGCCCTCCAACACCGTCTGGCGAAACAATTATTGCACCTCCCCCACCAAAACAACTTACAGGGCCAGATGACTTTGGTTTAACAATAGACTCCAAAGGAGAAGCAAGAACACGTGACCAAAAAGCCGCTGCCCGTGCAGAAGGTATGCAGACTGTAGAGCGTGCCCGTGCAGAGCTACAAGAAACTGGCGCACTATCAATGACTACTTTGCAAAATTTACGTTCTGCACCTGTGCCCTTTAAAGCAGTTGCTAGCGTTTTAGAAAATACACGGTACGAACCTGTATTAAGTCTTATAGAAGGTTCTAAATTACCTCCAGCGTTTGGGGTTACACCTTCTAATCTTGGACCTAGTGAGTTACAAGACCCCCAACGTTTAAAAACTGCGGTAGCAAATGCTCAAGGTGGTATAGGCGCATTACTAGGCCGTCAAAGCGCAGAAAAACAGCAAGCAGCAAGAGATCGTGAAGCCATGCGTGCCGCAGATCGTGGTGATGTAGAAGGGTTTGAACAACCTGACTTATTAGCCGCAGAGTTAGAACAAGCGCAAAAAGAACGTCCTGAAGCTGCGTTACGTGATGATCTACGTGCGCAAGAAATAGTCGATCCTGTCACCTCTAAAACTACAAAAACAGAAACAGAACCAGAACTATTAGAACGTGACCTGTTTAACGCTGCAGAAATAGGTACACAAGATACTAGCCAAAACATTCGTAAAGCACGTGAAGCCGCGCGGCAAAAACAAGAAGATATAGATGTAGATACCGAGCTTGGTTTGCGCGAAATGCAAGCAGAAGTAACAGAACCGAAGCGTAGAACAGAAGATAGAGACCGCCCTGAACAACTATCTTTATTTAATTTACCTTCTGTTAAAAAAGTGGCCCCAAGAGGTAAAGACAGCACGCCTATAAAATTAGGAGATCAGGATGCAGGAGATCAAACTGGACAAGGACCAAGCGGAGTTGGCGATGCAGGTGTTGCACCAAGCGGTGTTGGAAAACAGGGAGCTGCAAATACCGCAGAGTCTATCACACCTGACAACACACGAGTGGGATACGATGTGTCTGGCACTGGAGGGGCTACTCTACGAGAGGGCGAACAGCCGAGTGCATTAGACCCTAAAGGGTTACAAGTTATACCCGGTGTAAAATACAAAGTAGACCCTGTAACATTACAACGCACAGGCGAAAAAACATTTGTTGATGATCCTACGTTAGCCCCTCCAAAGCAACGCGCAACTCAAAAAGACGAAATTGATTATGGTGAAGCTATACAAGAAAAACTAAAGGGTACTAAAGCAGTTTCACGTAACCGCCGTGGCGCTACAGATACAACAAGTCGTCTGTCTAACAAGTTACACAAAACTATCCTTGATAACTTAAACAATAATACACAAACAGCCTCTGCCATGAACACTCAATATCTTGGTAAGTACCTCAATATAGAAGACGCCATAGAAGACGCTTACACAAACATAGAGATGACAAAGGGCAAAAAAGAACAGGAAGTATCACCTGCGGTTGCTAAGAATGTAATCAACCTTGTTGAGAAAAATAAAACCAAGCAAGACGAGAAGATACTTGCTGAGTTAAAGCGTAAGGGTGAAGCAAACTTAATTAATATAAACTCTAAAAAGACTATAGAAGATACATTACACGGTGAAAGAAAGGCTAATGATTACGCTGCAAAACTTGTGCGCGGCAACCCTGCGTTAGAGCGCGAAGCAAAAGCGGGTAATTTAGAAGCGGCTTTAGACGTGCTAGGTAAAGATAAAGACCCGTTTATAAGAAACTTAGCTACTAAGTTTAAAACATTTTTAAAAGGTTACGGCGTAAAATTAAAGACCGCAAAAGATGTTACAATAGGTGAAGAGGCGGTGTATGCAAAATATGATGCGGCATCAAAAACTATAACCTTAGACACCACCACTGGCATGGATGCGCACACGTTGTTACACGAAATAGCTCATGCGTTAACAATAAAAATAGCCACAGAACCCATGTCTAAATTAAAAGGCAAAGAAAAGGTTGTTAGAGGGCAGCTTGATAAACTATTTGAGCAAGCTAGAGCGCAACTGCAAGACCCTAATAGTGAGTTCCCTACTCATTATGGTTTAACATCTTTGCCAGAGTTCGTATCTGAGGCATTAACTAACCAAAAATTTAGAAACGTATTGTTGCAAAATGTAGTTAAAGAAGAAAAAACTCTGTTGGGTAAATTTAAAGACGCTTTACGTACTCTAGTGGGTGCGCCAAAAGAGGTAACTACCACTGGTGAGCTTAACGGGTTACTAGAAGCGGTCATGCGCCCTGATCCAGAATACATGGGTGAAGGTACATACGCACTAGGTGGTCGTGAGAACGCTAAAAAAACAATGGGTGACATTGGTAAGGTCCAACGTAAGTTGAAGGCCGAACTGCCAAGTAGGCAGACCATATCGGATAATTTTTCAGATTTTGTTGGGAACGCCAAAGCAGCGCCACGTAATGTGTTTCTTAAATTGTTAGCTAGTCAATCACTGGCAGATGTGGCTAAACGGTATGGATTTAAAGAACTTGGGTACGCTTTAGATAAGGCCATACTTAAACAGCGCGGTGGCATAACCACAGCCACTGACCTAACGAGAATAAAAGTAGAAGAGGTGCAAAATATATTTGTTAGAATGGGTGCAGAGAAAGTAGCCAACCTAAACAAACTTATATACAGCCCAGATTTTGGCTCTACTATCTACCAAGTAGACCCTCTTATGAACCCTACTGATGCCATAAAGCAGTATAAAGACAAACAAAGCTCAGACCCAAACAGAACTTTGCTAGATATTTATAACGAACAAAAAAGATTTATAAATGACAGTAAGTTGCGTGGTGATGGACTACGTGCCTACACCCTAATGCGTGACCACTACAAAGAACAGTACGAACGTGCCCGTGCCATAGTTTTAAAAGAGATAGAAGACTTAGGTAATGAAGCTGGTGATGACGGTGCTAAGATAGCAAGCAAAGTTAAGAAAGATATATACACTAAGATGTTCCAAGGTGGCACGTTAGAGGTATACTTCCCTCTAGTACGTGAAGGTGACTACAAGTTAACCTATGGGCTTAAAGACCCCAAGCAACCACGTGACGCTTACATTGTAGAAATGTTCACAACTAGAGCAGAGCGTGAAAGGGCGTTTAAAGAAATAAAAGCAGACCCAAAGTTTACCAACCCCGAAAAGAAAGATGGAGAGCTTACCATAGCAGACTATCAAAAAGCTCCTGATGCTTCTTTTGCGTTTGATGTTGTGACTGCTCTATCCAAGACAAAAGGTCCAAAAGGCGAAACTATACCACCACAGGCGATAGAAGAAGTTATGCGATTGTTCATTGCTACGCTGCCAGAAACTTCATTTGCTAAATCCTTGCAAAAACGTAAAGGTGTGTTGGGTTACAAAGAAGATAGTATGTTTGCCCTAAGAACTAAGGGTTATGATATAGCCGTGCAGACACAAAAGTTAAAAGCTGCATCTGATATACGTGCTGTAGAAAGAGAAGTATCAAAAGTAAAAAAGCCAGATAATGTTTCACTTAGCGCGTTTGAAGATACACAAGCAGAGCTACTCAGCAGGGGTGTTTTTGCACGTCAAGGAGCTAAAAGTAAATCGTTTGAAGATGTAGGTCGTAGACTTAACCAGTTTGCTTTTGTATATACAATCGGCTTCAACGCATCATCGGCACTAGTAAACCTGTCTCAAATACCTTTGTTCGTACAGCCGTATCTTGGTGGTAAATATGGACAAGCTGAAGCAGCAAAAGCCATATATAAGGCAGGGGCACTGACTAAAAATGTAAAAAACTCCCTGCGTGATTTCTATGACATGGACCTTGATGGTAACATAAGCCTGAAGTCTGACCCTAACATGTCAGATACAATGCGTCAGGAGTTGTTAAATATTATGCCACTGGTCAAAGAAGCGGCAGAACGTGGACAACTGATAAGTCAAGGTTACATAGCAGAAAGCATGGGTCTGGACGAAGCCTCACGTGCCAAACGTAAATCCATTGGTGGTGTGGCAGATTATGCGTCAGGTCTATCTGCTTATCTCTTTAACCACGCAGAAAAATACAACCGTCAGACAACTATGGTTGCAGCATACAAATTACATTTGGATAAACTAACTGGAGGTAAACAACCTACGCCAGAACAGCAACAGAAAGCCGCCAACGAAGCTATCTATATGACCCAAGAGGCCAACGGCGGTGCATATCTGGAAACAGGACCGAGACTAGCACGAGAGAATGTTGGACGTGTAGCCCTAATGTATAAGAGCTACGGTCTGCAGATGTACTACAGTATGTTTAAGCAAGCACTGCGTATGATAGATAAAGACCTGCCAGCTAAAGATCGTGTAGAAGCGTTTAAAATATTAGGTGGATTGCATGGCTCCGCGTTGTTGTTAGCAGGTGTACAAGGTATTCCTATATACGGCGCAGTTAGGCTTGTGTTTAATTTATTAGCAGGTGATGATGAAGAAGACTTTGACGCAGTAGTACGTAGAAACTTAGGTGAAGGTTGGTATAAAGGCCCGATAGTTGCGGCTACAGGGTTAGACACAGCGTCACGTACCGCGCTTACGGGTCTGCTTATACAAGAAAACAAGTATAATCCTGATCCTTCTTTGGAAGAAACAATAGGTTTCTATATGGGGGGCCCTGCACTATCTTCTGTAACTCGTATTGTTAGAGGTGTGCAGGACTTGGGCAACGGGCAGATAGAGCGTGGGATAGAGAACCTTATGCCTACTGCGGTTGCTAACGCGTATAAAGGTCTAGTGCGTTACCAAAGAGACGGTGGTGTATACACTCGTAGGGGTGACCCTATGTATGACGATCTAAACTTTATGGAATCTTCTGGTCTTGTGTTTGGCATACAACCAGCAGGGTATACTCAAGCGTCTGCCATAAATCGCACACTTAAAACTATAGATAAAGCGGTTAATTCAAAACGCTCTAAGCTAACTAAACTTTACTACGTAGCCTTACGCCAAGGAGATATGGAGGGTGTGCGAGAGGCCATAGCAGAGATGGGCAAGTTTAATAAACGTCACCCTGCAGCAGCCATAACGCACCGCACAATAAAACGTTCGTTAGATAGGCATATAAGAACAAGTGGAGAAATGTATAACGGTGTAACACTTAGCTCTATATACAGAGCGCCGTTACGAGAGTTAGCAGAGTCATACGAAGATTTATCATAAAAAAAACCCCCACCGAAGTGAGGGCTAGTTATTGAGAGGAGAACAACAAGTTGTGTGGAACACCTTGTTAAGCACTACATATCACAGCGTTCTCCAGATGCGAAGACCCCACAAGCCATTTTCTATGCGAATATGGGTCAAAATCTCATATTGTTTGTCTTTTGCAACACGTTTCAGTTGGTTTCGTGCTGTTTCAGTATCCACGCACGGTATAAAAGCTGACGCACCCACTACCATCTTATCCCACTGTACGACAACCTTGACGCCATCAGGGTCTAAGTCATCAAGTCGTAGGGGTTTCATCTAGCCCTTCCATCTTAACAACTAGGCAGTATTGCGCAGGCAAGTTTAAACTTGTACCTTTTGTTAAACGCACATTCCTTTGTGTTGCGCCCATATCTTCTTTCAACCCTTTTACTGTAGACGAGTAAGTCAGGAACTGGTCTGTAAGAAATGTCTTAAAATCTTTTGTAGGTATAAATAGAAGTTTAGTATCTGTCTCATAACGCCCTACTAACCGCATGCGTGGGTTGTTTTCTGGGACCACAAGAGACGCAACCTCCTCCCTAGCATCGTCTGTGCTTTTAATTTTAAGTATATTGCCCCAATGTTCTCTGGCAAAATCAGCCACAATATTGGATACGGATGGTGCAGTATCTTCTATCTCGCTCTTGGCGCGGATCAACTCTTTGACTATCCAATCAAATAACTTCTTATAATCGTAATCTATTATACCTAGCCTATTACCAAGTATGCAGCCAACTATTACGTTAGTACAACCTGCGGAAAAGAACCTGTTAACAGGTGTAAGACTAGCCGCTTTGTCCAGTTTTTGTTTTATGCCAACGTATAGTTTCTCTATGTCAGCGCGGTGATTTATTATGTGCTGCACGTAATCAACAGTAAAGTTGCCGTAATTCTTTTGAACATCGTCAAACAGCTTCCCTGTTATAGTAGTAGGCAGACCTTCTTTTTTATTCATTTCTGCCATACGGTGCTTGTCCATATATTTTGCTACATTAAACTCTAATACACGTTGCATCTCTGCCTCTGGGTTAGCTTTGGTGCGTTGCAGCAGTTCCCAGTAACTTATGTTTCCTGTGGAGCAAGAAGACATTCTCCAAGGGTCACCTCTGTAACGTTCTTCGTTACCACTGCTCTTTAACCTGTTACGCTGCTGTCCTTCTGCTCCAGTATAGCAGTACGAGGACACTTCCTTGGCGGTAACATTTGACTTCTCGTCTAAATTACCCACCATGTTTTTCCACCGTTCTAAACGGTTCATGTGAGAGTACATGGAATCGTCTGACCCACTACATAATTTAACAGGTTTACCCCATATCCCTGTGTTGCTATAAAGCGCGGTTGTTTTACCTACACCAGAACCACCGTTCAAATGTGCTTGAAAACTAAACAAACCAGTTAAAGACATTAAAGGAGAGGCAAACCCCATGCACACAACAAATTGGTGCAACTCAAGACCCTCTCTATTAAAGAAAGACATTATCTCTTTTTGGCGTTCCAAACTACCTTTTGGTTTGAGCCATTCCATAGCAAAAGCAGTCTTTGCAGATGGAGGGTTATATTCTATGCTGTCTGCTTTTATAAGCTTGTCGCCCCATACAAACGCATCCATTTTTTCATCGTCCACCCAACCAAATTGAGTATGTGCCCTATCTGCTGCGCCTGTCTGCTGCAATTCATTTACCCATGTTTGTATGTATTTCATTAACTTTCCTAGATCATCGCCATAAGATGTTATACCCTTTACCGCCATACTCTTCCTAAAATCTTCACGTGAAGTTAAAGCTACAAGCGGCACTGTGAACCTTCTTACCCCATCGTTGGGCAGGTGCAGCGCAAATGCTAAAACCTCACCTTGTTCTGGGTCATCTAATCTGTGCGTGACGTATAAATCGTGATGGTATATGGGCAGTTCTATAGGGTTGCCCTCTTCGTCCTTGGACTTCATGTACACCCCACCGTGTTTACCACGCATGTAAGGTGTAGGGTATTTTGGTATCTCTGGTGTAGGTTCAGCCTCTTCCACAATCTTTGTCAGTTGTGCAGGGGTTGTTATGGTTAACGTGTTAGGACAACCTGCGCACCCATCAGGATTATGTTTGGCAAACGTGGAGCAATACTGTGGCCCACCTGTGTCTGCCATCTTACGCATAGCCTCGTTGAAGTCATACTCAGGGTGTCTCTTTGATATATTACGCACAGCCTTCTCTGCGTCCGTGCAAACTTTTGCTATGGATAACGCACCACGCCATAAGTCATAGGATATAGTGTCTTGGTTTTTTATAATGTAGGCTATCTGTGCGCAACCCGTGCCCTGCTTTGTCTTCTCAAGCAACCTTTTAAAACTACCTGTGGCTTGCTCGTTTATGGCATTGTGATGTGCGCTTGGAGTAAACTTATCAGGTACTGGTATCACTCCCCCACCCAAGCA
>Ga0209535_1002033_pt1 | contig 13293 bp, 8 predicted proteins | sample LinPmetageLP28_FD_184041 | JGI IMG/M metagenome (GOLD analysis project Ga0209535, IMG submission 184041) | Marine viral communities from the Pacific Ocean - LP-28 (SPAdes) (version 2) | ecosystem: Environmental > Aquatic > Marine > Oceanic | place: Pacific Ocean | collected 2009-08-22 | reverse complement strand
TCCTTTGTTGGCAAGACGATCAACAACATGGTCTTCTTCAAGAACCGCTTTGGGTTCATCTTCCAGGATGTCATCGTGTTGTCTGAGGCTGCTGAACTGTTCAACTTCTTTAGGACCACCGTAAGGACGCTTCTGGATACCGCTCCGATTGACATAACATCTGCCACCGCTAACGTGACTGACCTCCGTAGCAGCATTGCTTTTCAAGAGAATTTGTTATTGTTTGGTAACCGTGGTCAGTTCGTCTTGAAGGGCGACCCGTTGACCAACGACACGGTAACACTCAATGCCATCACGAACTACAACTCGGACACCACCTCAGACCCGCTTGCAGTAGGATCGTATGTTTACTTTCCGTATGAGCGTGGAGAGTTCCTTGGAGTCCAAGAGTATAGCCTTAACGCCACCACGGATGTCTATGACTCCGATGAGATCACCACACAGATCCCTGCGTATATTCCTAAAGGGGATGTGTTATTTTCTGCTGGGACATCCTCAGAGGAACTCTTGGCGTTTGCCACAGGAGGCAAGGACATCTACCTTTACAAATACTTCTTTAATGGACGCGAGAAAGTCCTGAGTTCATGGGGCAAGCTAACGATGTCATTTGATGTTATTGGGATGCACTTCATGAAGAGTTCGTTGTTCTGTGTAGGCGACAAGGCCGGACAGTCAGTGATCTCTGAGGTTAAGTTTGAAGAACTTCGCGTAGAGGATGACACCACAGGAGGCTTTACGATTCACCTTGATCTCCTCAAGAAGCACACCTTCACGCAGAGCGTTGTTACTGACGCAGTGAACATCACCATTGACCTCGGGTTCGTTCCAGAGAATGGAGATGTAGTTGAGGTGTATGACTTGGATGGAAGGAAACTGAACATTGTTTCAATTAACAACAACACCGCCACCATCCAGGGCTTCTACAAGACATGCTTCTCGGGTCTTAAATACAACATGGAATGCACCTTGAGTGAGCCTGTGTTCAAACAAGGAAACCCTCCGACATCCTCGGGCCTCGCTCGGTTGATCCTTCGGAATGGCACGTTGTTCTTTTCCGAGGCTTCAGCGTTCCAACTAGAGGTAACACCACGCGCCCGTGACAAGAGAATCTATTCGTATAGTCCCTTTAACATCAACGTAGACGCGATGGGGTCACGAGCTTCTGAGGAAGGTAAGTTTCGGTTTTCCATCTATACAGCAGCACCTGAGTCTGTTATTAAGATTGTAAACTCAAGTGCCTTTACCGCCAACTTCCAGTCCTGTGAATACGAATCCAACGTCCACACCCGTTCAACTAGAATATAACAACGTCTACATCCGTTCTGCACTCCCAAGTGACATCGAGGACGTAGGCGATAACATGCGGGAGATTGACAAGCTGGAGTGTTTGTTAAGCTCGGGGACTCGCCCTAGAGACGCTATACGACACGGACTTGCTAATGATTACCATACGTGGTCTATCTGCTCCAACAAAACCAAGAAGCCTTTGGCTTGCTTCGGGGTTGGCCCGTTGATGCCTAATGAAACCAATTACATCTGGTTGCTTTGCACGGATGACTTGATCAAAGAATCAGGGAAGGAGTTCGCCAAAGCCAGCAAAGCGTGGGTTAAGTTTATTGTTAACCACTACCAACTTCCTTGTGTCAACGAGGTCCACGCCGAGAACACCCATGCGTTACGCTGGTTGAAATGGTGTGGTGCTACTGTTGAAGAGCCAAAAGAAAACGATTTCTCCTTATTTATTATACACCCCAACGAATAACATCCCTTTATGTGTGAACCGATCTCGATCATAACTGGAATAGCAACTGCTGCCACCTCATATTCCGGTCAAAGAGCCGCTGCTAATGCCCAAGAAAAAGCTCAAGCTCAAGCCTCTGCTGCTGAACAAATCAGAGCAGGAAAAGCAAACACCGCTGTTCGTCTTAGACAGGCTCAAGAGAGCATCGCACGAGCACAACGTAAAGACGCAGCACAGATCAAAGGGATGGCTGCAAAGTCCAGCACTACACTCAGTGCTCTCACAGAGGGAGGCGTAGGTGGACGCACCTTGGATATGTTAGAGCGAGACCTCGCAGCACAAGAAGCACGTTATCAGTTCTCTGAGGATCGCCAGACGAATCTCCAAGCGACCCAATCCGCATTCACCTTGGAGGAGGAATCATCACGAACAATGATGAACCAACTTCGGATCAATCGCCCGATCCAGCAAGCAAGCCTTCTTTCATCAGGTCTTAGCGGTCTTAAAGCGGGGATGTCAATGGCGCAAGCCATGCAAGGGATGAGTCCACCTGAATCTGCTGCTAAAGCTCTCGACGGAGATCCCGTAGGAGGATTTGGGAATGTTCCAGGAACCGTGATACCTCAAGCCCCTGTTGGACCTTCAGATTATTCAATCGTTAACACTGGAGCACCTGTTGGACCTTCTGATCTTCCCCCCGTAGGCTCACCTAGATAACACACACACACACCTACAAAAAGAACACTTTCCTATGACTCAGCAAGAAGCACTTTCATCCCTATTCAATAACGCAGCACGACGCCCTGTAGATGTTAATCTTGGACAAGTCCCTCTCACTCCTACTATTGGTCGCATGGGTAATTACAATGTTGTTGTAAGCCAAACGCCAAGAGACAACAGAGCCTTAGAACTCTCCCGTGCGTTATCTGAGCTTCCTCAACTACTAGGACAGGCACGTAACATAAGTGCGGCATCAGGAGCGCGACAAGCGGAAGAAATATCCCTTGAGGAGTTACAAACTAAAGTTAAAAACGGAGACGTTGAAGCGGAAGGAGTCTTGACATGGCTCGGAGCAGATAAAGAGTATCAAGAGGCAGCTTACAAGAGAATTGCTGACGCTAACATCGCACCAACGCTCACAAATATTTCCAGTGAGTTCGACCGGATGTCGCATGCCGAGTTGTTGAAGTTTAACTCACCTGATGACATCAAAGCTCACGTTCAAGGTAGATTGGTAGGATCTCTTGACCCAGGCATCATGGAGACAATCAAAGGGAAACCTTGGATGGAAATACGTCACAACAGATTCATGGAGTCTATAGTTCCTCAATATGTTCAAAAGGTGAGTGCTAGTATCGAAGGTCGTAAACACGAATTTAAAATAAAAGAAGCTATTGCAGCATTAGAGACGAACTTTTTGGCTCAAGCAGGAATTAATATTCAAGATATACCAGACAGCGCGATAGATCAAATGAATGCCACGCTTGCGGTGAGTCAATCTGCACAATACATCGACCCCAATAGGTATATCAACAACTTTCAATACGCTCTTGATTTTGCTAGATCACAAGGAGAAGCAGCAGGATTGAACAGGTTCCAAATCGAAGATACACTAATCCCAGCCCTTACTGCAAAATACAACATGCTGGTTGAGGATGAAAACTACAGCGAAGCTGATCTAGTCTTAGAGGCAATGGAAAGCGGCTCTCTCAAAATCAACGGAAGACCAATCAACAGATCCTCCGCTGGGATGAGGTTGATTCAAAACGCAGAAGCACGGCTTGAAAAATCTCTTGAAGCAGATGAAGGGGAGTTTGACCAAAAGAAGGTTGACTCTTACCAGTTGAAAGAAATCACCCGTTATAACGATGCACGAGCAATGTCTGACTTTCAGACCGAGGACTACGAAGAATACTACCGCCAACAACGTGCAGACCTTGATAATTCCGAGTTAGGTTTAAGTGTTAGAGAACAGCTTGAACTAAGCTCATTCTACGACAAAGAGATCGCCCGTCTTCGTGGCAGCGAGAGAATCTATGAGAACTTCTCCAACCCAGCAAAAGACAAAAAGAAAGAGGAGTTCCATCAAACATATGAAACCTCACAACGCACTATTCTAAAGGCAGGGATAACACCTGAGAGAGCAAGGGAGTCTTCTGGTCTTGATCCCGCAGAGTTCAACTCAATGTTCCTTATAGAAGTGAAGAACCAATATGAAGATGTAACCGGTATGGTCTTCAGACCAGAGACGGAACATATCTTATTCGATGCTGCTCTACAGGCTGAAATGAGCACAATGGAAACTTACATAGACCGTCCACGAGGTGATCTCTTTTTAGGGAGTGATAGTGTTAATGCAGGGAACGTCCCTAATCAAACGGAATTTCGCCAGGAGGTCTCAGAAACCGCACAAGGATTCCTTGATGAAGCATTAGGAAAATATTTTAGTTCTTACGCCGAACGCATGAAGGCGCAAAACCCACCCTTAACACCCGAGGATGAAAGGATAATCGAAGCGAACACACTCGAGTCTCGACAGATAAGAAGAAAGGAGTTACGTGAGCTAGCCAGCGGAGGGCTTATCGGTCCTCAAGGAGTAATCAAACCTGTAGTTGTTAAACCTTCGGGTTATAGTAGGGAGAAAGACACTTACCCTCTTGGCGCGATCAACACTACACTAAAAAACTCTATTGGTGCTAGGGAGTTCAAGAAAAACCTTCCACAAGCAAGAGTAACCGCACTTATAGGTGCTTACACTGACTCCATTGATGAGGAAGTTCTACTGTCACAAGCTATAGACCTAGAATCAATCGTGGGACAACCCGAGTATGATACATTACTAAAAAACGAAATTGAAAGCAAGAAGTATGTAGGTATCCCTTTGACCACACTCTATGCAGGAGGGCGTGAATTTACCCACATGACTGACCGTAAGTGGTATCATTTTTTAGAGGATGGAGTAGGAGGTAAGGCGGGTTTAAGACAAACGAAATCAGCAATTCTATACAATAAATACGAGAATTTCAGTAAACCAGAGGAGACCAAAAAGCGTATCTTCAACCTTCCCGCTGTCGTAGAGTATCTTCAAGACGGAGACGAGAGAAGACTGAAAAACATACACAACTCACTTCTTAAAGGAAAAATGCCTCTAGAGGAATTTATAAAAAACCAAGCTGATTTCTTTGAGTCTTTCGCGGGTAGTCTCACTGACGTTCAAACACCGCAACAAACCAACAAATAACATGAGTCTTTTTGCTACCCGAAGTTTATTCCAAAGCCCACGCTTCCTTGCTCCTAACTCCCAAGGTGTTACCACATTTGAAGAGGTTGATGAGGATTACGCCCATCTCGACCGCTTTCAAACTGCCCAGCAGATGAAGCGAGACGCTCCTGATGATGTGGGTTTCATTGAAGACGTAGCAACAGGAGTGGCATCAGGTGTTGAAGGATTCGGAAGATCGCTAGTAGGTTTTGCCGATATGGTCCTGTTTGATGCCCTTCCCGATGAATGGTCCGAACGAACCTTTGATCGCCCACAAGGGATGGTTGGAGGATTGGTTGAAGGAATCACTCAGTTTGGATTAGGTCTTATTCCTGGTCTTGGAGTTGCTGGTATAGCCGCGAAAGGAGCCAAGGCTTTTGGAGCCGGTAGTAAACTTGTATCGGGTGTTAAGACAATCACGGCTGGAGCCACGGCTGACTTCATTGCCTTCGACGAACACGAGGCGCGACTTAGTGACTTCCTTGTGGGACATGATGCAACCCGTAACTCAATTACAGAATACCTACAGTCCAACGAAGAGGACAGTGCCTTTGAGGGACGCATGAAGAACGTCCTTGAAGGAGGAGCATTGGGCGCGATTGGAGGAGTCCTTATAAAAAGCGCGAAGGTTCTTAAGAAAGGAAAACAACTGGATGGCTCGCCAGAAACCATTGCCGCTAAAGAAGCGGCTGACAAGGAGCTTAAACACGCTCTAGTGGACACAGGACTCGCAACTGAGGAAGGCTTGAAGCTGGCCGATGAAGTGGAAGAATTGCTTCCAGAATCATTATTGAGAGCACAAGCTGAATTGCAAGTGGGCCGTCTGAACTACGTTGGAAGCCCTAACACCAAGTCGGACCCAACAAGCATCCTTCCTAAATACCCTGAGTGTAAATAGATAACAACAATTATAATAATCAACAATCATGAGTGAACCCTGTTATACAGGAGGTCCAGAAGCCCTCCAAAACAATGTCAACGCACTTGAACAGCTAGTGGAAGCGAAGACGTTCGCAGCGCAACGAGAAGTTGTTAACAAAATTACTTCCACGCTAGACAAAGACTTCCCCACAGTCACAGAGGAAAATTTCAAGCAAGCGTTTGCTGACATTATTGCCCGTGAAACAGTTACAGGTGGAAACCCAGAGGTTTATAGGAACGCACTAAAGATAGTGTCAACAAAGGATAAAGATGGCAACTACGTTAAGGATGCGTTTGCGCTTATCCAGTCCGTGATGTTACACCAACACGCTTACACTCAAGGGATGCAAGTAAGCACTCACAGAGTTCAAGGATTGGCTGAACAAATAGCAAACTCCAAGTCCAAAGGGTTGGATGAAAAACAAGTAAAAAACCTAGAGCTTGAAATGGTTGAAGCGTATGCACAGCTTCGAAACTACATGGCGCATCGTTCGTCTATTGGTTCGGGGTTGAGTTTCGCCTTCTCACAGCGACAAGCCAAAAACGCAGGAACTGTAACAGAATCCTTGAATAGTTATGTGGAATCGTTCTCCAAGAATTACAAGGACGCTTTTGAAGGTGATGACTTTCTTCAAGGTCTTGAGCGTAACAGTAAAACTAGGAAAGTCATGGAGCAGGAGATCAAAGACCTTGCCAATGACGGTGACATATCGCCTCACGTTCAAGCCGCAAAGGATGCGGTGACGGAGACCCAAGCGGATCTTGATAACTACCTAAAGACACGCGAAGCTGGCGAGGAAGGAACCGCAAGGACAGCCGATGAGGGGGCCGCAAGGGAAGCTGATGAAGGAGCTTCTGGAGGTAAAAAACGCGTGTCAACACCGCAAGATCGTATTGATGAGATACGTTCAGACGAAAACTGGAAGTCACAGGAAAAAAATCACATGTTAGCTGTAGATAAAGACGGTATGGTTACTATCTACAGAGGTGGTGGACCTGACGTTGAAATCAGTGATGGAGTTTGGGTCACCCCCGACAAGAAAAAGGCTGAAACGTATGCTGGTGGCGGTGTATGGGGAGGGGAGAAATCAAGTGGTAAGGTTGTCGAATTAAAAGTTCCTGCGTCAAGTCTGTATCGAAGACAGAAGGGACCAGGGGCGCGTAAGCAACGATACGTTTATTTATCTAGCAAGAAGACCACCGACGCATCAGGCGTAAAGAAAGCCGATGAGGGAGCCGCAAGGACAGCCGATGAGGGAGCCGCAAGGACAGCCGATGAGGGGGCCGCAAGGAAGCCCGAGGAAAGTCGCGTAACAGATCAGACGGAAGTGGATCTTCAAGCCAAGGTGAAAGCAGCGAATGAGGATGTTACTCAGTTAACACGACTCAAAGAGCTTCAAGATGACGTTAAGGCTGAAGAGATGGGCGAAAGCGCAATCCAAGCAGAGATTGACAGTCTTAAAAAGTCCCGAGGTAAAACCATCGGGAAACTTAGAAAGCGTCTGGCTGAACTGAAAGAAGACGCATCCTCCACAGAGAGGCCGGTTATAGAGAAGCAGATTGCGGATCTTCAAGAGTTGAACCGTCTAAAAAGACAACGGACCAAACTAAAGAACGAAAACAAATCAATTGATGATGTTGAAGCAGAGATTGGTGAGTTAAGAGATAGGATAGACAATATCAAAGAACTTAACAAACTTGAACAAACACTAGCTCGTCTTAAGAATCCCAAGAGCGACATCAAGAAGACCAAAGAGGAGATTGATAAGATTAAGAAGGCTAGGGAAGAAGAGGCGAGAAGAAGGATCGAAGCATCGGAAATCACAAGCGAAACCAAATACAAGAAATTCATTAACCAGACTCTAGGATCACGAGATGCTCGCACCCTAGCTAAACGCCTTACCTTCGCTGAAAAGATGGGGAAAGGCGACGAGGTTACACGGACCATAGCCGAAACAGCAAAGAAGTCAGGCTTCCACAAGGTTCTGGACGCAGGATTACAATGGTTCACTGGTAGTCTCCTAAGTGGTCCTACAACATTCGTCCTTAACGCTGTAACACCTACTATCTCACGGACTCTTCAACAACTAGAGCTAGCCACAGGCGCACTTCTTACAGGTAACATTCCTCTCTTTAAAGCCTCCATATCCATGCACAATTTGTTCTACGGAATAGGGGACGCAGGGAACATGGCAATAGCAGCGTTTAAGATGGACAAAGATGCTCTCTTGGGAGGTCCAAGGATGTTTGACGATTCGGGTGAGGAGATAGGAGCATTTGCTTCATCCAACTTTTCTAAAAACGCTTTCCTCAGTAGTCAACCAATGGCTCAGGTCATGGATTTTCTAAACGTCCTTACACGGTTGCCTAACAGGCTTAACGGATCAGCGGATACATTTAACAAAACAATGTCCTCAATGCAGTATCTAAGGACGCACTTTGTGGCTGAAGCGATTGCCAAAAAGATACCGCACGGTGAAGTCCAACAATACGTTAATAAGAATGTCAAAAAGATGTTTAACAAAGACGGGTCACTTTACTCTGAAGCGAGGATGATGCGTTCCGCAATTAAACAAGCGAACGACGAAGGTTTGAGTAGGGCTGATGCCGTTAAGTTTCAACAAAGAGTTGCCGCCATCATGGAGAAACAAATCAACGACATCGGCATGGATAAATCAAATGCTGATGTGTTATCCCGAACCGCTGAAAAGTTTGCCCGTGAAAGCACTTTTACCGATGAACCAGGAGCTTACACAAGACTTATCAAACAAGGTTTGAATCACATGCCCGTGTTTAAGTTCCTCATGCCGTTCGTAAGCACACCCATGAACATCCTTCACTTCGGATGGAGACGCACACTTCCTGGTTTGGGTATCGAAAAGCTAAGTCCTCTCATAAGAAAGACCGCAGATCAACGGAAGAAGGAATGGGCTGAACTCACCCCTATGCAACAAGCCTCTGAAAGAGGACGCTACGCAACTGCCGTGGGGTTTACGGGAGCTATGATTTACTTTGCGACCCAGAACAATGACCGAATCACCGGAGGAGGGCCAAGAAACCGAAAGGAGCGACAGGCGTTAATGGCGACCGGATGGAGACCTTACTCTTTCGTATTTAATAATGAAGATGGATCAAAGACGTATGTCAGTTATGAACGTGTAGACCCCGTAGCAACTATGATCAGTATTATCGCTGACGCAGCGGAGTTCACTAAGATGAACCCTGATGATAACGATGGTTTTGCCGAGGTTTTCTCAGCGTTGTCCTTTACCATTGCAGAGAATATGACGGACAAATCATTCCTTCGTGGAGTTAACAACATCCTTAACCTTACACGGGAGCCTGAAATTTATCTTCCTAAGACGTTCAAGGATATTGGATCAGCAATGGCAGTTCCAATGTTTGTGGACAAACTCAAGAACGCCAACGGGGAGCAGATGATCAGGGAAACGCGCACACTTAAAGACGCGATCTGGCGTAAGATTCCGATTGCCGAAGAGAGCATTCCCCCAAAGAGAACCTTCCTCGGTGAAGCGGTCTACAAGCAGAATCCAGGAGGAGTCTTAGCGATGCTTAATCCCATCTACATCCAGTCCACCAAAAACGACTTAGTGGATGAAAAGATCCAAGGACTTCTTTATGGATTCTCGATGCCTCCAACCAACTGGACAAAGGGCAAGGAAACGGACATGAGAGAGTTCTACAATCCCGATGGAAGGCAAGCCTACGACCGCATGTTGGAACTCACCAGTGAACACAAGATCTACGGACGCACCCTTCGCCAATCATTGAAGACGTTGTTCAAATCACCTGCATACAAACAAGCAGAGCAGAACTTCCAGCAATTTGGAGGTGGTGAAGGCGACACCGATCCCCGAGTGCGTCTTGCTAAGAGAGTCATCACGCGCTATCGCAGTGTCGCCAAACGCCTTGTTATTCAAGAGTTTCCAGAACTTCAACAAACTGTTAAACAGGTGCAACAACGTAACTATCAACTCCGAACCGGACAATCAATAAACCCAATCCCATCCCTCTAAAACATTATGGCTTTAACAACAACAACCGCCCTGTCATTTTATCAGCTAGAAAGCGCAGACAGAACCGAGTGGACTAACCCTATCACCTTCTCCCTTGAAGCCTTAAGTGCTGACGATATTGAAGTTTGTGTTATCAACTCATCAGCGGCTGAAGCATTTCAAAAGCTGACACTTATCAAAGACACGGACTACACGCTGAACTTCGCCGCTAAGACCGTGACATGCACTTCAACAAACTGGAGTGATCTCAGCAAAATCAACAACCACGCAGCGAACCAAATCCGAGTCTTCCGTGCGACCTCAATAACCGAACTCGTTGATTTTACCAATGGTGCAGTGTTGAGTGCAGAAGATCTTAATCTTGCCTATAAGCAAAACTTGTTCGCCGCACAGGAAATGAATGAAGACGCTGGGCATACAAAAGGTGGAATCCAGAGTGTCAGTTCAAATGCGCTGGCAGATAACGCTGTGGAAAACGCAAAGATTCAAAACAATGCTGTGACTTCCGACAAGATTGCCAATGATGCTGTCATCGCAGCAAAGATAGCGAACGGAGCAGTTACTACAACAAAACTCGCAGCAGCAGCGGTTACCGAGGAAAAGATTGAGACAGAAGCAGTTACCACTACCAAGATTGAAAACGATGCAGTCACCACCGTGAAGATAGTGGATGATGCAGTAACATACGATAAAGTCAAGTCTGCTAGTAAAGTCCAAATGGAAGGACAACTAGGGACGGGTACGCATGGAACTCCTGGTGTTGTTGCCGGCGTGGTGACTCCTGATGTGCTTAAGCATAGTCCTTTTGCTCCTAAGTGTTACGGATCAGTGACTTATGATACTGGAGATCCTTCAGTTGCAGCAGGATCTTTTAATGTTCAAAGCGTTGCCAACACGTCAACTACACAACGAACAATTACCTTTAACACGGCTCTTTCAAACGCTAATTATTTTGTATTAGTGACCGGAACTTCACCTTCGGCAATCACAAACTTTTACGCGACTGTCATTCAAAAAAGCACATCTGGTTTTGTTATTGATGCCGCGGAGACGGCTGAGGCGGCTAACTTGAACTTTGATTTCGTGGTCTTCGGAAGTACCTATTAAGAACCCATGAACCCAAATCTTAACACACCTATGATCGGGGTCACCGGATTGATTGCTAACATAACCCTTGAACAAGTGAACACCTCAGTTGCTATCGCCGTAGGATTAACAACCTTAACATACATGGTGATTAAGATTTACCACGCCCTAAGAAAACGATGAAAGACGAATCCCGTAGCATTAAAATGGAGGGTCTCCAGGATCTCTTGATTGACACCTTCATTGATCGCATCCAAAGCGGAGATGACACCCCTGCTCTCTTAAACGCTGCCCGACAGCTACTTAAGGACAATAACATCAGCGCAGCAGTCACCAAAGGATCACCCTTGGATAGCCTAGTGAACATCCTTCCCTTTGACGATCCGACTGATCAAGTAGTCAACGAATGAGCGACCTTCCGAAAAAACTCCAAGACTTCCGCAACTTCCTTTGGATGACGTGGAACCACTTGTCACTTCCAGCACCTACTCCTATCCAATACGAGATAGCCGAGTGGATGCAACACGGACCACGCCGAGGTGTTATCCAAGGGTTCCGTGGTGTAGGTAAGTCATGGATTTGTTCAGCCTTCGTCGTTCACCAACTACTCCTTGATCCACAGAAGAACATCCTGGTGGTCTCCGCATCCAAGAACCGCGCCGATGACTTCTCGACGTTCACCCTCCGTATCATTCACGAGATGGAGATCCTTGGACACCTAAAGCCCACCGACAAGCAACGCTTCTCCAAGATCTCCTTTGACGTTGGCCCAGCGCAAGCCTCACACGCCCCAAGCGTCAAGTCCCTCGGTATAACATCCCAGCTTACCGGTAGCCGTGCGGACATCATTGTGGCTGATGACGTAGAGGTTCCCAACAACTCCGCGACCCAATCCATGCGGGACAAGCTCTCGGAACAGGTCAAGGAGTTCGAAGCTATCCTTAAGCCTAACGATGACAGTCGCATTCTGTTCCTTGGGACTCCACAGTGCGAGGACAGCATCTACAACAAAATGCTCGAAAGGGACTACGAGACTCGCATTTGGCCGGCGAAGAAGATAGGCGTGGAGAAGTCAGAGAAGATTTACCAAGGTAACATAGCCGCCTCGTGCATCGATGATGACCTTATCGGAAGCCCCACAGAACCCACACGATTCTCCGAGATTGACCTTGCAGAACGGGAGGCATCCTACGGAAAATCAGGGTTCGCGATGCAGTTCATGCTGGACCCCAAGCTGTCCGACTTAGATCGTTATCCATTGAAGATCAATGACTTAATTGTTATGGACATTGATGACACCACGGCTCCCGAGAAGCTGGTCTGGGCGCAATCACCTGAGAACGCTTGGGATGCCACAGTGCCAAACGTAGGGTTCACAGGGGACCGCTTCTTTCGCCCCATGAAGGTCATCGGTGATAACATCCCATTCACTGGTAGTGTGTTAGCCATTGACCCATCGGGACGAGGCAAGGACGAAACCTCGTGGGCAGTCGTAAAGATGCTCAACGGGTATCTCTATGTGACGGATGCCGGCGGTATGCAAGGGGGATACGATGATACCGTCTTAAAGGTTCTCACGATGAAGGCCAAGATGAACAACGTGAATGTTATTGTTGTTGAAAGCAACTTCGGTGACGGCATGTTCGTAGAGATCCTAAAGCCCTATCTATCAAAGATTTATCCGGTAACCGTCGAAGAGGTTCGTCATAACATCCAGAAGGAGAAGCGCATCGTGGACACCCTGGAACCCGTGATGAACCAACACAAGCTGGTCATCGACCCCAAGGTCATCAGGAACGACTACGATACCGCCCAGAAGTATCCCATCGAGTCCCAACTAAGATACCAGTTGATGTTCCAGATGTCTCGCCTGACACGCGAAAAGGGAGCCTTAACACACGATGACAGGCTTGACGCACTATCAATGGGAGTGGCATACTGGGTCGAACAGATGGCACAGGATGCCGACATTAAGATCTCTGAACGAAAAGAGGAGGACATCCAAAGACAGCTTCAGAAGTTCACGGATTCCTACTACAAGATCAACGCTAGCAAAGCCCCCTCAACCACATGGATATAAAAGACGAACTAAACGAGGCAATCAGGCTTCTTGAAGGATTACGCTCTAGGATCGATTCTGAGAGCCTTGAGGATGATTCTGGAGGTCACACTAAAGAAATCGCTAAAAACGCGCAGGAGCGCATCCTCGTGCTTGCAGTGGGGCATTCTAGGGAGCTTGATGCGGG
>Ga0209535_1002032_pt1 | contig 13295 bp, 14 predicted proteins | sample LinPmetageLP28_FD_184041 | JGI IMG/M metagenome (GOLD analysis project Ga0209535, IMG submission 184041) | Marine viral communities from the Pacific Ocean - LP-28 (SPAdes) (version 2) | ecosystem: Environmental > Aquatic > Marine > Oceanic | place: Pacific Ocean | collected 2009-08-22 | reverse complement strand
ATCACCATCATTAGCACCACTACCACTACCAGCTAAGACAATACCATTGCCACAATATACAAGTGCAAAGATAAATTCTAAACCGGAACCCATTTCAATCTTGGACCAGTTGACCCCAATGTCATCATTAAGACCAACAGGCATTGTGGGGGTATGAAGTTCCTCTCTAATGACTCCAGCAACATCAAGTGCTACTAATGGTTGTATAGAACCAATACCAATGTTACCAGTGCTTACATCAAAGAATGCTGTTGTTCCACCGACACCAATACTGACATCATTTTGGAATGTAGAAACACCCGATACATTTAACTGTTGTGATTGTAAAGTTCCAAAAACAGTAGCACCATAACCAGTGGTTTCAAATTTCTTACCACCATTATAAAACAGATTAACAGCACCATCGTTAATGAAGGATGCTAAAGTTTCTCCACCATTCTCATCGAAGAAGAAATAACTACCAGTATTCTTAAACTTAATGTCACCGTTTGTGTTCTCAATACGAGCATCATCTGGGTCATGATAAATCTTAAAATCATTATTGGCACCAAATCTTAGTTCATCATCATCTCCAAGATGAACATGACTCTGGAATGTAGAAACACCAGTTACATTAAGATTATCAAGTTCGGTATGCCCATCTACATCAATAGATCCATTAAAGTCTGCAGCACCAGTAAAAGTAGAAACACCAGTTACATTAAGATTATCAAGTTCGGTATTACCAACTACATGAAGTTTAGAGGTTGGATTTGTGGTTCCGATACCAACTTTTTCAGTTACTCCAAATGGTGCCAACTGAATTGTTCCATCAGCATCTACATCAATTGAAGGAATACCCGAAACATCATTGACAGAGAAGATACTACCAGATGTCAGATTGTTTGAGATGGAGAACAACTGACCAGCACTTCCTTCCCATGATAAAGTTCCATTATCAGTTGCATATGCTCTCTCAGAAATTCTTTGAGTGCTTGCGGCACCAGCAGTAGAAAGTATAAACTCATCAACAACATGTAATTTTGCTTGTGGATTAGTGGTTCCGATGCCGACTGAACCAGTTCCAGTCATTACAACACTAGAACTAACAAATCCTGCGGTGGCAACACCCGAAACTATATCTGAAGAAGTTAAGTTATAAGTGTCTGAACTAGAAACTGAAAGAATATTTTGACCAGAAGCAGTAGTTGTAGTATTAGTCCAAGATATTCCACTTCCTACTGAAGAGAGAAGTTGTCCGGCACTGCCAGTAGAATTATTAGAATCATACAGTGATGCACCAATTTCCACATTGGTAAGTGTAGAGACACCTGATACATTTAAGTTATCTAATTCAGTGTGTCCATCAACATCTATATCACCATTAAAGTCAGCGGCACCAGTGAATGTAGAAACACCAGATACGTTTACACTATCAAGTTCAGTGTGTCCAGTTACATCTAATCCAGTTAAAATTCCAACAGAAGTGATATTAGGTTGTGCTGCAGTATTAACTGTTCCTGCTAAGTTACCAGTAAATGTGGTAGCAGTAATAGCACCACTTACATTTACGTCATCAAGTTCAATGTGTCCATCTACATCTATATCACCATTAAAGTCAGCAGCACCAGTAAAGGTAGATACACCGGATACATTTAAGTTATCAAGTTCGGTATGACCATCTACATCTAAGTCTCCATTGGCATCAATGGCACCAGTAAAGGTTGATACTCCCGATACATTTAAGTTATCAAGTTCGGTATGACCATCTACATCTAAGTCTCCATTAGCATCAATGGCACCAGTGAATGTAGAAACACCAGATACTTTAAAAGAAGATATAGTTACAATTCCAGTAAAATTTTGATTATTATTGAGAGAGAAGGTTACTACACCGGCAGAAATTGGAGATACATCAATATCTTCTCCAAAATTTAGAACAGAAGCAGTTCCTACTGTTGCATCATTATTAGATACAGTTACACCAGCAGAAACACCTCCAAGATTAGTTAATCCAGAACCATCACCAGTAAATGCTCCACCAGATGCAGTAAATCCACCAGCTGTAATAATACCAGTAGTGTTTACATTAGCATCTGTGGTTAAACCAACTGCTGTTACATCATTAAAATAATATTGTGCTGTACTTCCAAATCCAACAGCAGTAATGAAACCAACAGTAGTATTATCAATTATAGCAACTTCGGCAGTTGTTAAAATACTTCCTAAAGTTGTAATACTAGAGTCATGAGGTTTAAATTTGGTTGTAATTCCTTCAAGTTTTGATTTAATAATATCCTCAAGATCTCCACCAGAACCAAAATATGCAGTGGCACTTATAATACCTGTTGATGTAAAGAAAGTTATTCCAGAACCAACGTTAACAATTGTTCCAGTTTCTGTAACTAAACTATCAGCAAGTTGCCCATTTCCATCATCCCACTTTGTAATCGTACCTCCAGTGAGATTCCCAGAATTTCTAAGTTCAACATTATCTGAATTTATTGTAATGCCAGTACCAACTCCAACAGTTAATGTTCTATCGGCATTTAATTCTCCACCACCAGTAAGACCATTTCCAGCAATAACTGATCGTGTAAGATTGGATGCAGTTGATGCAATTCCTGTTAGATTACCAACAAATCCATTTGATGCGGTAACAACACCAGAAGCATTAATATTTCTTATAACTGCTAAATCGTTTTCAGTAAACTGAACTGAACCTGCAGCAAGTCTTGTTCCTGTCGGGAATTGTGTACTTCCAATACCAACACCATAATTAATCAACCAAGCATCAGTTCCAAGTCCAGTAAAAGAACCTTCCTTAAACCACATAATCTTTTTATATGTAGTAGGAAGTGTCTCACCAGCACCAACAAGATTAACTAAAGGACTTCCTTCTGTTGATGCAATAGCTACACCACCATGACTTGCCGTAGTGTCATTCGAAACATCATTTCCATTAGCATCAGTTCTAAATCCAAGAACAATATCAGAGTCAGATATCTTTAAAGTTTCAGTAAATAAAGTAGCAGAAGTACCACCAACTGTTATATTTCCATTAACATTTAGATTACGAACAATCTGAACATCTCTAGTGACTGTTAAGTCTTGACCAATATTTACATTACCACCAATGGTTGGATTAGCAACAAAACCAATCGTTGGTGTAGAACCTTCACCAGTTCCACTTGTTACTTGAATTTCATTTGCTGTTCCACTAACCGATTCAACATAATCACCAGTGGTATCAGTACCCAGTTCTACACTATTAGGTTGAATGGTTGCAGCAAGTGATACGTTGCCAGTTCCATCAAAACTAATCACAGATGCAACAACATCACCAGTGATCTCAAAGTTTCTTGCAGTTTCTAATGCTGTTGCAGTTCCCGCATTACCAGTCAAATTCCCAGAGAATGTCGTGGCAGTGATTGCTCCAGAAACATTTACGTCATCTAACTCAGTATGTCCATCGACATCTATATCACCATTAAAGTCAGCGGCACCAGTGAATGTAGAAAGGCCAGCAATAGAAAGTGCCAATCCAACTATATTATCAGCAGACACTGATGATCCAGTAAATTCACCAAATACGCTACTATACAATCTTGTAGCTGTTACAAATCCAGAAATATAAACATTTTCATTTACATATAAATCATTTTTAAATGTTCCTACACCTACAAATGTAGAAACACCAGATACATTAAGATTATCAAGTTCGGTATGTCCATCTACATCTATATCACCATTAAAGTCAGCGGCACCAGTGAAGGTAGAAACACCTGATACATTTACATTATCAAGTTCGGTATGACCATCAACGTCAATATTTGTAGTAAAACCAACGTTACCATTAAATGTTGATACACCTGATACATTTAAGTTATCTAATTCAGTGTGTCCATCAACATCTATATCACCATTAAAGTCAGCAGTATTACCAAAAGTAGAAAATCCTGTAACATTAAGATTTTCTACTTCAATTTCACCACCACCACTACCAACTCCAGTTACATCAATATTTCCTACTGTTAAAATTCCTGTTATAATTTGATCACCATGAACTTCTAATTCTACAGAAGTACTAAAAATGGTAGTACCAATACCAACCTGACCAACAACCTCCAATACTTTTTGGTTCTCAGTACTTCCTTCTATACCAATTTTTTGTTGCTGCTGTCTACCACTAAGAAACCGAATTGGTGCTGCCATTTTTCTACTTTAAAATATTAGAGATTAGATGTTTCCAAAATACTTGACAAGTATTTAAGGTCGATAGCATTACTGCCAACTATAGTCAAAGTATCACCAGTTTCTACAACCAGTTTTCCTGGTAGCAAATTCGCAGTGTCATTTGCAGGAATTGCCAAATTCTTAACGATTTCAGTATCAACCCCATCTCTACGGTAACCAAAACTAATAGTTTCAGTTGTAGATCCAATATTAGTAATTTGAGATAATAGAACAACCCCGGTATATCCAATGGGTGCTGTATAAATTCCAACCGTACTTGTTCCTACGACAGATGTAATTGTCTGGAATACATTAACTGATGCTGCTGCTACTGCCATTTGATTAATCTCCTCCTAATGCGAGAATAAATGGTGTTACTTGTGTAAATAAACTCTTAATATAAACATCACCGGAAACAGTTCCAGTAGATTGATCAATCACAACACCATCACCGATCCTAAAGTTACCTCTTTGATCCGTGCTAGTATAATTAATTTTTCCACCATCAATTGTTATAACTTCATTTTCTTGAATTGTCACTCCACCTCTCGATGGATATGCACTTTCAATATCATTTCCTGCACCAATATATTGGAAGGAATGCGAACTTACAATTTGAAAACTTTGTCTTGCAAAAAATACAGTACTTCCAATACCAACTTCATTATTTAGATTTTGAATTAAACTAACTGTTGTAATACCTGCCGATGGTTCAGTTGCTTCAAGCACATCAAAGAAAATTGTTTCCACTTCGGCAGTTGCTGCCGCACTTGATCCACCACCACCAGTAAATGTAACATTAGGTACTGTTAGATATTGTGAACCAGAAGTACGAACAAGAATTCTTGTGACTTGCCCGTTTTCAACTTCGGCAGTAGCTTGTGCAGGAATAGCAATACCAGGTCCGGTAGGTGAATCAATAGTTACTCTAGGTGGAGAAGTATATCCAGAACCTCCATTTGTAACTTTAATGTCCTTTACAACTTTATACTTTTCATCAATATAAATTGCTTGTCCTTGATATGGTCTATTATTACCAACACCAGAAACAACAATTTGGTTTTGTTGTTGTGCAGCAGTAGAAACAATCTTTCCTGTATAACGATCAGAACACTTAGATGTTTGATCACCAGAACCTTCAGAAACTAATCCTTTAGTTCCAAAAGAAGAGTTGGAGTTTGTTAGATCTAACTGTCCCCCATCACCAGCATAGATTGCAATGTCATCACAAATAGTAAAAATAGAAACTAACTGACAATATGCACCGTTGGTTACTGATACACCAATACCACCCTGATTAAATTGAGTATAAGAGTCAACATTAAAAGAACCTTGAACTCCAATCGTATTTAATTTATCACCTTCATCAGCATTAAATCCATCAATCTTTGCACCAATACTATCGGGGATAAAGTTGGTGCAGTTTCTTACATAAGGACCCTTGGTAATAATACCGGTTCCTTGTAATGGACTAGAAGATGCTGTTAAAATACCAGAACTAATTGCACCATTATTTCCCGGATAGTTTGTAGTAATTCCTGATGCTGCAGGTCCTACATTTATAATTGTAGTAACAATACCCGCACAAACAGTAACTGCCGAATGAACATTCGCACAATTTCCTACATCATATGAACTACCATCTATTTGAATACTCTCATCTTTTACTTGAGTATAAGTAGATTGATATCCACCATTCCAATTAATGTTATTAATGCAAGAACGGGCAATACCAACAGAATAATCAATTGCGGCAATTGTGGCATCTTTTACACTATATCCATTTGAATCAGTTCCTGTAATATGTTGTAGAGCACCGCCAGTATAATAAGAATTACCGGCACCAACACACTTAGAGTTTCCACCTCTTGTAATATCATGACAGATTGCTCTGTAAATATCCTTAATATCATCTGCACAATCACTAGGACCTGATGGTGTTACGACAAAAGCAGGATTCTTATAATCAGTGCTGGTTAAATATCCTACTGCTTCTGTTGCAATGAAATCTAAATTTTGACGAATTAATCTTGCTGCATCAAAAAATCTATCAGGAGAGACACCGACTAATGGTCTAAATGCAATCACTGCAGCACCATTAGTCATAGGACCACCGACAAAACTCAAGTCGGTAATGTGACATCCTTGCCCAACATAAAATAAGTCAGTATTTACATTCTGTGGTGCAACCAGACAACGACGAAGTTCTGTCCCTTCTACTGAAACATTATCCGGAAGATTGATTGGATTGTTTTCCGTATAAGTTCCGGGATAAACTTTTACAGTATCACCCGGAACTGCAAGTTCTACTGCCGACTTAATTGTTGCCTTTGCATTATCTTCATCTAATCCAGTATTGACATCATCACCATTATCAGTTACATATAATGTCTTACCTGCAAATGTAGTGCTTCCTGCACCAATCTCTACGATTCTTGTTCCAATACCAATACCACCAGTATCCTGCTTTAGGAAAATCTTACCATCATAAAAGTTTACAGCTAATTCACCTAACTGTAATTGCTCTTCTGTTGGTTTCTTGCCAGCAACCGCCGACCTCTTAATCCTAATCGGAGTGGCCATCTATTCTTCTATCGGTATGTACCGTTTCAGAACAGTATATACTGTCCTTTCCATTTATTTATAATACAATATTTCTTCTTGTTCCATAACGATAAAGATTCGCTGATGATTCTGGTTCCATCCATTTTTTAATTTTTTCATAACGATCAATATCAAAAAACTCCTGCGAAAGATACCAGTCTTCCACAGGAGTATAACTCTTACTTTGATTACAAGAATGGCAGGCACACAGACAATTCTTAGTAAAGTCTGTTCCTCCCTTTGCTCTCGGAACAATGTGATCTATTGTGAGTTGATGTGTGGACCCACAATAAGCACATTCATAACCCCATTCTTCCTTTATCTTTTGCCTCCATAACCTTTTTGCTTCTGATGAATTTGCGGTGTGGAGATTGAAGACATAGGCTTGAAAGGTATTATAGAGAGGCATAAAAGATTGCGTCTTACTACTATTTAGAGACCAAACCTCCCCTTGAGGGCATTATAGTTTTGTGAGATTTCAAATGCTGTGAGTGCTCTGTTGTATATGGATACTTGTGCTATGTTTCCATCCCAATAAAAAGAACTAGCCCATCCAGTTTTTCCAATATCTATTGGTTTTGTTGCAATTCCTCTATTTCCAGTTAGTGTTCCAGAAGAGTTTAAAGATTCGTTTACATATGTATTCAAGAATCCACCACTTACTCCATCAGTCACAAATCCAACATAATACCATCTGTTTAATTGGAGAGATGAATTTACTGCCTGAGATTCAGTTGATGGAGATATTTCAGTGCCTGAGTTATCCCACATCATTACTACTGGGTAAGAATTCCTTGTGTTGAATTGCCAAGAATTTGAGTTTGGTGAAGTAGTATCTCTTTTATTAATAATCCAATTTAAATAGTTCCCACCAAATTGCTGCGTTGTCAAATCTTTTGGATAGACCCAACAAAAAACTGATAGAGCAGAATTGGAGTCTGAGGAAAAAGAATTAATTCTCCCAAAATCATTACTCCCATCAAAAACAATAGCACCACCATCATCGGAACTATAAGTTGGTCCGTTAATTAGAGTTCCATTATTGCTATTACCACTCAAGTCAGTCCAAGTTGTTCCAGAACCAGGATAAGAACTTGAAGCACCTGCATCAAGGTTCAATACAAGACCATTTTGAGATATGCCTTTTGTCGCAATATGAGTTCTTCCAGTATCAGTTCCATCCGTCCACCAATCTGCTGGTCCTGCATAAGCTCCCATTATACATACCTCCCTTTGGTTGCATTATAGTTTTGTAAAACTTCTGTTGCTGTGAGTATTTTGTGATATAAACCAACTTTACTAATCTTTCCTAACCATTCTTCACCACTACCAGTATTGAATGCTGGTCTTCCATCTTCACCCAGTCCAATATAAATGCTTGGGTCTTCTGGTTGGATAGGACCAGCATTACCATTACCAGAATGGAAAGTGGTAGTTTGTTCCACACCATTCAAATAAATTTTCCAAGAACTTCCAGTTCCATATGTTAATGTAGAAACAACATGATACCAAGTATTATTTACTATTACTGGGTTAGATGTTCTTATAATCTGCCAAGCATTATTAGCACTGTTTCTATACAAAGCATCAATACATCCAGGAATTGAACTATAGTTAGCAACTCTCATCTGGAAAGATCTGTCCCTTAGAGTTGCTGTAACTCCACCGATAGTAAAGAATGCCTGGTAAGTTTCATCGTTAATGTTGTCGGCATTAATCCAAGCTTCAACCGAAATCTCATCATCAGTTTGATATAGATGAGTTCTAGGAACTTTTGCACCATCATTCACTCCATCAAAAATTAAAGAACCTCCTTGTTCTACAGTAAATCCAATACCACTTGTAAGAGTTCCATCATTACCCTGCCCACTTAAATCAGTCCAAGTTGTTCCACTACCAGGATAAGACTTAGTGTTCCCAGTATCAAGACACAGAACTAGTCCATCAGTTATTATGCGTGGTGAATGTGCTAATGCCATTATTCTTCATCTTCAGGAGAAGTCCAAGCATCAGTAGCAAGGATTGTAAGAATTTCTTGTTGAGTATATGGTCCTTCTGTTCCCGTAATACTAGAAACAAATGATGGTTCACTAATATCCCACTTTATAAATGTTTTTGTTTCATCCACAGACTTTCTAACTGTATCAGCAGATGTCTCACAAACCTGAGAGAAATTTACTTTTGATAATTCTGAAGTGGGTATGATTAAATAAGTTCTTGCCATTTTTTTCTTTTATTATTATTTAGAGGCCAAACCTCCCTTTGGTTGCATTATAGTTTTGTGTGATTTCTGATGCTGATAGTGCTTTGTTGCAAACATTTGTAGTGTAAATGTCTCCAATAAATTGTTTTGTGGAAGAAAATGCCCTAGAACCACCAATAGCAGATGCAACATCATCTATAGAATTTGAATTTAAAGTTCCAGTAGCATCTAAGTTTCCATTGATGTAAATACTTCCATTAGAACCACTTCTGGAACAACATATAAAATATTTTTGTCCAGAAACTAATGTAGTAGTACTAAGAAAAGAATTTCCTCCTATAAAAAATCTAAACTTATTTGATATCGTACTGAGGATAAGTCTACCAGTGCCATAATTATATTGTTCAAATGTCCACCCTTCACCAGTATCTGATGTATAAGATATAAACTGACACACTGTAAAATCATTTGTAGTTATTATTTTTGGCAACAAAACGATTTCATCAGTTCCATCAAAACTAAATCCTCCACCATTATTGGAAGTAAAAGTAACCGAATTATCAATTGTTCCATTATTGCTATTACCACTCAAGTCAGTCCAAGTTGTTCCACTACCAGGATAAGACTTAGCATTCCCAGCATCCAGTGCCAATACAAGTCCGTCAGTAACTGCTCTAGGGTTATAACCAACCGCCATTATTAATCAATACTTTTTTATATTTATTAGATGAACTCACCCATATCATAGATATACATTCTTCCCATCATAATCCAGTAAGATGTAAATAAATCCTCAAAGTTATCTGCAAAAAATCTAAACTTCTCATCAATAAGTTCACGACCTAATACTTGGAAGTGAGCCTTAGATAATGCAAAGAATTCTTCAAGTGCTTCTTCATCTCCTTGCTTAAATCCACGCACATATAAATCCCTTGCAGTATTCATAATCTCATGACATTCTTCTGGAAGTATCACCTTCGTTCTTCCATCAGGTAATGGTAATACTTTATTCTTAATTGTTCCCATCGAAAGTTTCATACACTCTCGACTCTGCTCAACGGATAGTGCTCTCTCATCACCATCTCTAAATGCATGTTGCACACATCCATTCGTGCATTCCACAACACGAATAAGTGCAGTCGCATCTAATACTTCTTGAGATTGAGAACACCAAATGTCCTTCCAATACTTATAATACTGTTGATTAACTTCCATAATATTCACTCATTTATTTTTAATAGTTCCAATGACCCATGATCTCATACCATATGGATGATTAATTGAAACCGTTCCATCAGTTGCTCTATTAACAGGCCCGTTGATATCAGCAATGAGGAGCTGACTTAATGTTGCTGCCCAATCTGGCACTACTATACAAAATCCAATACCACAGTTAAATACATTTCTCATCTCCTCTTCGGCAATCTCTCCTGCCTCCTGAATCTTGTTGAAGAGTTCTGGTCGTTCCCAGGCAGACCAATCAACATCAACAGTCAGATGCTCTGGAAGGCATCGTGGAAGGTTCTCAGGAAGTCCTCCTCCTGTGATGTGTGCCATACCTGAGATAGGAACCTGTTCCAACAACAGGTTTCGAATCAGACGGGCATAGATGGTAGTGGGTCTCAGCAGTTCTGGCATCTCCTTGTAGTAAATATAATTTCTCCATAGCATATCATTAACAAGAGTGTATCCATTACTATGAAGACCACTACTCTCAATACCAATGACTACATCACCTGACACGATATTACTGCCATCAACAACGTCATTCTTCTCTACAACACCAGTACAAAAACCAGCAAGGTCATAATCATGTGCTCTAAAATGTTCGGCAGTTTCTCCACCTAACAATTCCATTCCTGCCATAGCACAACCAGTGGCAATTCCATTCACAATGTCAGTGACATTATCATCAAGTGTTTTAGTAGAGATATAATCTAGAAAATATAATGGTTTAGCACCAGAACATATAACGTCATTGACGCACATAGCAACGAGATCCTGACCAATAGTGGTGTAATCATCAGCAATCCTACAAATGTTAATTTTAGTTCCGACACCATCAGCACCAGATACCAGCACAGGTTTCTCGTATCCTGATGGGATCTCCATCATTCCATTGAACCCACCAACACTAGGTGCTAGTGCTTTGATATATTCAACAAAGGATCTACCTTTGATAATGTCAACACCAGAAGTTTTGTAGTCCATCAGTCTCTTCCTAAGCGAATGTATAATGTAATGAGTGATTGTGAGATTAGATCACAAGAATAGGTAAAACCAATTTTACTTTCCTTGTCCCAATGTTCTCTTTGACTTTTAAGAAGTGCAGAGAACTCTTTGATCTTGGACCTCATCTCTTCTTTTGTCAACTTATCCAATGATTTCTCCTTTAGCAATTTGTTCACGACGTTTTAGTTTCCATACGATGTAATCCATTGTAGGGATACACATGGGGTTCCAACCAACAAAGGTTGTTGACTCTCCACTGGGTATCTTCCAACACTCAGCATCATCATTGTCAAGATCTAATGACTTACGATACTCATCCTCACCAAGAAGAACAACTGCTCTCTCAGCAGCATTCAAACTTCTAAAGCAATCGAAACCAAGTTTTCTAATCTCATCAGGGATGTGGTGTTTCATTATTTAAATAATATAATACAAACTGCATACAATCCCATTGCAGACCAGTATCCCAAAGTTGGTAATCCAAACATACCTGGTATGACAGCATTCCATAGCAACATAAGTATCAAAGGTACTGCAAGGAGAATTATAACTGCACCTATAATATTTTGACCAAGAGGTGATGATTTTTTCATTGGATTGCCAGGGGTTGTAGACGGTCAAGAATTTCACGATAAGCAGGTACAATATCACCTTCATCGTTTCGGAATAGATCTTTATCAAATCTTTCCTCACCACCAATCTTCCACAATCTCATACTGTCAGGACTGATCTCATCAGCAAGTAGCAACTCACCATGAGCAGTGTAACCAAACTCAACCTTAAAATCTACAAGATCAATACCCATGATGTAGAACATCTGCCGGAGATAATCATTAATCCGTAGTGTCATCTCAATAAAAGGTTCTGGATCATATCCCATCAAACGCACACGGTCTGGTGTCAGAAGAGGATCGTGCTTACTATCATCCTTCAGAAAGAATTCCACAATCGGTTGTGGTAGTGGAGCACCTTCTACTAGAGTTGTCTCACGAACAATAGATCCGGCAGCACGATTACGACAAATAACTTCTAGTGGAACAATATCTACCTTTTTACATATCATTTTATTGGCACCAACCATATTAATATAATGAGTTGGGATATTTTCTTTGGCAAGTTTCTCAAAGATAATAGATGAGATACTGCAGCAAAGAGATCCTTTTCCTAAAGGATGATCCTCCTTCTCTCCGTTCCCTGCAGTCACCTTATCATGATATTCAATGATTACACGGTCAGCATCATCTCCCTGATAAACAGTTTTGACCTTGCCTTCTATAATTACTTCCATAAAAAAGAGGGTTTCTAACCCCCATAGTATACAATAAAAAAGCACTCCCGTCAAGGGAGTGCTATGCCGGTTTAGGAGGTGGTCAACGCCATTGTGTACCAGGACGAGGTTTGTTCCAAGGTCTTGGCATTGGTTTGCCAAAGTTGGGTGGTTTATGTTCTCCAATGGCACCTGGTTTATCATTAGGAGGTGTTGGACAAGTCCAAATATTACACGGTTTAGGAGGAGGAGAAGGAAGCAAAGGCAGTCGTGAACAAGGTCTTTTCCATGTACATTTTGGAGTCGAAACTCCAGGTCTATTGCGTCTTGCTTCAGCGGGAGCAGTTCCTGTAATGCAAATCAAGGAAAGCATTATAGGAAATGCAAGTAGTTTTTTCATGATTATTATAATATCATATGCATTACTATGTAGCACACCTGCCTAGGAGGTGGTCTGAATGGACAGTCATGACATCCAGCACCACAACATCCTCTATTCTTTGTCATAAAGTTTCTCTAGTTTTTCTCTACTGAAATCCACATACATTACCTCCTCCCCTGCTTCGGGTGCTTCAGGATGTTTTGGTTTGGGAGGTTTTCTCATATCATCATTGATAGATTTGATATTACTCCACATCATTGCGAATGCAGCACCACCAATGGCAGAGAAGCATATGAAATATAAAAATACTTCAAAGTTATTCATGATCACTAAAGTGTTTTTGGATAACTTCAATACGCTCTTCTTCATGAGCAATAATATCTACCTGCTCT
>Ga0209535_1002030_pt1 | contig 13305 bp, 17 predicted proteins | sample LinPmetageLP28_FD_184041 | JGI IMG/M metagenome (GOLD analysis project Ga0209535, IMG submission 184041) | Marine viral communities from the Pacific Ocean - LP-28 (SPAdes) (version 2) | ecosystem: Environmental > Aquatic > Marine > Oceanic | place: Pacific Ocean | collected 2009-08-22 | reverse complement strand
TTTTCGTATATTTACGTGTTCAATTAAAAAGGTTATATTATGTCAAATAAAGAAGAAATGAGTAGAGGAGAATGGATATTATTTCTTATACTCGTAGCATTAACGTGTTTAGGATTAACCTCATGTGATTATGAGCCAATTGATGATCCAGTTATATATGAATGGTATATTGATGAAGATGATTTATTTACTCCCGAAGCACTTATTATCACAGATTCTAAATATCAAAACGTCTATTTAGATACCTCACAATCCTATACATACTTTCAAATATATGCCGAAGCAAACGAGATGCCAGAACGTAAACGATACAACGGTGAAAATAATATTTGGGCTAGTTTCTCTACCCCTAAGTCTTGGCTTTATTCTGACGGCAATATTAACGATATTCCTATTCCTGCTGTCGCTTCTACTGCTGTGCGTTTTGATTATCCTAGAGTATTTAATAATAATCCCACGGGATATCAACCCAAGCATTTGGACTTATGGACTAAACAGAATGTCGGGCCTATTCCGGTACAAGCGATAAATCAACGCGATACTATTCCAATATATATGGATGTATCATTTGATGGAGATTACCATGTAAAAGATACGTTATTCATTGTTTTACGCGCTAAATAGTATATACGTATTATTGAATATAATTATAGTAGGTAAGTCTTTTCCAAGAGGAGTCTGCTGAGTCAAATTTAAAAGTTATGAATGTAAATTTAAATAGAGAGCAAGTTTATTATCAACTGAATGATATTTTGGAATGTCTTGATAATAGAGATGTTTCTACTGCTAGAGAAATAGTTAATAATTTAATCCAACAAGTTAGATAATGAGTTTAGATAAAGATATGTTTGAAGATACCCTTAATGATTTAGAAGGTATCTATAAAGAAGTAGAAGGCATGAAAAGTAGCCTTTTAGATATTCCCTTACAACAATTTGAATTATTATTTATTAAAGATAATAAGGGTAAACCTGCTTATGAAGCATTAGATAAAAAAGCTACCCAAGAATTAATTAATACCCTTGAAATTGATGTTGTTCCTTTATTTGAAGAAAATGATTATCAATCGGGAGTAGACAAAGTAAATTCTTATTTAAAACTTTTTCGAGAACATTTGGATAAGCAAAATTAACCCATTACCTTGGAAGTACGGTTGGTTTTAAAAATTAAAAATGGGAAAAAGAAAAATAGATAAGAAAGGGGAGGGAGAAATTACAATTTATACCCTCCCTTATTGTAACTATTGTAACATATTAAAAGGTGCACTTAATAAATTAAAAATTCCTTATAAAGATGTAGATGTTGATCACAACCCAGCAATGGGAGATTGGTTAGAAGATAATCTTAAAACAGAATCATTTCCTATTATATATTTTAAAAAGAGAGATGGAGAATATATTTATATACTATCCGATACAGGCTTGGAAACGCTAAATGGCGTTCGTATATTTAACACGATTGAGGAAGCACTTGAAATCCTCACTAAATATTATTATGAGATATAAAGATTTAATATCAAGAAATTTAGATAAAATTTCAAACCAACTTAATGTTGTAAAACATAATTCACAACGTGGTGAACACGTTAATGTAAATCAAACGATTGATAATATAAAAGAAATTATAGATCAATCACAAACTTACCTAAATAACGAAACACAAGAATAAATGGTTTTAACAGCGGAGCAAATAAAGGAGAACTATGAGGTACTTCTTAGTGGCATTAACAAATACGTTACAGGGGATCGTAAGAATCAATTTCTTGATTTTTATAATAAATTAGATGAACGTATTGCCCTACTCCCAGCTTCTCATAAGAAGGCGTATCACAACTGTTTTCCCGGGGGTTATGTTGAACACGTTATACGTGTAATTACTGCCGCATTTAAAATAAGTGCTGTATGGCAGGAAATGGGAACAAAAGATACATACACAGATGAAGAGTTATTTGTTTCCGCGTTAAACCATGATTTAGGTAAAATTGGTTCTTTAGAACATACTTCTGTTTTTCCATCTAAGGATGAATGGAGGAAGAAAAATTTAGGTGAGATGTACACCTTCAATACATCAAATGAATATATGACAGTCCCAGACCGTACTTTATTCTTAATGCAACAAGCAGGAATTCAACTTACAACTAATGAGTGGATTGCTATTAAAACACACGATGGTTTATATGATAAAGCAAATGAATCTTATCTTAAAGGATTTATGCCTGAAACTAAACCTCGTACTTCATTACCATTAATCTTACACCAGGCTGACCTTATGGCAGCTCGTATTGAATTTGAAAGAGAATGGTTAGATACCTTCGGGGGTCAAGAAAAAACTAAAGTTAAGACTACAAAACAAGACCGAGTTAATTCTAACTTAGGTAAAATAGGTTCTAAAGATGGAAATTTAATGGATTTAGTAAAGAATCTTTAAAATGGAAACACAAACTATTATTTTAATTAACGTTGGTATTTTGGGTTTAGCTATTATATTCTATATTATTTGGAATTTAATGCGTAAAAATGAAAAACTAGAGGACGCTCTTAATAAAAGAGACGAATATATAGATGCTATATCTGTCGTTATGTCCGAGTCAGATCGTAAAATTAAAGAAATTGATTCAAAACAAATATTCGAATCAGATGATGAAATAGGGTGGTTTTTTAAGGGCATAAAAGAGATTCAAGCACTTATAAACGAGTATAACTCAAATAAATAAATGAGCTTACCCCTAGATGATGATTTGCAAGCCAAAGTTCTAACTGTACCCCAGAAAGACGAAGGGCCTCAATACACTAAAAAAGGTACTCTTAGATTAAGAAGACCAAAAACAAAAAATCAATACTTTACACCCGATACAGAAGAAGCTATCATTGAGTATTTAAATACTACTGATGAATTTAAACGTAATCAAATATATAATGAGCGTATATGGTATGGTTTTCATAAGTTAACGGAAAATATTATCCATACTTTTAAATTCTACTATACAGAAGTAGAAACTATAGGAGAATTACAACATGAAGTAACTGCTTTTCTTTTAGAAAAACTTCATTTATATAAACAAGAAAAAGGTAAGGCCTTTTCTTATTTCGGTACTATAGCAAAACGTTATTTGATTTTATACAATAATAATAATTATAAGAAATTAAAACAACGAGCTGAAGTAGATGCCATAGATAATGATCAATCAATAACAATTGATATAATCAATAACCATTCAGACTTAGATAAACCTAAAGATGAGGCAACTGAATTTATTGAATTTTTAATTCAATATATGGATTTACATTTATTTTCCCATTTTCCTAAAGAAGAGGATGCTAAAACTGCTGATGCTATTATTGAATTATTCCGTAAAAGAGAAAATATTGAATTATTTAACAAAAAAGCCATATATATTTATATACGTGAAATGACTGATCAACCTACTCCACAAATTACTAAAGTAATTAAAAGAATGAGAAAAGTATATCATAAATTAATGACCCAATATATTGAATCGGGAACTGTTAGTATGAGATACTAAATCTTTAATACATTTATATTTATATCCAAATAAATACTATGGACTTTTCTCAAGTAAATTTGTTTGGAAAAAAATCATTTTCGGATCTTTTAAAAGAAATTCATAATAATCAAAAAGATAAGGAAGTTCAACTACGTTCATTAATTGAAGGATTAAAACCTCTAATTACCGATCCAGGCGAAGCAACAATGATTGTTCCTTTAATTAAAGAATATATGGAATTAGCCATTAAAAATGATGATGCATTAATTAAAATGGCGGGTATCGTTCAACGTGCTATGAATAGCAAAATGGCAGATACTGATGAAATTCTTTCAGATGAAGATAAAGAGATGTTATTTAGCTCACTTCAAGAATTAGATAAAAAAGTAGAAGAAATAGAAGTAGAGGATGCCAGTTAATAGCCAAGCACCAATATTAGAAAATTCTGTTTTATCTCAACGTACAACTAATAGAGCAATTAGTAGTGGTGGGATGATTCCTGTCCGTGTTATTGATATTTCATTAACACCTTCTTCTAATGGTAAATCTACCTTTCAATTAACTGATGGATGGTGGGGAATTGGTACTATAAAATTTGAACCATTAACTAAGGGTTCTATCTCAAGTGAATTTCCACAGGGTAATATAGCTTATCCTATGGATATAAATTATCGTAATTTACCTTTATTAAATGAGGTAGTTTATGTTACTTTAGGTCCTTCATTTAGAAGAATAACAGAAGGTAATTCTGATGCCCTTGATTTTTACTACACAAGTACTTTAAATGTATGGAATGGTGTTCACTTAAATGCCATGCCTTCTCCTAACGCTATATCTTCAAATACAAATACTGTTTCTGACCAAAATGTAGCAGATGGTGTTGAAAATAATGAAGATAATCAATTAACTGAGGCTTCTTATGGAAAAATATTTAAAGAAAATGAAGAAATACGTAATTTATACCCACAAGAAGGAGATGTTATAGTAGAAGGTAGATTTGGTAATTCTTTACGTTTTACCTCTACAAACAAACAACCCTCAGGTAGTAAAGAAATACAAAGCCCATGGAGCACTTCAGGAGCTAATGGAACTCCATTAACTATTTTAAGAAATGGTCAATATGATACAGGATTTAATAGAGATAATTGGTTTCCTATATATGAAAATATTCAAGGAGATGCGTCATCTATATATCTTACTGCAGGACAATCAATACCTATTGCACTAGCTACAAGAAATTTTGCTTCTTTTGGGATAGATGCAGTTCCACAAGTAGATACTACAGAAAGATTACAAAAAGTAGATTTAGAAAATACTAAAGTTTCTGCAAAAGAAGCAGATTCTACAGGAAATGTGTATGATACTATAAACCAAGAACCAGATCTAAACAATGATTGATATCATTCTTGACATATTTAATCAATTAGTTGATTTATATCAACAATTCTTTGGTGTCCCTGAAGGGATAACTTATGCTTTATTTGGAAGTAAAAAAAGAAAAAAAGCACAAAAACAACTTAAGGCACTTGAAAATCCTAATATCCCTGAAGTAGATATTCCTGAACCCGAAATTAATGAGACTGAACCTCCTAGAGCTCCTAATTCTAGTACTCCAACTACAACTATTACCCCTGCTAAAAAAGATGTCCCTTACCAACCAGCATTTCCTTATGTTGGAAATCAAATTATAATTGATTCTGATAGAGTTACAATTAATTGTAAAGAAGATATGGCTTTAATTTTAGCTAAAAAAGCCGTTGGTATATCTGCTGATTCAAGTGTTAATATTGATACTAAAGGTACTTTTGTAGTTAATGCTAATAAAATAAAATTAGGTATAGGAGACGATTCAGAACACCCTTTAGTTAAAGGGGATGTATTATTAGATATACTAAAAGAAATTACTGTATCTTTATCTGATGCCTCAGCATTTTTAAAAAATGTCCCTGATGCTGAAGGTTTTCAAAATACAGGAGTTAGAGCCGCCGGATCTGAATTTGAGGCTATTGTTACGAAAATTGAAAACAAATTAGAGAGTTTAATTTCTAAGAAAAACTTTACCCAATAGTGAAGACGGACGTAAAAGCAATAGTAAGAGATATTAACAATACCACTACAAAACAGTTGGTAAAGATTAATCAACAAGCCATTAAAATTACTGTTGGTGATGGGAAAGATATCAATAAAGAAATCGTTAACATGCGTAATCTAAAAGAAAGGGAAGCTTACTTTAAAAAAGTAAGAAAGGCTAATGCTGTACCTAATTCTTTAAACGGTGTCATAAATACCTTAAGATTAGTTAATTCTTACGATTTATGTAATCCTTTTACTTTTGCTGTAAGTAAAGTATTTCCTCCTGAAGGTAAAGTTGGAAGTGAAATAAAAAAAGTAACTGAATTTGTAAGAGGATTACAATCTGCTTTAAGAGGAGTAACATTACTTCCAGGAAATATAGAAGCTGAAGCTTTTGCTAGTCAAGGAGGAGGACAAGAATTTGTTTCTCAAGGTACTATAACTTTATCATTTCAAGGTTTAGATAAACCTATAACTAATGGTACTACCGTATATATTACATCTGACACCCAAGCGGGAGAAGTACAAAATAATAATCAAATGATAGGTACAGTTGAAGGTTCTTTATCTTTATCTTTACCTGAAATGGAAGAATATGAAGATCCTATAACTGGTGAATTAATACCTTATGTTGAAGATCTTGAAAGTGAAATTAATGGAGACATAGATTATTTTATTAATGTTGCTTCTCTAACTCCTATAACTCCCCCATATCAAAAAACTAAAAATGGTAATACTAGAGTAGATGAGCAAGGAGAACCTATTCTTGCTAAATATTCTAAATTTAAAGTTGAATTTGAAAAGGCAGTTACTACTGATACTAGAGAATTAGCTAATGAAGTTAGGGATATAACTAACTCTTTAAGAGAATTAGGTATAGTTGAATTCGCTAATGATATACGTGATATTAGATCAGTTCCTGGATTAGGTAAACTTGCTGATTTAGCTGAAGATATTATTAAGATGATAAATGAACCTATAGGTCCCTTAAATCCTAATATAGTAGCTATAAATCAACAAGGAACAGAGATAGCTCAAACAACGGGTCAAGTAGCAACTGTACTTGAAGGTGGTTTAACAGCAGGTCAAGTATATGAAAGAGCTAGAATATATAGTGATTTTTTTAGAAAATTAGAACCATTTATAAATTTTGATTTTTCATTAGAAAATATATTTAAAAAGCAAATAAAAGAAGCAAATTCTTTTTTACGTGATTTTATTCCTTATGAAGAACTAGCATTTTTAGCAACTAAAATTCAACAAGGAGTAAAATTTATAGTTGGAATTGTTTCATTTATTTTAGTTATACTTAAAGCTATAAATGCTGTAATTAAAATAGTTACTGTAGTTCTTAAAGTTTTAAGAGCTGTAGTTAAAGCTATAAAATTAGTTTTAAAAGTTATTGGTATATTTGCTGGAGGTTTAGTAGCCCCTCTTATAGAAATTATAATTAAAGTAGAAGATGCCTTAGATAAAGCTGTGATGTTTTTAGAAAAAATAAGTACAGATTTAGAAATTATTATAAATAAACTTTCTTATATAAAACTATTACTAAAAGAAATAGCTGCTCAATGTGGTAAATTAGCTGCTAAATTAGAAAGTTGTGCTAATTTAAATGGCACGGGTCAAGCAGATAAATTAAGAGAAGCCGCTAAATCTGCTATAGGAGGAGTACAATCATTAGATGGTTTATCAGATGAAGATAATGCTTTATTTGATGCCTATACTACCCAAGAAGTAAAAGATTTAAGAGACGAACTAGGAGATCAAATAGATGAAATTAACCAAGAAAATAAGTTTATTAAAGGAGTAAATGGTTATCTTTTAGAAATTAGAGAAAATGTATTTGGTTTCGATCAATTTGGTAATTTAGTATTTTTTGGAGAATTAGTATCTAGAACTACAGGAGTTAATTTTGAAACAAGTGAAGCTCAAGCTTTTAGAAGTGGTCTAAAATATTATACTTTTGATAAATTTAGAAATGATCCAATTGTTCAACAATTACTTTTAGAAGCTGATAGAAATGCCCTAGATAATGCTGAAAAAGCTCGAATAGCTGACCCTGATGATATATTTGGAAATTATATAGAAAAATATTTAGGTTATACTTTAAAAATAGCAGAAGAAAAACCTATAGATGAAAATGCACAAACTACAGTTAGAAGAAGAGGAATTGCTTTAGATTCAAATGAACGAATAGTTGCTTCTACAGAACTAACTTATGGTGATAATATTGCTGTTATAGTAAATGAACTAAAATTTATAATTAAACGTAATACAGAACTTGGTATTATAGGAATTAATACCCCTGATACTGAACCAAACCAAATATCAGATGATGATGCTTTAGCTATGGCTGAAAGTATAGGATTAAATAAATTAGCTGCTAATAATTTAAAAGCTGAAGCAAATAATAGAGCAGCTAGCAACACTTCAGGCAAACCAATGACTTCTATAGAAGGTAGACCTGTTAATCCTAATACTCCTGTTGAAACTAGGATTGGGAATGCTCCTTTTACTAGAGTAGAAACTGATATTCCAGCTAGAGAAACTGCTAATAAATCTTCAAATAAAAAATCAGTTGATGTAGATAAATTATTATCTCAACCTTTTAACGAATTTGTTCAATCAAACCCATCATTAAATAAAATAAATGAAACTGTTAAATTATTGTTTAGTGCAGATTCTGATACTTTATCTAGTGTGCTATCCCAACCTGGAGCTGATGAATTTAATTTTGAAGAATTTACGGCTAATCTTAAACAAAATGTTTTAAATTCAATTGATCCTAATCCTGAAAAAATAACAGAAGTAACTAATAAAACTAAACAATGGTATGAAGGATTAAGAGCTAAAGTAAGAACAGATTGGGAAGTAAAGTTTGGTGGATCAAGCCCAACACGTAAACCACCACCACCACCTTTTGATGATTATTATGATGATCAAGAAAAACAGGAACTACCTAAATGGATTCGTTTACTTTTAAGACAAGGATATACTGAATTAGAAGTAAATACAGGTATTACACAAGACGAAATAAAAGACAAGTACCGAATTAAAATAAATGGTGCTAAAGTAACAGTAAAATTAAGACCAGCGTTTAGAAAAAAAAATGAACAATAAATATTTATAATCATGAAAATAGAAGCTTTTAGAAAAATAATTCGAGAAGAGGTAAGAGATGTAATTAAGGAAGAACTTTCTTTAATTATGAGTACTCCTATTACTGAAACTAAAATAATCCAGAAGCCGGTTGTAGAACAAAAAACTCAAAAACAATCATTATCTGAATTAACAGAGACAGTACAACAGACTACTCCACAACAACCTCAACAACCTACTCAGCCTTTGTTTGAAGGGGCAGGTGCATTATCTGACATCCTAAATCAAACACATACTGAAGGTGGATGGAGAAATATGAATGGGGGAACTATGACAGCACAAAATGCTGTAGGGTTTCAAGGAGGTATGCCTGGAACACCTACTAAAGTAGTAGATTCTGTTGATGCAATGATATCAAACCAAAAAACATCTGATATAAATCAAGTATCAATTGATGCTGTACCAGATTTTTCTGGGTTAATGGGTAAAATGAAAGAATCAGGTAAAATATAATGGCATATATAGTACGTAATGTTGACGTTTTAGATTTAAAACCGAGTACCGGTGTGGGTATTGATTTACCTTTCAATGGTCCTACTGGTATAAACACTACATATACTACTAGAGATGCTGTTAAAGCAAACCTTCTAAACTTTATCTTAACAGGTAAAAGAGAAAGAGTAATGAACCCTACATTTGGTTCAGGTGTCCGTGATTTAATATTTGAACAACAAACAGAAGATTTAACTAATCAAGTTGAAGATTTAATTATAGGAGGTGTAGAAGCATTTTTTCCTCAAGTTCAAATAAATACTTTAAACGTAGTACAATCACCTGATAATTATACTATAACAATATATCTTAATTATTCTGTAATTAATACTAATATACAAGACGAACTTCAAATAAATTTAACTAATGGCGGAGTCTAAAGAAATAACATATTTAAATAAGGACTTTGATAGTTTTAAACAGAAACTCATTGAGTTTGCTGAAGTCTATTACCCAAACACTTATAATGATTTTTCAGATACCTCTGCGGGTATGATGTTAATTGAAATGTCTGCCTATATTGGTGACGTTTTATCATTTTATGGTGATAACCAAGTACAAGAAAATTTTTTACAATTTGCAAAACAAAGAAGTTCTTTACTTTCATTAGCTTATAACCATGGTTATTTCCCACAAGTAACTAATGCATCTACAGTTGATGTAGATATATTTCAAACTATCCCTGCTACTATTGAAGGTGGTAGAGTAGCCCCTGATTTTAATTATGCTATGATTCTAGATGAAGGATCACAACTCCAAGCTAGTACTAACACATCCCAATTATTTTACTTAGAAGATAAAATAGATTTTACAGTATCAGGAAGTTCAAACCCAACAGATATATCAGTTTATTCTTTAGATTCAAATAATCAACCTAATTTTTATTTATTAAAGAAAACATCAAAAGCAACTGCTGGTACCTTAAAAACTACTACTTTTAGTTTTACAACTCCTCAAAGATTTACTACTGTACAAATTGAAGACGATAATGTAATTGAAATTGTAAAATGTACAGATACAAATGGATCAAGATGGTATGAAGTACCTTATTTAGCACAAGAAACTATATTTGATTCTCAAACTAATATAGCCGCTAATGATCCCGAATTGTTTCAATATAATGATACTACACCTTATCTATTAAAGATTAAAAAGGTACCTAAAAGATTTATAAAACGTTTCAAAACAAACAACACCCTAGAATTACAGTTTGGACCAGGAGTATCTTCGGGCCAAGATGAAATTATTACTCCTAATCCCGATAATGTAGGAATGGGGTTACCTTATGGTACTGATAAACTTTTAACAGCTTATGATCCGTCTAATTTCTTATATACAAGAACTTATGGGTTGGCTCCTTCAAACACTACCCTAACAATAGAATATCTTGTAGGAGGTGGAGCAGTTTCAAATACACCTGCTAACTCTATAACTCAATTATCCTCTGGTACAGTAACATTTTTTGGATCAAATTTAGATTCTACTTTACAATCTACAGTTAGAGATTCTTTAGCATTTAATAATTTAAACCCCGCTACTGGTGGAGGAGATGGAGATACTAATGAAGATGTTAGACAAAATGCTATAGCTCAATACCCAACCCAACTACGTACTGTAACTAAAGATGATTATTCAATTAGATCTTTATCTTTACCCTCAAAATATGGTGTTGTATCTAAAGTATATGTAACTCAAAATGCTTCTATATCTCCAAATAGAAGAACCCCAGAAGGTAGTTATGATACTAATGTTTTAGATTTATATTTACTTTCTCAAAATACTACAGGTAAACTTTCAATAGCGGATCCTGCTTTAAAGCAGAATTTAATTACTTATTTAGGTGAATATAGAATGTTAACTGATGCAGTAGTAATTAAGGATGCTTATATTATTAATATTGGAGTTAATTTTGATGTTATTTTATTACCTAATTTTAATAATAGAGTTGTATTAAATAACTGTATTAATGCTCTTATAGATTATTTTAATATTGATAAATGGCAAATTAATCAACCTATATTAATTAATAATGTTAGAAACGTATTAGATAATGTAGAAGGTATTCAAACAGTTAAAAAATTAGAAATAGTAAATAAAGTAGGAACAAACGAAAATTATTCTGAGTTTGCCTATGATATGAATGGTGCTACAATAGACGAAGTAATTTACCCATCCCTAGATCCAAGTATATTTGAACTAAAATTCCCAGATACAGATCTTCAAGGACGAGTAGTAACAAACTAAAAAAATGGCAGTATATAGAATATTTCCCGAAAAAGATGCTTTTATTTCATCTAAGTATCCTGCTCAAAACACAGGAAGAGATGAAGTACTAGAGGTTTCAAATACAAATGCTATTAACCTTGATACATCAGCCCAAGGTGATGTTCCCGCCGTTAAACGTGCGTTAATTCAGTTTAAAACAGCGGATATAAACAATGTAATTAATAATACAATAAGTGGTAGTGCATTCCAAAGTAATTTAAATATATACCTTGCAAATGCTACTATTTCACCTCTAGATTATACATTAGAAGTATATCCTATCTCAGGAGCTTGGGATATGGGAACCGGAAGAGTAAATGATATACCTAAAACAGAAGATGGATGTTCATGGGGATGGAGAGGAGAATCAGGTTCAAACGCTTGGGTTACAGGTGGAGGAGATTTCCATCTTAATAAATCAGGATCATCTCAAGATTTTACTTATACAAGTGATAAAGATATTTCAATGGATGTTACTAACATGGTTAAACTATGGAATAGTAGTTCAATTGATAATAATGGATTTATAGTTAAGTTAACAGGGAGTATTGAATATTCTGCTTCATACGTTGATACTAGTTATTTTTCCGTAGATACTCACACTATTTATCCACCTTCTTTAGAATTTAAGTGGGATGATTCATCTTATGCACTTACAGATTTAACTGCAATAACTTCAAGTGATTTTATATTATCATTTACAAATTTAAAACAAGAATTTGAAGATAGTGGAATATATAATTTTAGACTAAAAGTAAGAGATACTTACCCTACTAGGGCTTTCCAAACTAGTTCAGTATATTTAAATGCTAAAGCACTTCCAACATCTTCCTATTGGGGTTTAAAAGATGTTAAAACAAATGAAATGGTAGTTGATTTTGATACCTCATATACAAAAATAAGTGCCGATGGTAGTAGTAATTACTTTACAGTTTACATGGATGGCTTAGAACCAGAAAGATATTATCAATTAATGGTAAAAATTATTGTTGGAAATGAAACTATAGTAGTTGAAGATAAAGGTAATTATTTTAAAGTAGTTAGATAATGGCTCAACAAGAAGTAAAACTTAATAAACAAGTATTTGGAAAAGTATCTTATCCTAAAGTAGTAGATACTGAATTTAAAGAATTAGTCTCTACAGAAGATTTAGTTGCTTTAGAACAACCTATGACTGTTGCTGAGTTTTTTGCCGAATATGATCGTTTATTTTTTGATATACCTCGAAAAGGAAATTTTGGATCACACGAAGAAATAGTTAAAAGAAGCTCTTCATATATTGGTGTAACGGGCCAATCAGAAGAATTCCAGGCGTTAGTAGATGAAATAAATGATCTAAGGATTAAATTACTAACTGCCCAACAAGAAATTATTAACTTGAGCAGCAATATATAATGGATCAAACTAGTGTTGTAAATTCAACTAATACTTATCAAAATCAAAATTATAGTAATAAAGATACTCCTTTATTAAATAGTTTTGACATAAGTAGAGACTTTGGGGCTGAACAAGATAATGTTGAGTTACATATATATAATGCCAATAATCAATTATTAAGATCTCTTTATAATTTTTCTAATTATACTGTTCAAAATACAACAGATAATAGTTCATTATATGATACTATTTATCTTAATCCTGAAAATGATTTAAAATCCTTAGGATATAATTTAGGTAAATATACTCCTACATACAGTTTTTATCGTTCCTTATTTTTAAGTAATTCGGATACAAGATTTTTTATTAAAGAAATATCCTCAGATAGAACAGAAATTAGAGTTACTACAAACGATATTTCATATGATGCC
>Ga0209535_1002027_pt1 | contig 13312 bp, 13 predicted proteins | sample LinPmetageLP28_FD_184041 | JGI IMG/M metagenome (GOLD analysis project Ga0209535, IMG submission 184041) | Marine viral communities from the Pacific Ocean - LP-28 (SPAdes) (version 2) | ecosystem: Environmental > Aquatic > Marine > Oceanic | place: Pacific Ocean | collected 2009-08-22 | reverse complement strand
CAATCAACGCCTCTCAATTAGTTGACGGAAGTATCGCTACTGCAAAATTAGCCGATGATTTGGTGACATTAGCAAAAATGGCTCCAGGTACAGATGGTAATATTATTTCTTATGATGCAAGTGGTAACCCAGTTGCAGTTGCAACAGGAGATGCGGGACAGGTTTTAACTTCAGCAGGTGCCGGAGCCCCGCCTACTTTTACAACCGTAGCAGGCAGAACTGGTGCAGTATCTTGGGATACAACAGTTAAGACAGGAAACTTTACAGCAGCTAATGGCGTAGGATATTTTGTAAATACAACTAGTGGTGCAATTAATGTAACTCTTCCAGCAGGAAGCGCAGGTGATGTAATTGCAGTAAAAGATTACGCAAATACTTTTGATACAAATGCAGTAACATTAGTTAGAAATGGTTCAGATAAAATTGGTGGTACAGCAGTTAATGCAACTTTATTAACAGAAGGACTAGCTGTTACATTAGTATTTATAGATGCAACACAAGGTTGGTTAGTAACAGATTCAGGCTTACAAAGTGATTCACCTACATCACTGTTTGTAACAGCAACAGGTGGAACAGTTACTTGTTCAGGAGATTATAGAATTCACACATTTACAGGTCCAGGAACTTTAAGTGTATCTTGTGCAGGTAATGCATCAGGATCAAATACAGTAGATTATATGGTAGTCGCTGGTGGCGGAGGTGCTTTTGGAGCTAACGGTGCTAACTCTGGTGGCGGAGGTGGTGCAGGAGGTTTTAGAGAAACAACTGGATGTGGTTATACATCTAGTCCATTAGGTTCAGGTGTTTCATCTGTACCTGTCTCAGCTACAAGTTATCCAATAGTAGTAGGTGGTGGTGGTGCAGGTTCAACAGATAATGGTACTCCATCAGCTGGTTCTAATTCATCGGGTTTATCAATTACATCTGCTGGTGGTGGTGCAGGTGGTCCTTCACAAGCAGGTCCTGGAGTAGGTAATCCAGGTGGCTCTGGTAGTGGTGCCGGTGGTGGTGCTCCTGCAGCTAGAGCAGCTGGATCTGGAAACACTCCTCCCGTAAGTCCGCCTCAAGGTAGTGATGGTGGAGCTAGACCATCTCCTACAGGTCCAGATCATCAAAGTGGTGGTGGTGGTGGTGCAACCGCAGCAGGAACAGCTGCTTGTGCTAGTCCTTTAAGTGGTGTCGGTGGAACAGGTGCAACAACTTCAATTATAGCAAGTCCGACAGCTTATGCAGGTGGTGGTGGTGGATCTGGATTTAGCCCTCAATTCCCTAATGCTCCTGGACTTGTAGGTAACGGTTCTTCTTGTGGAACAGGTGGTTCTGGAAGTGTTACTCCTGGTGGCTCTGGAACAGGTGAATCAGGAACAACTAATAGAGGTGGTGGCGGTGGTGCTGCATCTTCAAATTCAGGTGCTTGTAACCAAGGTGGCGCTGGTGGTTCAGGTGTAGTAGTAATAAGGTACAAATTTCAATAGGATATAAGGAGAATAATTATGGCACATTTTGCAAAAATAGGATCAAATGGAAAAGTTATTCAAGTATTAACTTTAAATGATAAGGACATGTTAAACGCTGATGGCGTTGAGGATGAATCTGTAGGTCAACAATATTTAGAGACACATAATAATTGGCCAGCACAGATGTGGATTCAAACATCTTACAATACAATAAAAAATACCCACAAAGATGGCGGTACAGCATTTAGAGGAAACTATGCAGGTCTAGGTTTTACTTGGGACGAAGATGATCAAATCTTTTGGCCTAAAAAACCATATGCATCTTGGGTAAAAAATAATTCAGAAGCTAGATGGGAATCACCAATCGGTGACGCTTCAGAACTAACAGAAGAACAGATTTCACAAAATATAGCAGAGACCCATAGATGGGAATATGTTTGGAATGAAACTAATACAACTTGGGACTTGACAGACAGTAAAGCATAAATTAAGAAAGGTGGTGGTATGCGAAAGAAAGTATTAAGTGAACAGAGTTTATTCTATGGTAATATTGATATGCCAAAAGGTTTTGAAATAGACCAAGAAAAACTTACTAACGATATTTTACAATCTACTTTTAACTCTAAAGATTTTCCATTTTCAAGAACTTGGGATATGTTGAATACTTATATGGGAGATTTTACCGGTCTTGAACATGGTATTGTTTTAATTAACAAATCAACGTGGGGAAATATCTATAAACCCAATGAGACAACAACTCCTCTATTAAATATTGATCCGGTAGATTTACGAAACTCTCCAGATTTTACAATGCTTTATGGTGTCAAAGTTAAAGATTGTTTTGTTAGAATACATTTTGATGATAATAGACGTAAAGGAAGAAGTTGGGATATAGAACTTAAAGACAATATGTTTATAATGTTTCCATCAACTAATATGTATTACCTAACCAATAATCAGAAAGATAGTTTAAATTTTATACAAACAATAACTTATGACTATATCTAATTATTACTGGTATTTTAAATCAGCAATACCACCAAAAATATGTGATGACATCATAAAATATGGGTTAACACAATCGGAAACTATGGCAAGAACAGGTGGTTATGGTAATAAAGAATTAACTAAAGATCAAGTCAGAGACATGAAAAAGAAACGAAACTCTGATTTAGTTTGGTTAAATGATAATTGGATTTATAAAGAACTACATCCTTATATCCACAAAGCAAATAAAAATGCTGGTTGGAACTTTGAATGGGATAGATCTGAATCTTGTCAGTTTACAAAATATAAATTGAATCAATATTATGATTGGCATTGTGATTCTTGGGATAAACCTTATGAAAAAGAAGGTCCTGATAATGGTAAAATTCGAAAACTATCGATGACTTGTCAATTAACAGATGGTTCCGAATATGAAGGCGGTGAATTAGAATTTGATTTTAGAGACTATGAACCTCATATGAGAGAAGAAGCTAAACACCTGAAACAAGCAAAAGAGATACTTCCTAAAGGATCTATCATTGTGTTTCCATCATTTGTGTGGCATAGAGTTAAACCCGTAACTAAAGGAACAAGATATTCATTGGTGATGTGGAACCTAGGATATCCATTTAAATAATATGTATATAAATAATTACTTTAACACAACGATTTGGTCAGAACAAAAACCAGAATTTATAAAATCTTTAACAAAAGCTACTAACAAATATATTAAAGCTGCTAGAAATTTTCCAGAAGCTAAAGCACATATAAAAAAGTTAGGAGACTTTGGAAGAAGTTATCACTCAACACCCCTTACAGCCGATAATAATTTTAGAGACTTTAGAGATTATATTGGTCAAAAGTCTTGGGAATATTTAGATCATCAAGGTTATGATATGCAGCAATACACTACTATGTTTAGTGAGATGTGGGTACAAGAGTTTGCTAAAAAAGGTGGTGGACATCATTCAGCACATGTTCATTGGAATCAACATGTATCGGGTTTTTATTTTTTAAAAGCAAGTGATAAAACATCTATGCCAGTATTTCACGAACCACGTACTGGAGCGAGATCTACTAAATTAAAAATGAAACCAAACCAAAAAGGTGTATGGCCAGGTTCAGAACTTGTTCATTTTAAACCTACACCTGGAACTTTAATTATATTTCCAGGATATTTAGAACATGAGTTTAGTGTAGACTTTGGAATAGAACCTTTTAGATTTATACATTGGAATATTCAAGCAGTACCTAAAGAAATGGCTAAAGATGTCGTTTAAAAAAAATAAATACGTAATCATAAAACAAGCAATAGATAAAGATTTAGCTTTATTCTTATACAACTACTTTCATATGAAGAGACAAGTATTAGATACTTGTAGTAATGCTAGATACATTTCACCTTATGAAACATTACTTGGTGAGTATGAACCAGCAGATGGTCAAATCCCACATACTTATTCAAGTTATTCAGATATAGCAATGGAGACTTTAATGTTAAAGTGTCAACCTATTATGGAAAAGACTACAGGATTAAAATTATATCCAGCTTATACTTTTGCAAGAATTTATAAAAAAGGTGACGAACTTAAAAGACACAAAGATAGATTTAGTTGTGAAATATCTACTACTATGAATTTAGGTGGTGATGATTGGACTATTTATTTAGAGCCATCTGGAGAGATTGGCAAAAAAGGTATTAGGGTAGATTTAAAACCAGGGGATATGTTAGTCTACAGTGGTTGTGAATTAGAGCATTGGCGAGAAAAGTTTAAAGGCAAAGATTGTGCCCAAGTATTTCTTCACTATAATAATAGAAAAACTCCAGGATCTAAAGATAATATGTTTGACAAACGTCCACATTTAGGTCTTCCATCTTGGTTTAAACGATGATATATCCTGTAATGGGACAGTAATCCACCATACCTACTGTCCCTTTATAGGTATTATATATGTTACAAAAATTAGGATTTGCTCCAGGATTTAACAAACAAGTAACCGAAACAGGGGCCGAAGGTCAATGGTTTGATGGAGACAACGTACGTTTTAGATACGGTTCACCAGAAAAAATTGGCGGTTGGGAACAGTTAGGCACAGAGAAATTAACTGGTGCCGCAAGAGCCATACATAATTGGGACGATAATATAGGTATAAAATATTCTGCAATTGGAACTAATAGAATTCTCTATGTTTTTTCAGACGGTGATTACTATGACATACATCCTATAAGAACTACAATTACTGGCGCAAATTTTACAAGTACAGCAGGATCAGCAACAGTCACAATAACTGTCTCATCTAATCATGGTTTGTTAGATAATGATATAGTATTATTTGATGCTGTTTCTGGGTTATCTGGATCTACTTTTACAAATGCCACATTTGAAGACGAGAAATTTATGGTAACTTCTGTACCAAGCAGTACCTCTTTTACAATTACAATGGCCACTAACGAAGCCGGCACACCTGTAACCAATGCAGGATCTGCATCAATTCTTTGTTATTATACTGTAGGGTCTTCTACACAAGAATCTGGTTTTGGTTGGAGTTCAGGGTTATTTGGTGGTGTAGTAAATGGAGCAGCAACCAATACTCTTGCAACAACTTTATCAGATACAACTACAACTAATATTGTTCTTACTAGTTCAAACGCGTTTCCGGCATCGGGGACCATAAAAATAGGGGCTGAAGATATATCCTACACAGCAAATAACACAGGGACAAATACTTTAAGTGGAGGTGCTAGAAATGTAAATGGCACAACAGCTACAACACACTCATCAGGTGCAACAGTTACAGATATTACAAATTACAACGGCTGGGGTCAAGCTTCGTCGACTACACAGTTTACACTTAACCCCGGTTTATGGGTTCTTGATAACTTTGGTACAAAATTAATTGCTCTTATATACAATGGAGAATGTTTTGAATGGGATGCAACAGCAGCAAATTCTTTAACTACTCGGGCAACAATTATATCTGGGGCACCGACAGCCTCACGTCATATGTTAGTATCAACTCCTGATAGACATTTAGTTTTTTTTGGAACAGAAACTACTATTGGAAATAAATCTACACAAGACGATATGTTTATAAGATTCTCGGACCAAGAGAATATTAATGAGTACACCATAAGAGCAGAAAACACAGCAGGTTCTCAAAGGCTTGCTGCAGGATCTAGGATTATGTCTGCTATTAAAGGTAGGGATGCTCTTTATGTATGGACCGATACTGCATTATTTTTAATGCAATTTGTAGGTCAACCTTTTACATTTGCTTTCTCACAAGCAGGTGCTAACTGTGGATTGATTGGTAAAAATGCTTGTATAGAAGTTGATGGTTCAGCTTATTGGATGTCAGAAAATGGTTTTTTTAATTATGATGGTCAATTAAAATCTATGCCTTGTCTAGTTGAAGATTTTGTTTACTCAACAGATCCCGGACTTGGCCTTAATAATGTGACTAAAGATTTAATTAATGCGGGTATCAATAATCTTTTTGGAGAGATAAATTGGTTCTACTGTTCAGCTACAGCTACTTCGGTTGATAGAGTCGTCACTTATAATTATTTAGATTCTACAATTAAAAGACCTATTTGGACAACAGGATCTTTAAATAGATCTGCTTGGGTGGATTCTTCTGTATACGAAAAACCTCATGCAACACTTTATGACCCAGATGATGATGCGTCTTATGATGTTACTGGTAATGTAGATGGAAGTAGTATATACTATCAACACGAAACAGGGACCGATCAAGTTAATGCTGGTAATGTTGTTACTGCTGTTAATGCTAATATTCTTTCTGGTGATTTTGACATTACTCAAAAAAGAAGTAACACGGGAGCGACTGTAGGAACCCCTGATCTTAGAGGAGATGGTGAATACATGATGAGAATAAGTAGATTTATACCAGATTTTATAGAACAAACAGGAGATACGGAAGTTAGTTTTACAACAAGAAACTATCCTAATACCGTTGCGACAACTACAAATTTCACATCAACTGAAACTACAAATTTTAAAAGCACTAGACTTAGAGCTAGATCTATTGCATTAAAAGTATCCAATACAGGTTCTGGAAAAAATTGGAAACTTGGTACATTTAGATTAGACATTGCACCAGGAGGAATGAGATAATGGCTACTGACCAAGAGATACGAGATAAAGGCATACTATACCTGCCTAAACAAGAATATCTACAAGACCCATATCAATTCTCTGTAGCACCCGTACCGGATGGAGGTATAACAAATACAAATGCTTTTAATAATAGTGGTGGAAATGATTTTAGTGTTTACAATCCAGATCCAAATTCAATAGTAAATAGAAATTACAATCCTAGACCTAATTATGATGCATACTATGAAGATACTTTTGGAGCTAATCTAGGTGACCCAGAAGCTCTTACCGCAACAGGAGCTAGATTTGCAGAACCTAATACAAAGATGAGTGGTATTTTAAATATGATGCCGGGAGCAGGGATTGCAAGATTTTTAGGAAATCAAATAGGTCCTTACATGCCTACAAATAGAAGAGCGATAATGGAAAATCAATTAAGTGGTCAAGGTATAATGGTTAATGACATCGGACAAATTGTACAAGGCGATGGTGCTTACGATGATATTTCTGGAAGAAATGTTATGGCAGGTTACAACGCCAATAAAATGACTGCAAAAACTTTTGATAAAAGAATTAAAGAAGCTACCTTAAAAATGGATGATGACGGTCCATATAAACAAAAAAGATTGGATGCTCTTAAAGCAGCTAAAGCAGATTTCTTAAGGACACAAAAAAAAGCAGATAAGATCTTTGATTTTGAAGAAGAAGAAAAAAAGAAAAAGAAAAAAGATACTGTTGTCGGTAGGTATCTTGATAAGAGAGACAGAGTAGCCTTAGCAGAACAGCAGACTAATCCTGAAGGTCCGTCTAATGCTCCCGGAGGAACACCAGGAGGAAGTCCAAATAATTTTACTTTAGATGATAAGATGACTTACGATAATTCTCGTGGAGACTTTAAAAATGCTGATGGTTCTAATGTTAATCAAAACTTTAACACAACTGCAAGTGTTTCTAATTATGATCCAAGTGTTTTATATGCTGATGGTGGCAGAGTAGGATACTTTTTTGGTGGTAGAGCAAGACTACAAGGTGGTGGTGGGGCTGATATGGGTGCTCCAGAAAAAGCAGCAGAAAGAGCTAGCAAAGGTTATGGAACTGCACCAGACACCGGAAGTAAAAGTGGTACTAATGATTATAGCACTACAACACAAACTCAAAATAATGATAGGTCTATCAGAGACAATCAAAACCCAGTTCCAAAAGAATCTATCTTAAACAAAACAATGGATCTTGGATCAGAACTTAGTTATTTAAATAATCTAAAAAATTTAAATGTATTGGGAATCGTTGGTAATATTGGGGTAAATAAATTTAGAAATTATTTAGATAATAGAAAAACTACAGAGGAAGACGATAAATTTTCTTACAACACTAATCCTTTGCCTACAAATAATTATACAACTAAATTAGTTGGACCAGCACTAGCACAAATGAGATCTTTAGAAAAAGCAAAAGGAATGGAACAATTTGGTGGACCATTTTCTATTGAACAAGGAAACACATTAGATAAATTAAAGCAAATGGATGAAGAAGAAACTATATATAGTAAACCGATAAAATTTACAGCAGCAAACGGTGGTAGAGCTATGTTTAAAAACGGAGGCTTAGCAAGTATTTTATAATGGCTAAACTTGTACAATCATTAACTAGAGCAGGTAAGGAATACACACAGGTTAATCTACAGTCATTGGTTAGAGACCTGGATAGTGTTATAACAAAATTAAATTCTTCTTTCCAAGAAGAAGTAAAACAGGAAATAGAAGCTAAGAGTTTCTTTTTAGAATAATGGCAGTAGTAAACCAATATAAATTTAAGGGTATAGATAACGATACGACAGGGAATGCTTTGTCTCCATTGGGAGCAGGTAATCCTTTGGTAAATGAGACTATAATTATTAAATCATTACTTGTCACATCTGCTTCAACACCTGTTGTTACTGTTACAAACAATAGTATTACAGCTATTAAATCAGCAGCATTGACAGCTGATGTTACTACACAATTATTAACCCAACCATTAATAGTAGAAGGTGGTAGCGCCTTTACAATACAGTCAAGTAACACAGGTTCATTTGACATAGCTATCAGCTACTTAAACATCAAAAAGGAGAAAATAGACTAATGAAAATATATGACGCTAAAGTAGAAGAAACTTACAGACACCTTAAAACCGGTGAAATTTTTAAAGAGAAAAAAGACTGGGAAGCCAAGGGTTATAAAGCAGAAGAGATGGCACAGGACGTAAAAGTTATCATGCCACCTCTTGATTTGTCCGCAGAAACAAAGTAAAACAGATAAACTAAGGATAAATTTATGGCAATTTCAAGAATGCAACAACCAAGACAGATGTACAATCAGGGTATGATGGTTCATGACCCTAGACAAGCCTATGGTTTAGGTGGTTTTATTAAGAAAGCTGTTCGTGGTGTTAAGAAAATTGCTAAGAGTCCATTAGGTAAGGCTGCTTTAATAGGTCTTGGGGGATATGGTTTAGGTGGTGGTTTTAGTGCAGCGGGTTTTGGTAGCACTGGAATAGGTTCATTTTTAAAAGGTGCGGGTACAAATTTTATGAGCGGTAAAGGTAAAATGGGTGCTCTTTCAAATTTATTTAGAGATAAAGGTGTTGGTGATGCTGTTGGTAAATTTAACATGGGTAAAATAGCACTAGGTGGTTTAGGTGCAGCAAGTCTTGCACTTCCTTTTATGGGTGGCGGCGGAGATGACGAAGAATCAGGTTCTGATCCTATGGATCCGGCAGCAGTTACACAAAGAGCAAGAAATTATTACAGCGGTCAAGGTGATGCCGGTGTTGGTTTAGATTTTATGCCACAAAAAAAATATGTTAGTCAAAATTTTTATGCAGCTGATGGTGGCAGAGCCGGTTATGCAATGGGTGGTTCATTAGATGAAGATGAAGAAAATTATGTAAGATCAGGTGCAGGTATGTCTAGAAGACAACCTACAGCATTTTTAAACATGGGTGGTGGTGCAGGAGAAGCACAAGCCGAACAAATGTTAATGGCAGAATTTGTAAAATATAAAAACAAAGGCGGAGATTTATCTTTCCAACAATTTGTACAAGCAGTAATGCAACAACAAGAACAGTCTCAAGGTATGGAACAACCTACTATGATGGCAGCTGATGGCGGAATGGCTGGTATGAGTGTACCAGGATATGGAACTCCAGCAGGAACTAATCAATTTGGTTATCCTAGTGGTGGAGAAAGAGTTAATGCTGCAGAAGGTGGAATCATGGAAACTGAACAAGCAGAAATGATTGACATGGGTGGCAATGAAAAAGATTTTAGAGAAACAGGTGGTTTTGTAGAAATGGGTGGCGAAGAAAGAGCTGACGATGTACCTGCAAGATTAAGTAAAAACGAATTTGTATTTACTGCAGACGCTGTAAGAAATGCAGGTGGTGGAGATATAGATAGAGGGTCTGAAGTTATGCAAAACTTAATGGATAATCTAGAACAAGGTGGACAAGTTTCAGAAGACTCACAAGGTTTAGGTGGTGGAGAAGAAATGATGTCTGAAGAAGAAATTATACAAGAACCAGACGGCGCGCAAGCAATGTATGAACAGCAACAAGCATTACAATCAAGGATGGCATAATGGCAATATCAGATTTTTTAGAACCAGCGATAGAAGATTACGCAACACAGGCCAAGGCCACTTATTCGGCACCAATTGATACCGACAAATTTACCGGTAGACAATTTGTTGCTGGACAAGACCCTATGCAAACACAAGCGGCAGCGCTTGCTACACAAGGTGTAGGTTCTTATCAACCATATTTACAAGCAGCACAAACTGCACAAGGACAAGGAGCCGGGGCTCTGGGACAAGCTGCAACTGCAGTAGGTGGATTAGGTGCAATTCAAAATCAAGCTGGAAACATAGCACAAGGTCAAGCAGGGATGACGGGACCACAGGCTTACCAACCTTTCATGTCTCCATATCAACAACAAGTTATTGATGCAACACTATCTGAATTTGATAAATCTAGAGGACAAGGACAACAAGCTATACAGGACCAAGCTGTTGCTTCAGGAAATTTTGGAGGCGGTAGAGAAGGTGCAATGTTAGGTCAATATAATGCAGATTCACTAGCAGATAGATCAGCATTACAAGCACAGATGTTACAACAAGGATTTGGTAATGCACAACAACAAGCACAACAAAATTTTCAAAACCAAGGACAACTATTTGGTAACCAACAAAATTTATTTAGTATGCAAAACCAACAAAATCTTTCTAACCAAGGACTAGCGGGTGCATATGGTAATCAAATGAACCAACAATTTGGTTTATCTGACTTTGGTAGACAAGGCATGGGTCAAGATATTAATGCTCTTGGATCTTTGGGTTCAATTAATCAAGCACAGAATCAAGCTCAACTTACTGCTGATCAACAACAAGCACAAACTGGAGCTTATGAATCTTACGGAAGACTTGGTCAATATGGTAATGCACTAACTGGTTTAGCTGGTGGTGTAGCAGGATCACAGTATCAACAAGATCAAGCATCGGATCCTTACGCATCTGCATTAGCTGGTGCTACAGGTGTTGCAGGATTATTTGGTCAAATCTACGGCGGCAGAAAATTATAATGAAAACTTTAAATAGACCTATGTTCAGGTACGGTGGCCCTATCAAAGAAGGTGTTATGAACGGGATCCGGGAACCGAAAAGAAACGGTGGGTCTATGGCTAATAACGAGGGACCGAGAAGAGCGGCTCTTGTAGGTAACCCAATTTATCCTAAAGTAGATGGTAGAACAAATCATGTCATACCTGCTATACTTGGTGCTGGGTCATTAATAGGAAGATTTGTTGCCCCTGCTTTTGGAAGATATGTAGCAAAACAAATACCTAAACTTTATAAATCAGGTGCAAAAAAAGGTTTACAAAAAGGTACACAAACAACTACTTTAAAAAATGGGGCGTTTGAGCCAAATAAATTTGGTAATTTTTTTGCTTCTGATCCCTTAGCTAAAACAGTTGTAGGTGGTTCATCTATAGTTGGTAAAGGTGTTCAAGGTCTTTACAAAGGTGCTAAGTATGCAACTACAACTCCATCTGGATTATTATTTTTAGGTGCACCTGTAACTTATGCAGCAGGTAAATATTTCTTATCTGATGGTACAGAACTTAAAGGAAAAGATTTAGAAAAAATAGAAAAAAGAGGTACGTCTGGAGCACCAGGTGGCGGGGACCCGGGAATGTATTTAACTCCAGAGGGAGAACAACCTAAAGAATTAACACCAGCAGAGAGAGAAGCACTTGAAGCAGAAGCAAGAATGAAAAAGATGGACAAATACAAAGAGATTATGGACATCAAAGGTATGAATAAAGATGCGGCTTACAAATCTTTAATTGATGCAAGTAAAATTATTCAAGAAGGTGGTAACCTAAAAGAACAACTTAAAGACGGTAGTTTAATTACTAAAATAACTGCAGCTGCAAGTAAAAGATTTGATAAAGTTGGTGATACAGAAGCTGCACTAAGATCTCTTATTGCTAAAGGTGAGATTGATAAAGAAATGAATAAAGAAAAAAATCAATTAGATAACGCAGTTAAAAATGCTCAGTTAAAAGCATACAATAAACAAAACGATGGGCTTTCTACCGGAGAGATGATTCAAAAAAGATTACAAACAGCTAAAGGTGAGTTTCCTCAAGGGGATGAACTTCGTAAAATTATAAGTTTAAACAACCCTGAGCTTAATGCAAAAACATTACCTTCAGGAGATATACCTACAAATGTGGATGCACTAGATTATATTATTGGACAAGTGGCTGCAGTTAATGCAGATCCAAAAACTGGAGATTATCCAGACGGAGTTTACGTTATAAAAGATAGAATAATCCAAGTTTTAGAGGGTGAAGTTATTCCAATATCGGTAAATCAATTAAAGTAGGAGAATAAATGTCTTCGGAGTTTAACTACTTAACAGCTTTAAAAAGTGTAGAGAATAATAACAAAGTAGGCACAATAGAATCAATGCTATCAGGTGTAGCATCTGGTCTTATTGGTATACCTAAAGGTTTCTTTTCACTGGGAGCAAGTATCATGGATCTTGGTGTTAACAGTGGTAAAGCTGCTGATGTTGAAGCATGGTTTGATAACCTTACACAGTTTGATGAGAAGGCAGAAGCGACAGCTGCAGGAAAAATTACAAAATTATTAGTAAACATTGGTGTGCCTGGTGGCGTAGCTTTTAAAAGTGCAAGTGGTATAGCAAAAACGGCCATGCTCAATGGTAAAAACAAAACTTTATTTAGAGTAGCTGATCCATCTATGGTTAAAGCTGCAGACAAAGCTTTAGAACTTACTGCTAAAGGAAAAGGCAGAGCGTTTATGGCCGGTGCATTAGGTGGTGGTATAGCTGAGGGTGTATTTATAGGTGACGTAGATCAAGCAGGAACTTTTGGAGATCTTATTGGTGGTCCTACTACATTAAATAGAAGTGATACAAGTCCTGATGCTTCAAGAGAAATATTAAACAGAATTAAATTTGGTACAGAGGGTGCATTGTTTACAGGTATCTTGGGTGGTACGGGTAAACTAATAGGTAAAATTACTAACAGAAATAAAAATTTAGATGTAGCTAATTCAAAGTTAGATAGATGGATTGATAAAACCATGGCTAACTTCAGAGCAAGAAGTGGTAAGACTGCAGAACAATTTAAATTAGAAAGAGAATCAATTGGTCTAAGGGCAGCTGACGCTAACGTTGCAA
>Ga0209535_1002026_pt1 | contig 13314 bp, 19 predicted proteins | sample LinPmetageLP28_FD_184041 | JGI IMG/M metagenome (GOLD analysis project Ga0209535, IMG submission 184041) | Marine viral communities from the Pacific Ocean - LP-28 (SPAdes) (version 2) | ecosystem: Environmental > Aquatic > Marine > Oceanic | place: Pacific Ocean | collected 2009-08-22 | reverse complement strand
AAAAAAGTTAAATTAATGTTTGCATAAGATTTAATAAGATATATAAAGAGAGGGTATTCATAAGAATATATAACTTAACAAAGAGGTAATAAATGCCACAAGCAATAAAAAAGCTAAAGCAAGACGAGAAAAAAGTAGTCTTAGCTTATGCTTCACTAAAGCTAAAAGCAAATAGACTATCTAAAGAGTTAGATACAATGAAAGAACACATTGTAAATCTATTTGAAAGAACCAACCAAAACTTAATTATTGTCCAAGATGAGAACGGCAATAGTTTTGGTTTGCAAAAGATTAATAGAGTTAGAAAATCTTTTGATAAAGATAAATTTAAATTAGCACATTTAGATTTATGGAATGCACACCAGAAGCAATTAGCTTATTGTGAGTATAAGGCTATTGGTGATATTAATGGACTACAAGAGCCAACTACTAGCGAGGTATCAAATGCCCAATAATGATTTGATTAACATTGCTAATGTATTGAGTGAAAAGTTAAACTCTAATGCCCCTACATCACTAGCTGATATGGTGGTGGACAATGGAACTAAGAAGCAGTTGAATTATGAAATCATGTTTCAGTTGTTAATGGGCGAGTGTGAAAAACATATCTTAGAGAACGTTGGCAATGCAGTTGTTGACGAGTTCAAGGATAGTATACTTAAAAAGTTCAGCACACTTGTGCAGACCTTACACCCTAACGAATAACTAATACGAACCAATGGCGAGGTACACACCTCGCCATTGGTGTATCTAGCCTGTACCTATTACAAGGCTCTTATCATTTATAAAAATCGTTTTTAAAATTTATTGTTCAGGGTTTCACGTTCTGGGGCTAGGTTTTTTGTGGCGAAAGGGTTTACAAAGTAGGTTATATAGATACACTAGGGTCCCAAACGAGATGAAAATAGAAAACTTAACTGAAGAAGAATTAAAAGATATAATTCTAAAAAAACAATTAGAGTGGATCAAGCTCTGCCAGGATAATTTTTTAATTTTCGCAGAGTCTGTCTGGCAAGACTTCATCTATCGTAAAACAAAGGACCCAAAGAAGTATGGGCACCATCAACTTATAGCTGAATCTTTTCAAAATATTGCAGATGGTGATGCAAAGAGGCTCATAATCAACATGCCACCACGTCATACTAAATCTGAATTCGCATCTTATTTATTCCCTGCTTGGTATATTGGTAAGTACCCAAAGAAAAAAATTATGCAGGTATCTCACAATGCTGAACTTGCTTCAAGGTTCGGTAGCAAGGTTCGTAACTTAATGAACACTAAAGAGTATAAAGAAATTTTTGGAAATGTTACACTTCGAGAAGACAGTAAAGCAAAAGGCAGGTGGGAAACCAATCATGGTGGTGAATACTTTGCAGCGGGTGTTGGCGGATCTATCACAGGTCGAGGGGCCGATTTGCTTATTATTGATGATCCACACACGGAACAAGATTCCTTGTCCGATACAGCAATGGAACGTGCTTATGAATGGTACAGTTCAGGACCCAGACAGCGTTTACAACCAGGAGGAAGAATCTTAGTTGTAATGACTCGTTGGGCTACCGATGATCTTACAGGAAGGTTGGTTAAAGCTCAGAGTGGTATTAAAGCAGATCAATGGGAAGTAATTTCTTTTCCTGCAATCATGCCGAATGATAAACCTGTGTGGCCTGAGTATTGGGGTAAAGATGATTTAGATTCTGTAAAAGCCTCAATCTCATCAAAAAATTGGAACGCACAATATATGCAGGACCCAACCTCAGAAGAGGGTGCAATTATAAAAAGGGAATGGTGGCAAAATTACGATAAAGAAAATTTACCAAAGTTACTACATGTTATACAATCTTATGATACTGCATTTTCAAAAAAAGAAACTGCTGACTATTCTGCTATTACCACCTGGGGGGTATTTGAACCTGTAGAAGGTTATGAAAAAGCAATTATATTATTGGATGCCCAAAAGGGACGTTATGATTTTCCAGATTTAAAAAATGTTGCATTAGAGCAATATCATTATTGGGAGCCCGAGACTGTAATTATTGAGGCTAAAGCTAGTGGTACTCCATTAATACATGAACTCCGTAGGGCGGGTATACCTGTAGTTGATTACGTTCCAGCTAGAGGAAGAGACAAGCATACTAGAATTAACTCTTGTGCACCTGTATTTGAGTCTGGTATGGTGTGGGCACCTATAGAGGAACACTGGGCACAGGAAGTCATTGAGGAGTGTGCAGCATTTCCTAACGGACAATATGATGACTATGTAGACAGCATGACCCAAGCTGTGTTAAGATATCGACAAGGTGGATTTGTTTCAACATATTCTGATGATTGGGATGATCCTCCAATGAAATTAGAAAAAGAGTATAAATATTATTAGGAGAATTTTTATGGAGTCATCAAGCACAAAAGGTAATATCCGTCACGGAAAACTTAAATCTCAAAAAGAATTAAAAAAAATTACTGATTCTGAAGAATATAAAAATTCTGATTATGAAGGCAAAACTAAAAAATTAAATGTGGCAACTGCTAGCAAAGGTATGTCTATGGATCAAAATTTAAAAGCATTCAACGATATGAAAAACAGAAGAAAAGATCCTAAAAAAGAAAAAGCAATTATTCAAGGAAGTTTAAAATCTAAATATGGTAAAAACGAACCACCTATGAAAAGAGAAAGAGTTGTAGAAGGTTTTAAAGCTAGAAGAAATGCAAAAATGAAAGACCTTCTTAAAAAAACAGCTGGTGCTCTTGGTACCGTAGCGTCACCAGCAGTTATGGGACTTAAGGCTATTAAGGACTTTAGAAAAAAAAGACCTGATTTTCAAAAAGGTGATTACAGTGGTATTAAAATTAAAAGAGCAGGCGGAGGAATGTCTTTAGGTCAAGCAAAGATTGCAGCCAAAGCTCCACCACCAAATAAAATTGATGCAAAAGATTTCGCTGTTCTAAGACAAGAGAAAGCAAGAGGCAGAGGCATGGGTTTACAAGATGAGAAAGTTAAACCAGGCAAGGTTATGAAAGCTAAAAGAGGAAAATTTTTTGAAGGTTATTTAGGTACATTTGATGCTTCAGCTGAAGCTAGCACTCCTAAAGCTCAAAGAGGTGTTACTACAATTGTAGGTGTTAAACCAGGTTCTAAAATTGGTAAAGGTAAGAAAAAATTTAAGTCATTGGAAGAGATGAGAAAAGCAAAAGGTTTTTTAACAATAGATGGTAAACAAGAAACTTCATCTGAATTTAACAAAAGAAAAATGAAACTAGCAGGTGCTAAACAAGTATTAAAAGCAAGTAGAATTGGTAAAATAGCTTTAGGTATTGGTACTGCGGGAGTCGCTGCATCTCAATATTTAAAATCTAAAATGAATAAGAAAAAAGATGTTAAGAAAAAAATGGGTGGCGGCATGATGCAAAGACCTATGGGTTATAAAAATGGAACAAAACCAGGAGCAGGACCTTTGGCTGGGATAGGAAAAGCAGGAAGAAAAGCGGGAAGATCAGTATTATCACCAGTAGGAAGGGATCTTCAAAAAAGAGCTAAACCAGAACCAATAATTACAAAAGGTGGAGCGTATACATACACTAAACCTAAAATTGATGAAAAAAAAGGTAGACATTTTAGACAACATAAAAGTTATGATGCATCCCCAAGACTTATATCAGAAGCTAAAGGAAAAACATTTTCATTGAGAAGTATGAATACTGGGGGAATGAATAAACCTATGGGTTATAAATCAGGCACTTTTGTCAAAGCACGTGGTTGTAAACTGGGTAGAACAAGACCTACTAAAATTACATAGGAGGGACAATGTCCCTAAAGGCATTACTTAGAGCTGGTAAAGAATTACTTAAGGCGAAGAAGCCTTCAGCAACACCGACCACCGGACAACAGACAAATCAAATAACTTACACACCTAAACCTTCACAGGCGCAGGCTAAAGAATTAGTTACACAAGAATTAAAAAACCCACCAGTAGTTTTAAAAAAAACAAAACCCCTACAGATGGGTGATGACATGGCACCTGCTTTTGGTTCATCAACATATGACTGGGCTATGAGAATGGGTAGATCCAAGTATACTGCAGATGAGTGGCTAGATCATTTAACTTCAACTAGAAAAGTAAACTTTAAAATATTTGGCAAACCTGCAACTAAGACTGTTAGAGAACAGAAAAGATTTAAATACGACTCAGGCCCCTTTGCTGGTAAAGAAGTTAGTGTATCCAAAGAAGAATTATTTGATTCTAATTTAGCATTATTCAATGAAGCAGGAGATCTTACAGGTGGCCTGTTATATGCAGCAAAGAAATTTGGTCTAAAGCTTGATGCTAATGAAGTAGGAGCAATGATCAAACTGAATCCTATCAATAGATTAAAACCAATAGAGCTTGGTGCTAACAAAGGTGCTCAAGAAGCGTTTGATGTAGCTAGTAAGAATGCAAGAAATACTATTAGAGATTTACAAGTAAAATACAAAGGAGATATGACTACAAAACAATCTCTAGATGATTTGCAATATTATTTAAAGTTTGATGGTGTGCCTAGTAGAGGACAACTTAGAGAGATTAATGATGCTCTAAAGACAGCAAACCAAAACGTCAAAGTTGAAGATGTAAAAAGCATAAACAAAGTTATTGGTGAGATCAATAACAAAGCAGGTCCATTGCAAACTACAAAAACAAAATACGGAACTGAATCTGATTACACACTTCAAGGTGGTAAAGACTATAGAGAAACTATATTTACTCTTCCTGAAGATATTGTAACTAATTCATCTGTTAGAAATAAAGGTGGACATTTCACAGATGTAATTGGTGACACTAATAATATTTATCATATAAGATATGATACAAGGTTCACACCCGATGGTAAAAAAGTATTTATGATTAATGAAATACAATCGGATGTAAACCAAAAAATTGCAAAATCTTTAACTAAAGCCCAACAATTGTCGGGAGAGGCCAGACTTAATCCATTCAATGCGGAGATAGAATTAAATTTGCTTGTAAGTCAACGGGGTAAGATGCTTAAGGATTTAGATGAAGCTGTTGCTAGAAACGAGTTCGGCAGAGTCAATTCAATTAGTGCATCAATGAAAGATATTAATACAAAATTAAAAAGATTAACTACTAGTAGAGATACTTATGTATTTGGGCAACCTTCCGGTGGTAGTACCAAAGATTACTTTCCTATGGTTGAGGCGGATTCTTACGGAGACCACGCAATAAAATATTTAATGCAGAAGGCTGCACGTGAAAATGTTGACTACGTAGCCGTTGCTCCGTTTGACAAAGTAAGTTTCAGACAAGGGTATAAAGCAGGTAATGAAAGATTTTACGGTTATGCAAATGGTAAAGGTATTGGTAAAAAAGGAAAAGCTGTGCTTCCAGATGTGATGGGTAAGAATGCGAGATTCTACGGATCAAGCGCAGGGCCAACAAAGATATCTTTATCGGATCCAACAAAACCTTATAAAAATGTTAGTAGTGATAAATTCAAATATCCATCAGACCACCCATTAAAAGGAAAAGAAATTAAAAGTGATTACCACAGTAATGCTGGTATGAATCCTGAAAAAGGAACTAAGAATATTCCAGAAGGAGATCCACGCTTGTATTTTGATGCATATGCGATTAAAGTGGTTCCACTAATGAGAAATACACAAAAAACTTATAAGTCCAAAGGAGGACTTGTGGTGGATATGTTTAAACCAATAAGGTACAATTAATCATGGCAGTAGAAAAAGTAACAGAGGAATTAGCAGAAGAAGTAGTCGATCAACCGGATGGTCTTCCAATTGACGTAGAAGTTGAAGGAGAAGAACAGATACCAGAGGAAAGACCTCAAGACAATTTCAATGCAAACTTAGCAGAAGACATGGACGAGCGAGAGCTTAAGGACATGGCCATGGAGCTTATTGAAGAATACAAAAAAGATAAAACATCTAGAAAAGAATGGGAAGATGCTTATATCAAAGGTTTAGATTTATTAGGAACTAAGTATCAGGAAGTAACAAAACCATTCAAAGGAGCTTCCGGTGTCACGCATCCATTGTTAGCTGAATCAGTTACACAGTTCCAAGCACAAGCATACAAAGAATTAGTGCCCTCTGATGGGCCTGTCCGAACACAAGTTATAGGCTTACAAACACCGGCTACCGAACAACAAGCAGATAGAGTTAAAGATTACATGAACTACCTGTTGATGGAGGAGATGGAAGATTACACAACGGACATGGATCAGATGTTATTTTATCTACCCCTATCTGGATCTACATTTAAGAAAATTTATTATGATGAATTATTAGATAGACCTGTATCTAAATTTATACCCGCAGAAGATTTAGTAGTTCCATACTACGCGTCAGATTTAAAAGATTGTGAAAGAATAACTCACGTTATTAAAATGACACAAAACGAAGTTACTAAAAAAATGGCGGCAGGGTTTTACAGAGACATAGAATTAATTGACAGCAGTACAGAACCAGATTCAGTACAGAAAAAATTAAATGAAATTGAAGGTGTTAAAGGCACAGGTTCCGATTACTTAAATACAATTCTTGAAATGCATGTCGATTTAAATTTAGATGATTACGAAGATTTTGATGACAAGGCTAAAAAAATTAAAATTCCATACATTGTAACTATCGATGAAGGTAGTGGAGAAGTTTTATCTATTTATAGAAACTACAAACCCGCTGATCCTGGTTATTCAAGAATAGAATACTTTGTTCATTTTAAATTTTTACCAGGACTTGGTTTCTATGGTTTTGGTTTAACTCATATGATTGGTGGTTTATCCCAAGCTGCAACTCAATCTTTAAGACAATTAATTGATGCAGGTACATTAAAAAATTTACCAGCAGGGTTTAAGTCTAGAGGTATTAGAGTTAGAGATGACGACCAACCGATTCAGCCAGGGGAGTTTAGAGATGTAGATGCACCTGGTGGAAATATTAGAGATCAGTTTTTTAATCTACCTTTTACAGAACCATCACCAACACTTTATAACCTTATGGGTTTTGTTGTTCAAGCAGGACAAAAGTTTGCTGCTATTACAGATTCTAGCGTAGGTAATGATACGCAAAATAGAGCAGTTGGAACTACAATGGCTTTAATGGAAAGAGGATCACGTGTAATGAGTGGTGTGCACAAACGTTGTTACTACGCAATGAGATTAGAATTTAAAATTCTAGCAAAAATTTGCGGAGAATATTTACCACCCGAATATCCTTACGATGTCTACGGTGGCCCAAGAAATATTAAACAAACAGATTTTGACAACAGAGTCGATATCTTACCTGTTGCAGACCCAAATATTATGTCTATGGCTCAAAGAGTAACTCTTGCACAGACACAATTACAGATTGCACAGTCAAATCCAGGAATGCATAACCTACACGAAGCTTATAGACGTGTTTATGAAGCACTAGGTACAAAAACTATAGATCAAATATTAAAAGCACCACCAAAACAACCAGAACCTTTAGATCCTGCAAAAGAAAATGCACGTGCACTTCAAATGAAGTTACTTACAGCGTTTGAATTCCAAGATCACGATGCACACATTGCTGCTCACATGGCTTTTATGGCATCCAGAATGGTTCAAATCAATCCACAGGTGTACGCATTACTTCAATCACATATTTCTGATCACATTTCATTCAAAGCTAAAGCACAAGTTAAACAAATGATTATGGAAAATCCTGAAATGGCACAAATGGCACAACAGGATCCACAACAATTTGAAATTATGTTTGAATCAGAGGTTGCAAAAGTTGCAGCACAGATAACTCAAGAGTTAGTTCAGACTGAAAACGCAAATCAGAACAAAGAAGACCCATTAATTAAAATTAAACAACAAGAAATTGATTTAAGAGCTATGGATCTTCAAAGAAAAGCTGAAGAAACTAAATTTAGAGCTGATCAAGAAAACTCAAGAGCAGCACAAAGACTTGAATTTGATTATGATAGACTTGCACAACAAGATTCACAATCAGATGAACGTTTAGAAGTAGCGAGAGAAAAAATTGCAAAGAAATAATGTCTAGATATCAATTAGGTAATAAAATTTATAAAAATGCAGCTAGTTATCTAAAAGCAAAGTTAAAAAAATCTGAAAAAAAAATAGAAGCTGACGATATTAAAGAAATTGAACAAATGGCAGACGATTATATTTTAAGTGCTAGCTATAAAACATCAAAGAAATTTGGTCAAGAGAAGGTAAGATCAAAAGGAAGATATAAAAGACGTAAATGACAAGAAGTAATGAAAAAGGATTAAGCGGAGGTGTACGTTATGGGCCACCACCTAAAAGAGGACCTAACCCACAAGGGCTAACCGAAAAGAAGTTTAAAAGTGTCAAAAAATACACCAAAAAACTCATACGAAAGTCTTCCAATACAGTCTAAGTTAATTTTTCTGGCTGGAATATTTGATGGAGAAGGCAGCTTTGGCATTTGGTCAAAGGGAGTAAACAGAAAAAAAGAATTTGCGTGTAAAGTTGAGATGTCGGACTACGATAGCTTGAAGAAGTTTTCAGATATGTTTGGAGGAAACCTAACTTTTTGTAAAAAACGCCAACAACACCATAGACAGACCTGGGCATGGAGACAGAACGGACACAGGGCTTTCCTGATTATAGATAAAATGATAGACTTCATGTGTAAAAGAAGACAGGAGAATTATAATGTGGTTAAGCGCGATAAAATTAGCGGCCCAAGCAGGTACGCACATCTTCAAGAAGCGTCAAGAGACAAAGATGCTGATGGCGGACGCACAAATGATGCATGCAAGAAAGATGGCTCAAGGTGAGGAAGCTTACCAAGGAAAACTTTTAGAGTCTAGAAATTCAGACTGGAAGGACGAGGCAGTTTTGATAATTCTGTCAGCGCCAATAGCGGTTCTGAGTTGGGCTGTCATAAGTGACGACCCAGGAGCGATGGACAAAGTAAAATTGTTCTTCGACATGTTCTCTCAACTTCCATCATGGTTCACAAATCTCTGGATTCTTGTCGTGGCTAGTATTTATGGAATTAAAGGAACTCAGATCTTCAGAGGCGGAATGAATAAGGATAAAAAATGAATTTAGAAAGAGATTTACAAAAATTAAGAAAAGAAAGAGCATTAAAAGAATCTGCGATAGCTCAACTTCGTAAAAGAAGTAAAGATTCAGTAGCTAGACCTAGAGCAAATAAAAATATATTATCAACTAATCCAGGAATGCAAAAAATATGACAAAATTATGTGCTAGAGGCAAATCAGCAGCTAAAAGAAAATTTAAAGTTTATCCCTCAGCATATGCAAACGCATATGCATCAAAAATATGTGCAGGAAAAGCAAAAGATCCATCAGGAGTAAAAAGAAAAGATTGGGGACCTAAGAAAGCTTCAAAAGGTGCTGAAATAAAAGTTATAAAGGCTAACGAAGGAAGTAAAAAAAAATTACCAAGTTATTTTAAAAAAAAAATGAAAGGTGTTACAATTGGTAGTAACGTAGATGTACTTGATAATGATAATGTAACATCTCCAAGACTTTCTGTTTCAGGGGGTAAAGGTAACCACAACCTTTCAGGTTCTATTGAAAAACCTTTCGATAAAAAAGGTAAAAGAAATTACAATAGTGATATTTCTCTCGGCTATACAAAAGAAAATAAAAATTCAAGTCTTACTGTATCAGGTAATAAAAGAGGCAAGGACAAAAGACTTTCTATTGGTTTTACAAAAACTTTTTCTAAAGGTGGTGCACTAGGCACAGCTTCACACATGCAAGAAATGAAAAAGGCTAGTATCAAAACTAAAAAGGTTGCTAAAGCTTTACACAAAGCATCGGGATTACATAAAGCACAAGCTAAGACTTTAGAAAGTATAAAATTAGTAAGAGGTGGTGGAATAGCTATAAGAGGACTTAACTTTCAAGGCGTAAAGTAATGAATAAAAAAGGTTCTTGTTGGGAAGGTTACGTTCAAAAAGGAATGAAGAAAAAAGGGAACAGAACAGTTCCTAATTGTGTACCTGCTATGAAAACAGGTGGACTAAACGAATGGTTTAAAGAAAAATGGGTAGATATTGGAGCAAAGAAAAAAGGTGGCAAGTTTCAAGAGTGTGGAAGAAAATCTGCCAGTGGTTCAAGCCGAAAGTATCCCAAGTGCGTACCACTTGCAAAAGCCACAGCGATGTCAAAGTCGCAAAAGGCATCTGCTGTAGCCAGAAAAAGAATGGCAAGTAATGCAGGGCCAAAACCAACTAACGTAAGGACATAATATGTGGAAATGGATTAAAAGTATTTTTACACCAAAAAGACAATACTCTGATATTACTTCGGTAAAACCAAAAGTGGACTTAACAGGTCTTACAAAAGGTGATATAAAGAAATTAAAGAAACAAGGAAAAATATAATGGCAGATACAAAAGTAGAAATTTACACAGATAAACAGGGACGAAGAAGAAGAAGAGTAGTGCCAATAGACAAAACAGACCGAACTCCTAGAAGAAAAATTAAAGGCCAACCTAGAGAAAGAAGATCTCTTCCGATGGACCCTAGAACTCGTATGGAATTAGAAAAAAAAAGAAAAAGAAGATTACAAGGTCTTAAACCTATGGAACCAAGAGAAAACCCTTCTTCAAGAGAAAAACTTTCTTCAAGAGAAAACCCTTCTCCAAGAGGTAACCCTGCTGTTGTTGAAACATATGAGGATGCTAGAGAAAATCAAATGATTAACAGAAACGTACCAACTATGAAGCACGGTGGAGAAGCTAAAACTAGAGGTATGGGTTGTGCCATCAAGGGTGGTAAATTTGAAGGCGTTTTTTAGTTTACAAAAAATCTAAATAATATATAGATTCGTTATGAGTCTAAGATCAACATTATTACAAGCACTAGAAGATAGATATAATGCTCAAATATCTGAAGCTGACGCAACTATTCAAATATATCTTGAAAAACCTGTAGCGATTGGTGAACACCCACAACACATTGATGAAATAGATAAACTGATTACTAAAATAGCAGAAGCTGAAGAAAAGCTAAATACACTTCAACAATTTAAATTATGATTCAAGGCGATAGCACTGAATACGAAATTTTAAAACAAGCATGCGAAACATTAGGAGACAACCTACTAACAGCTGAGATAGGTGTTAGGCAAGGAAAAGGATCCCTTACTATTTTAGATTCACTAAAAGATAAAAATCATTGGCACATTGGTATAGATCCTTACGGAAATCTTAACTATGAGCATTACGATAACTCAGGTGAGTATACTTGTGATTACACTAACTCAATGAGATTAAATTTAATTAAAGATATGAATTATGAAAACTTCACCCTTTTCCCAATGGGTGATGATGAATTCATGAGAAGATTCTATGATGGTGTCCCCATCTACAGGGAAAAAAAAGAAATCATTACTAAATATGATTTAGTACATTTTGATGGGCCCCACAAAACAATTGATGTTATGAAAGAAGTAATCTTCTTTGGTGAAAGATCACACGCAGGTACAGTTTTTGTTTTTGATGATTATCCCAAATTTAATATGGATCTTATATTAAAAGTTATAGTAAATGAATTTGGTTTTATGTTATTAAAACAAGGTAAGAATAAAATTTCACTAAAAAGAAATTAATGGACATAGATACAATATCTCTCGTACAACATAGGGTTAAAAAACGTTTAGCTAGACTTAAGTCACACGCTATATATAGTGTTGACACCATAGAGAAACTACAATATGTTAGAGGTCAAATCAGATCTTTAGAAGATCTGCAACAGGATCTTAAAGACCTGCTGACAACAACGGAGTACGATGATGAACAAGTCCACGGAGATACCGAAACGGACTGAAGCACTTCTCGGAGCTTACAAAGCTAAAGACGAGATTGAAACAGTCCTAGATCCTAAAGCGATCGATAAATCAACATTAGATAGTCTACCAACACCAACAGGTTATAGAATTTTAGTTTTGCCATACGCTGGTCCTAAAAAAACTAAAGGTGGTGTGTGGTTATCTGATACTACACAGGAAACAATACAAATGACTACAGTATGTGGTCTTGTATTAAAAATGGGAGATCTTTGTTACAATGATAAAGATAAATTTTCAAACGGACCTTGGTGCAAACTAAATGAATGGATTATTTTTAGTAGGTACGCAGGTTCTAGATTCAAAATAGATGGCGGAGAAGTAAGAGTGTTGAATGATGATGAAGTTATTGCAACAATTAATGACCCGAATGATATTTTGCACCACTATTAGGAGAAACAAATGGCAGACATACAAGAAAAAAATCCAGATGTTGAAATAGACACATCTGGTGTTAATGAAGAAACAATAATAGTAGATGCTCCAGAAGTATCCACTGAAGCTTTTGAAAAAAAACAAGAAGTTGATCTAGGTTATGTAGATGTTAGTGGTGGTAATAAAACTGCTAAAGAACTTTTACATGAAACCAAAGAAAAAGAAGAACCAAAAGCGGAACCTAAGTTTGAACAGGTAGAAGAAAAAGAAGAAGAATCAGGTCTTCAAGATTATTCTGACAAAGTTCAAAAAAGAATAAAAAAATTAACTTTTCAAGCTAAAGAAGCAGAACGTAGAGAAAGAGCGGCTGTTGATTATGCTAAAGGTTTAAAAGATAAATATGAAAGTGCTGAGAAGAAATTCGAAGAAACTGATACTAATTATCTTAACGAATATAATGCGAGAGTTGATTCAGAAAGAGAAAAAGCAAAATCTGAATTAAGAGTAGCATTAGACTCTAACGATACAGATCAAATTATGGAAGCTCAAGATAAGCTTACTAAATTATCGGTAGAGAAAGAAAAAGTTTCGATGACTCTTGCTGATAAAGAGTCTAGAAAAAAACAAATAGAATCGCAACCTGTTGAACAAACGGAAGCTCCTCAACCAAAAATTAGCACTAGGGCTCAAGAATGGGCTACTGATAATGAATGGTTTGGATCTGACAGAGTATTAACTTCTGCTGCTATGGGAATACATGAAGACCTTTTGCAGGAGGGAATTGACGCAGAGACCGATGGCTATTATAATCAAATCAACAAACGTATGAAGGAGTATTTTCCTCAGAAATTTGCCGAATCTTCTACTGAAGAAACAACAAAAGCTGCACCCGTCCAAAACGTAGCTTCTGTTAGCAGAAGATCAGGTGGACGCAAGTCTGTGAAACTCACCAAATCGCAGGTAGTTATCGCTAAGAAATTAGGGGTGCCGCTAGAGGAATACGCAAAATACGTGAAGGAAGGATCTTAATATGAACGATAAAGTAAAAACTTCACGCGAGTCTGAATCTAGAATAAAACTTTC
>Ga0209535_1002025_pt1 | contig 13314 bp, 27 predicted proteins | sample LinPmetageLP28_FD_184041 | JGI IMG/M metagenome (GOLD analysis project Ga0209535, IMG submission 184041) | Marine viral communities from the Pacific Ocean - LP-28 (SPAdes) (version 2) | ecosystem: Environmental > Aquatic > Marine > Oceanic | place: Pacific Ocean | collected 2009-08-22 | reverse complement strand
CTTTAAGGGCCTATCGACTGGCTACTGGGACAACAAGATCCCTCCGTACGAGAACGTCGCATTTGCTAACGACGATAGGGAACTTGCTTCCGCTGCCGCATGGAGACTGGCGTGCCGGTTGAGCGACATCGGGTATGGGTCGTGGAAGAACAGCCCCGTTAAGTATGAGCAGGTTTATCCCGCACGCGCTATGGAGTCCTATAACGAGCACTGGGCTCCTGAGATGGAAGACAAGTCTCAGTATGGGCCTAGGGCTCACGAGCGGATATTTACTAAGGGCATGTAATGGATTACCCACGCCTGATACTCGCTGCGACTGTTCCCTTGGTTTTTGTGGGGATCATTGTTGGGAAGTCTGCGAGCCCTGATGCCGCGTTGGATGCGACTATTGCTGGTGGCTTGGTGGCTATCTTGGGTGCGATTGTCAATGGCATATTGAATATGGACAAAAAGGACAAGGGCGATGGCAACTAAAGTTAGGGTTAAGAAGCGGACGCCTAGTACGAAGATGACTAAGAAGTACAAGACTGCCGCGTGGACTCGCAGCGCAGGCAAGAACCCTGAGGGTGGGCTGAACGCTAAGGGGCGTGCTTCCGCTAAGGCTGAAGGATCTAACCTGAAACCGCCTGTCAGCGCGAAGGCCGCGAAGAAATCTCCGAAGAAGGCTGCTCGTAGAAAAAGTTTTTGTGCTCGTATGGGGGGCGTGAAAGGCCCTATGATGAAGAATGGTAAGCCGACCAGGAAAGCCCTGGCGTTACGTAAGTGGGATTGTTAGGAGGAAACGAGATGATTCCATGTGGACCGTGTGGTTGTGGAACGTCCTTTAAGGGTATTCCCAAGGGCGGGAAGAAGGGAAAGTAAATGGCCAGCAAAGAAAAAGGCGAACCTGCCAATCGCAGTAAGGAAGTTAAGAAGCGGACGTACGCTAGGCGCACTCCGCAGGCGCGTTCTTACGCGAAGCCTGGAAAGGTTAAGGAAAGTGGCGTAGGTGCTTACTCTGCTATTCGTCTGGCGCAGGCTGCGGTGCGAAATGCAAGCGGAACGGTAAAGACCAGCAAGGGTCGGCCAGCGAAAAGGAAAACAATCGGCGGACCATACGGTGAAGAGGTGGTGAGGACGAAAGCGGCGGCCAAGTCGCAAGGTAGGCAAAGGGCTATGGACAAGAAGGGTCTGAAGAAAGCCATTAAGGACGGCGAAATCCAGGTTCCGAAGAAAACCCCTGAACAGTTCAAGAGGACGAGGCCTACGCCCAAGACTTTTGAGGCTTATCGAAACCGGGGGCTTACAACGAACTCCAGTAGGCTGAAGCCTGCGCCCAAGAAGCCTTCTAAGATCAGGGTGAAGAAGCGTGGCCGATAAGCCTTTCTGGGAGAAGAAGCAGCCGAAGAAGAAGAAGGTTCGGGCTAAGAAACTGACGCCTCGGCAGATCAAAGCGGCGAAGGCTAAGTTCGATGTGTACCCTTCGGCGGTCGCTAACGCCTGGGCTAAGCGTCAGCCTAAGTGACTTGTGAGTGCCAGGAACCTGATCTGTTTCCTCGGGACTGCCCTGTGGGATGTCTTATCCGCTGGGTTAAAGAGGGTGACCCCCCCAAGAGTTTGACCTCTTGAGGGGGCAACCGATCATACTCTGCGCTTGCGTACGTCAAGCCTCTCGTAAGAGTCTCGCTCGTACGCTTCGACCCTGCTCGGGTTCACAGTGACCCACCTGACTTGGTGAGTGCTTGTCATTCCGCTGACCCCGCCAAGGAACGGCTTGGCTGCCGATTTCATCTTGCGGCCTTCTGCCTCTAACTTGCCGCCTTCGACGTACAGGTCGATGTGGGACAGCAGATCGGTGTCGGTGATCATGCCGTCGCTGTGGCTGTCGTCTAACCCGCCTCGGCATACGGTGAAGAACTCGCAGATCCGTTCGCACACGGGTGCGGCCACGTCCTTAGAAGAGTCTTCGCCGTGCCTGACTGCGTAGATGACGTCCTCAACCCACGAATCGATCTCTAAGGTCAAGTTAGGGTCGAAGGGTTCCTCAAACCACACGACGTCCTGATTCGATCCAGAACGGTCGAAGTAGGCGTTGGCTACCGTGAGCCCATCTTCCTCTAGCAAGCCCTCCTGCATGGCTCCTAGGGCGTATAAATGCCGTTGGTACAGGTGGGAAGTGTTCGGGCCGTTGCGTCGTATCCATTCGAACCCATTGACAGTCTTTATGTCAACGATCTGGTTCTCTTTGGGCATGATGATGTCAGGCGTGCCAGCGATCTCAGCACCCGACGGCAACGTAGCGGACACCCGCCGCTTGTCCTTGCTGCCAAGAATCCACCCGCGCCCTTCGCACGCCGACTCTATGTAGTCGTGCATGGCGGTTCCCACCGCAGCAGGCCAGTTGTTGACCTCATCGGTGGGTTTTGTTTCACGTGAAACTAACACCGCTTTGTTGCGGCAAAACCCGATATCTGAGGGGCCTAGCCTGCCTTCACGGGACTGCCTAGTGCGCGGCTGATCTGCCTGGTAGTCATTGAGGATCTTCTTAAAGCCGATCTCACTCATCTATTTCGCCGTCCGCCAGGGTACGACCGACGACAGGCTTCATGCTGCCGTTGTTGTACAGGCTCAGGCCGAACTGGTCACCGAGGTTGATAGCGGCACGCTTGAAAGCATCGCTCTCAGCGGTCTTGACCGCCATGTCGTGCGCCTCTCCGCGCTGGGGCAGCGTTGACGAGCCGACTGCGGCTTCTGTGTAGACGGCATCACCGATGGTGAGAGTGCCAATGACCTTGTAGCCGACGTTCCACTTACCGCTGTCTTCGGATTCAAACATGAGTTCCGCGTTGCTGACATTCCATGACCAGCCACCGAACCCGAATATGCGGATCATGTGGGCTTTGACGTCCCAGGCTTCTAGGTACGACAACTGTTTGCCGCCGCCACCTTTGCGTTGGGCTATGCGACTGCTATTGATGGGCTTGAGAAGTTGTTCTTTTTGAGCGTCGTTGAACACGGCGTTTCCTTCCTAGTCGTTATTACTTATGTCACGTACAATACAGGACATGCACGGTTATGTCAATCATGTGGCTGTCAGGGAACTATTTGATTACGCCGGTGTCGAACCCGATCCGATTGCTCGTTTTGAGTTACTGAAACGATTAAGAGACGACATCAGCAACGAACTAGTAACCCACTTCGCTGGGACAATGTACGAGTTACGAGATGCTCATGGGTGGACTTGTGGTGAGATGGCTGAAGCCTTGAACACCAGCGAACGAAAGGTCAAGGCGATTATTCGATGGTGGATAGCGAACAAAGGAGTACGAGACATAATGCGTCCCCGACCCATACCCGACAATGTTGTGGATATTAGTTCTTTGGTGGCTCGCAGGGAGTTGAATAGCCCTGATCATCAAGAAGCCGCCAACCCGAAGACATTAGAACAGGTGTTCGATGAGGAGGCTGCCCTTGCGGAACAATCCAACCATTCTTGATCGCCTCTTCACGAAAGCGTTCGATTCTCTCGTGACACTTGAAGTGAATCCACAGCCCGTTTGCGGGGGACTTCGCTTCGGTGCTGCGTGTCCCGCCCATTCCTCGGGGGCGTCTGTGATGGATCTGTGCAGAGGTACGGAGAGGCAACCCGCATAACTCACACCAGCCTTTAGCCCTTTCCGCTATTAGGCGACGGGTTTTCTCCGTGAACTTACCCCCGGCCACGCTTCCACTTTTGGTAAGCCAGACTTACTGGCACTCCAATCGCGCAGAATATGGCGGCGAGGAATATGAACAGGGGCCAGTCATACGGAACGAGTGAAAAGTTCATCACGTATCTCCTTCTCCATCGCTAGCCAGTCCCGAACAGTCATCGTGACGTACTGTTCGTTCGGATCTGATACACCCTTCCTTTTGTGTATAACGACTCCCCTTCTTGCACCTGCGTTACTGACTTCTCTAGCCAGTTCCTTGATCCAACCGCTGAGATCAAGCCTTGAATGGTTCTTACACTCAACGACAACTCCGTCAAGGCCTGCGACATCTCCTCTATCGTCTGTCCAACCCGCTCTAGTTCTCCACGCGCTGAGTCCAGCATCCTCAATTGCTCCAACAATGACTCGCTCAAAACCGTCGCCTTTCGTCTTTTGTGGGTTAGTCAACACGGTACCTTTCGTATTTCCCGGTCGGACGCTTCCGACTCCCTGGCTCTGGCGGGTCTTGCTTCAGAGCCAAGCACTTCGCCGGAAGTTCTGCCGCTGGTATCCAGTAGGAACCCTTCGGCGTGTACACGAACAGGTAGTCCAGTTGCGGGAGGTGGAAGTCCCCGATGATGTAGAAGTAACTGTTGTCGTGGACATTCTGTTCGGACACACTCGCCTTGACTTCCACCCGCTGCAAACCATCCGGTGTCTGCGCTATGAAGTCACAGGAATTGTGGCCTGTGACCTCCTTCCAGATCTCCCAATCCTGATTGGCTGCGTAACGGATGAAGGCACTGAAGCCCAGCATCTCTGTCTGATACTTGTCATCCATAACTCATAGCATACGCTATGAACTCCTTTATTTTTCTGAGGGTTCAATGTTTCCTTCCAATCTGAGTACATCAACAATCCTTGACATGGGTGTATCCAGCACCGTGAGCATGAGAGGCCGACCAATGGTGTTTTCCGGCAAGGCCTGGTTTGCGAGGCGTGGGATTAACTGCAATCCAAAAAACAGTTTCTTGGAGATACGGTGGTGCTTTGTGCGGTCGCACGCCAACATACCCAGGATCTACCTTGGCAACGTAGTGATCCCATGTTTTCTGGACGAATTGAAAACCGCCGGAACCGCCGCTTGACTCTGCCTTGAAGTTAGAGCCTGACTCTCTGCGCAGTACGCATTTTCGAAACGGCTCCCACTGTTTCTCGTAATGCCAACCACGGTAAAGAGAGTCCGGTATCTTATCCACATTCTTGGTCGGCTTCCACGGGTTCTTGTACTTGAAGTGGTCGTCACCGAACGACGGGCTAGCCTTAATACCGATGAACAGCACCGCCGCTATCACAATTGCCAGGAACAGTAGGAATCTACGCATTGATGGCCTCCTTGTGGCATTTGCAGTAACTAGTCGTCGCCATAGCGTTCCTCCCACTCCGCTATGTCAATCATCTGCCACGGTAGCAGAGGACCGCGCCGCATACCGGCAGGCCACAGCCGATCATCTGATCTCATTCCTCGCCAGGGCTTCAACTGAACCGCGCCACTAGCACGATGCTTCACCATCCCGAACCCGAACTCTGGCCACCTCATCCACATGCTTGACCCATACGGCCTCATACCGTTGCGGTCATTCATCATGCCGTGACCAGCGTGAGCCTCCAGCATCACCGAACATCCGACCTCCTGACGGATACGGTCTACGACACGGGAAACGTGCGTGAACGCCGCATCCACTTTGTCACCCTCAGGGGCAAGCCGGTACAGGCTGCCCATGTACAGGAGGTTAGGTTGCCGTTCCTTGACCGCCTTGATGAGTTTCTGCTCACTCAGGGGATCGGACAGGTCGATGGCTGTCTGGTCGAACCACTCAATCTCAGGGGTCACCCCCGGCTGCATCTCCTTAAGGGTCGGATACACCTTCCTCGCGTTATCCCTGATCTGAAGCCGATCATTCTCAACGTCAAGCATGAGGACACTCATTGGCTCATGCTTTTCCAGCGTCGCGCTCATCGTGTTCACACCCATAGCGGCACCCAGGCACATCTGAGCCACCAGGACTGACTTACCACCACCCTCAGGGCCAGTGATAATGAGTCGCTCGTTAGTGCGGAGCATCGACGGCACAATCCAGGGCCGAATATCGTCCTCAGTCGCCAGCATGTCTTCCAGGCTGATGATCGGCAGACTGCTATCGACGTGAGCCTCAGTTATTGCTAGGCCACGCTGCAACTCACCTATGACGTCGGGAACCTCATTGTTCCTCTCCAGGGCTGCCTGAGCCGTCATCAACGTCGCTATGAGACGACGCTTATTGGCATACTCATGCACCCTGGCGGCGCAATATGAGGCTGTCGTGTAGTAGTTGTCCGCGACATACATGCAGAACCACTTATGCAACGCCTGTGACTCTTTCATCATTCGCTCTTGCACCGCTAAAGGCTCAATGAAGTCCTCTCGGAGCATCTGTACCAAGATCGTCCCGACCTGTTGCTGCTGATTAGGCTCAAAATCGTCAAGATCACAACGACTAAAAACCTCAGTAGCGGCAATCGTGGATTGGGAAGCGTGATACAGGGCAGATAACTGCAACTGTTCGATTACTTCTTCCATGACTCACGTTCTACGGTCAATGTCTGGGCAGAGTTCTTTCCAGGCTAGATGAGTTCGACCCGCTGCTTTCCACATGCGTCGCACCCTACCCATGAAATCTTGTCGGGTGGTGGATGAGTCACGGGGGGACTCTTGGCTAGCCGCAGACTGCGGCATTGCCCCGTAGATCTCCTTTCTTCTTGGTTGGCTAGTTGTTGGTTACTCATTCCCTCTTGCTGTACACAACATACTTATCTGCTATTCTTAAGTCAACTTTCTTCTTGGTTGAAAGTTGTTTACTCACTGGTGGTGGGGTGTCACGGGAGGGGAAGCCCGAAGCACCCCACCACCTCCCTTTAGAAAGGCACCGACTCTACTGACTGGTCTTGAGCCGCAGCCTCCGGCGACTTCCGCATACCAGATTCCAACCTGCTGCTCTTTTGCTCCTGGAACCGGATACTGACACCCACGTAATCCGCTTGGATCTGATACGAGTGACGAGCCTCCCCCTCCTTCGTCTTCCACTCCTTGTAAGCCAAGTTCCCAGAAACCGTGATCGTGTCACCCACAGTCACGCTTTCCGTCAGGTTCTCAGCCATTTTCCCGCTGCAAAGAATGTCGATGTACAGGTTGTCCCCATCGACAAACGATTCGGTGCTCTTGTCGTAGCGGCGGGACTTAGCGACGCCTCGGACGACCACCCATGGACGGCCAGCGTCGTTGAAACGCAAGTCAGGGTCACGAATGACCCCGAACTCTCCGCTGATTGTGGGGAGTGATTGATTGGACATAATGCCTCCATTCGATTGGATTTGTGTGAACTTGCTCCAGTAGCGCAAGAAACGTGTTCATGCGCGTCAGCACTAGTTGATCTTCGGCGTCCCCGTACTGCTTATTGGCGACAATCATTACCAGGGCTTTGTCGATTTGCTCATTTCTATTGAAGTACTCAGGTAACCGGCTCCATAACCCAGATTCTTGGGGAGATTTCGGGTTGAATCGCATGATTTTGAGTGGGGAAAGGCCCGTGAACTGTTTCCGGTGAGAATCGAACTCCACGCGGAGCCTGAAATACCCGAAACACTGCTGAATGACTCTTTCCCAGCCCTTATTGGTCTTTGGGGACTTCATTTGCGACACATGTAAAGGTTTGCGCGGTTCTTATGCTTGCCTTTAGCGTGAACAGTCCAAATCTCGTACAAATCAGGATTTATGTACTTGACACGGCCTTTACGCAAGTGAGTCCTGACCGACTGGTCTAACTCACCGACCAAAACAGGCGTTTGTGCTGGCAACTTATCTAGTTGATCCCGCACTTCTACCCAATCGATTACCCGAAATCGTGCGCCAGTTGTTTTACTGTCGCTAGCCATTCTTTGCTGTCCTCCCTTACAGGCTGGTAGTTAGCGAACATACGTACGAACTCAGGGCTCTGGAAAATCCAGGCTATGTCGGGGTATTCGCTAATCCATTGACGGATGTTGTTTTCTTGCTGCGTACTAAGGGACATTGACTCTCCTAAAACGGCAACACCTCCATTCTAAACTTGACCTATCACTATGTCAAATCTAACATGGCCTCATGCGACTCAACAGAGCCGAACTAGCCAGACTCAACCGCAAAATCCGCATACAAGACGACGACTGCTGGGAATGGCTCGGCAACCAAACAACCAACGGCTACGGCAAACACCAAATAGGCCCAGGCCACAAAGAACGAGTAGCCCACCGCATCACATACGAGCACTACATCGGCCCCATACCTGAAGGACTGCAGTTAGACCACACCTGCCGCAATCGAATCTGCTGCAACCCCTCCCACATGGAACCAGTCACCGCCTCCGAGAACACCAAACGCCAAGACCACAAAGAACGGCGCAAAACACACTGCCCCCACGGACACGAATACAACGAAAAAAACACTCGCGTCACAAAAAAAGGCAAACGCCAATGCCGCGCTTGCGACAACGCACGCAAGAAAAAATAGCCACGAGATATGTCTCAGCCGCGTCGCGGGATAGGAGTTCTGGGCATGGAAACGCCCCCCAGCCGGAAAGTAGGCGGAACCGGCTGAGGGGCTTCTTTTCCAACCAACCATAGGTGGAAAGCACCTTTGGGCATGGAAGCCATTTGGTTGTGGAACGATATCACGCTAGTTAGCGTGTAGGGGCGTTTAGATTTGCTCAGCGTCACCGACGTTGTGAATGTCTGTGTCGTGAACGTCGTAACTGCGTTGGGAGAGCACGTTGTCGATATCAATGCCCATGTCGTCAAGATCCATGTCGCCAACGTGGTTACGGGCTTCGTCCGCGCTGGCGGCTGATGTGGTGACTGTCTGCTGGATACGCAAAGTGACCTCAACCTCCACCGCAACCTCGTAGTCGTAACTGCGGGGTTCGATGTAAGCGACCTTGGACTTCTCGTTAAAGATGTTGATGAAGTCGTCGTACTCGCCGCACCAATCACGATCCGTCGCCTCGTGCTCAAGCATTTCGCCTAAGAGATTGACGTCGCTCCTGTAGCAGTCCTTGTCGTGCGACTCGTGATTGAGGCGGGCAGAGAGCAAGTGAAACTCGTGGAACGCAAGGTTGCGACCCACAATGTCCTTGTCACCTAGCGACGAGTACTCAGGGAACATCCAGTTCAGTATGTCGGGGCCACCCGCCATGAAACGCACCTGCTCGGTGTCGTCTGGCTTCTGGCGTGACTTGACCTCACCCCATACCCAAACCATAGGCGAGCAACTGTCGTTAAGGGTGCCGTCACGGTCACGTTTGCTCCACTCAACCGATGTGACGGTGATCAGTCGATCCCGTATCTGTTGGGGCTCCAAGTTGTTGCTGTACCTGTCGTACCGGTACTCATCAGGAACGGTGCTGCTCAGGGCAAGCACTTGGTCACCTGGCATGGGGCAGAAACCAAGTTGATGGAACCGCACCCAGTAGGCGTTCTCGGTTGAGCCGAACGGAGTGAAGTACCAGCGCAACTCGCTGGGCCGCCAGACGGCTAGGCCTTGCTGACCGACCATAGCGTCGTCGCGGCCTCGGGTGTGCCCGTCACGGATGAATACGTGGCACTCGTTGTAGCGCAGAGATGCGCTTGTGGGTTTTGCTTCGGTAGGTGTTGCTGCGTAAATAGACATTGTGTAACTCGTTTCTGTGGTTGGTTGGATAAAACAGGTTGTGTTACAGGAGATCAGAGATCTCGTTAGCCATCTCCTCCGCAACCTGCGGGGTGATGGGGATTAGAGCGCCATACACCTTGACCATGAGGGGCTGGCGCATGAGGTAGTCAGCCACAGCCTTGGGATTGGGCTTGGCCTTGTCGGACAACGAGAACTTGGTCTTGTGCTTCTTGTGCGGAGTGAACGGAGACAACTCCCTGTCACGAACGAAAGTGTTGAGGCAGTAGATGTGGCAGTTGTTCCGCTTGCTAGCCAAGCGAGAGATCTTGCCGTGCTGGTGCAGGTTGGACAGCGCACCACTTATGGAGCCGTGGTGCATCCAGCCCTGACCATCCTCAGTCGGAATACTGATCTCATGCACGGTGCAACCGTCCATCTGCTTGTACGCAAGTTGCTGAACAACAATGCCTTGGGTGCGGGAAAGGTCACCCGTAGACACCATGCGCTCAGCGCGGTCTTTGCTTGTCTGTGTCCCTGACCAGCCGCCTGTGCCGTTGTACGGCGTGACGGGTAGGCCACCGACATTACGTATCTCGCTCATTTCTGCCTCCTATTGACGTATTTGGTAGCGGCCCTGGTATTCACCGCATCTGTGCTCAAAATGGTGGTCCTTCCAGGTCAGTGTCTACGCTGTCACGCTGGACGCTGACCCACTCAAGGCGGCTTACTTGCTCTACTTGCTCGCGCTCCCAACGATCGCGCCAAACAAGCCACGTGTGGTATTCCTGTTGGCAGTTCTCGCACAAGTCATCATCAGCCTTGGCTGTAAGACAGCACTCACACATTTGTGATACCTCCGTCCTCGTCGTCAATCTCCGCAGTGAGGTTGTGCCAGAACTCAATATCGGTTTTAGTGTGCTCACCCATGACCTCGCAGGCCATATCGAACGCATGGTCAGCCCACTGGTCATGCACGGTCAAGAGAACGGTGAAGTTGTCGTGATACATGGTCACATGGAACTTGCGCTCCGGTGGCCCCTCACCGCCGTAGAAACGCTCGTCGGGGTCGTGGTGGTCAGGTACGACGTGGAGATTCATTACGCCACCTTCTTGCCGGTGAGGTCACGTTTCCCGTAGCGGACGTCAGCGAGGAAGTCTTGGAACTTCTCCCTGTCGAAACGGGGGTTGTCTGTCTTGCACATGCGTTCGAACGAGAACTGAGCCTCACGGACGTAATCGGCACAAGCCTCGTGCGTCTCGTTGCCGTGAGTGAACCGTGAGTCAATGTCACGGAATATGGAGCCGAACTCCACTGCCATGAAGCAGAAATGCTTGCGGGATAGGGACATGTTTGTACCTCCTGTGGTTGGTTGATGGTGCTACTTTACTTGATTTACTGGCTTATGTCAAGTTACACAAGATCCAGGCTGTCAACAGCGAACACGCAGTCATTCAGGATCGCGTGCATACGGTCGATTGCCTCTTGATCGTCCTCTGCCGTGCAGATGATCCGCACCGTTGCGATTGCTTCGTACTCGGAAGCCATTTATTCCACCCCCAAACAAGTAAACGTTCTTGCTCCGGTCTTGCCTATCTCATCAGGTGCTATGTACACGACTGGCCTCCTCGTAAGCGTTGTCGATCTGCCACATGAATGAGTCAGCGATCTCCAAGGCTCTGTGGCATACCTTGTCTGTGACACGCCCACTTGCGGGCATGATCTGTTCGCCGGTCATGCGCTCCAGTTGGAGCACAGCCTTGCGGTGATCGTCCTTGGTCAGCGGCAGTTTGCCAGCGAGCCTGTTGGACAATGCCCGTTGGATGTTGCCGACGACTACGGCCTGGATTTGTAGGTTCATGGCTAGTCCATCGCGCTTGCAGCGTAGGCATCTTTGATGCCGTGGGATTGGAGAACACCAGCGAAAGCCTGAGCGAACGCTTCCTTGGTTTCCATTGACTGATTACCGGTGGTGATCCAGATATCCAGGCCTTTTGGGTAACCCTTGCGGCAGGCTGCGTGGAAATCGGTTTTCCCGACATTCTTCTTGGCCCAGCGGCCCCAGCCTGTATTGCCCTTAAACCGGACCCATGCGAACCCGCACACACCGTCAGAGACGTAGTAGATCTTCTTGCTCGGATCTATGTCGTTGCCTAGTGGCGTGGACGGCGTGCCCACGAGCATGGGCACAGGCACTTTGGCTTTGGCTGCGGCTATGCCAGCGGCATAAGCCTCGTCGTAGATTGTTTGGTAGTCGCTCATGTTGTTACCTCCGTGACGGTTGGTTGGTTGTGTCTCAATGACAAGATCAATATTACCCAAAATACCCCCTTATGTCAAGTATGCCCCATAGGGCCACATATGTCCGAAATGAGTGGGGTGGGGTGTGTGGGTAGGGGTGAAAGGGGTGTGGAAAACCTGTGGATAGAGTCCCAGATTTGTCCCGGGAAAATACCGGGACCATCTCGGGATTGCGTCCACAAGTTATCCACAAGCCCCAGCCTCCCGCGTCACAAATGTCCGATATGTCTCAGCCCAATATGTCTCAGCCCCGCCCCAGGAACGGAAGTACGAACGCAAATAAAAAAACGTTAGGCAAAAAAGGGGCCGCCACCGGCCTTACGACCGGCGACGACCCCTACTAGTTATGTACTACGGACTGTGTGATCTAACGTAAGCCGACGACCAAACTGACGAAGCCACCGATTGAAGTGACGATCTAACTCGTGTTTGTTGATAACGGCGTACGATAGTAGGTACCTGTCAGGGTCAGGCAATGTGCCATGAACCCACACTTCCTTGTAGTAGTGACCAGGTACGACATGAGGCTGAATGAGCATGTGTTCTTGCTGATCCGCCCTATTCACTGATGAGGTGCAGTTCGTTGGCGATGAGTTCGAACAAACCCTCACGCTCCGCTGCGGCGTACTCAACAGACTTGAGGAACTGAGCCAACGCTGTAATATCGTCAGCAGTCATCGGGTACTTGCTACCCGCGCCTGTTGTTGACTCAGCGATTGCCTGAGCGTCCTCACGAGCCTGCTTGAAGTACACATGCGGCTGCATCGCACCTGTTTGTTCCTTCTGCCCTTTGATCTCACGCTGCTTAGGCTCAGTGTTGAGTACCTCAGTAGCAGCCGCAGCCAAGTTAGCAACTGTAGGAGCCTGCTCCTTGGCAGCAACAGTGGCAGCAATCTCATTGAACTTAGGATCAACCTTGTCAACGGTGATCTTCTTAGCGTTGGCGGGATCTTCCGTCTTACGCGCCTTCTTCCACTGTTGGTTTTTGGTGATGTAGTGAGCCGTAGCCTCCTTGAGGAGTTGCTCGGCGTTCACCCTCTTGTCAGTGGATTGAGTAGCCTCGTTGACCTTAGTGTCGGACAACTTAGCCTTGCGAACAGCATCAAGCGACGCCTTGGGCGTAGCCGAAGTGACGATCACACGACCATCACGCCTGGCCGTGCGCACCTGATCGACAGTCAACGCATTGTTGATGAACGCAATGATGTCAGAATCATCGTACGAACGCTGAGACAGCGCGTACACATACACGCATATGCGAGCATCTGTGTTGTCACGCTCAGAGATCAGGACGTTGAGTTGCTCGACATCCTTGGCAGTATCGCCAGTGAGGTCGATCTGGTAGCCCTCAGAAGCGAGGTGCTTGATAGTGGTGTTCGTGGGAACCCACTGGTTGTCGCCTTGAGCGACCTGATCTTGCTTGGCTGTATCAGCCATGATTTACCTACTTTCTGAATAGGAGTAGACCATCTACTCCAACCACACGCCGCAGAGCCGGAATGTCGTTGCAGTACACAGTCAAACACCGGAGGGGGGGCCGGTCGCGCTTGCGCGGCCCCCCCGTCCCAAGAGTCATCAGAACTTTAAGTTGGCCAGATTGGTAGCGTCTGGTGTGGTTGTCC
>Ga0209535_1002024_pt1 | contig 13317 bp, 16 predicted proteins | sample LinPmetageLP28_FD_184041 | JGI IMG/M metagenome (GOLD analysis project Ga0209535, IMG submission 184041) | Marine viral communities from the Pacific Ocean - LP-28 (SPAdes) (version 2) | ecosystem: Environmental > Aquatic > Marine > Oceanic | place: Pacific Ocean | collected 2009-08-22 | reverse complement strand
GTGCACCGGTTAGTGCATACAGAACAGAAGGGTCGTCCGATACTTCGTAAGTCTCAGGATTTTTTATGATCGCTGAAACATCCGGTAAGGTATTGACCATGCCCATGAATGCACAAAACTCTATCGCGACACTATCGCCAACCGTACCACCAATCAGTGATTGATCTTGTGAGTTGACAACCATACCTTTGCTATCTGCTTTCACGATATCCGAAACAGATTCCCATGTTCTAGGACTAGCCCACGCAACTGAATCTTTGTCGAAATCAAAAAGCAACTCAGGTCTGTATCTGATAAAAGCAATTACGTTAGGGTCTATACTCCCTTCGCTCATGCCCCACTTAACCCAATCGTTCACGTCTGCTTCAAGGTGTAAGTGCGAAAACCTGTTAGCCAATGCACCATTGATCTTGTTAGCACCAACTCTGTCTGACACTCTGTTGCCTGCCGCCAATATGATAGTAGAATCCGGTAGCTTGTACTCACCTATTCTTCTGTCTCTGATCAACTGAAACAAAGCATTCTGAACACTCGGACTACCGTGTGGTAATTCGTCCAAGAACAAGATTGCTTGCTTGTCGTTTTCCTGTGGTAAAAATATCGGTGGATTCCATTTAGTAACACCGTTCTCGACACTAGGTACACCTCTCAGGTCTACAGGGTCTAACAAAGAAACTCTGACATCAATCAAATTGTAGTCTAGCTTCTCAGCTACCTTAGAAATAATCTCTGACTTACCGATTCCGGAAGCCCCCCAAATAAAAGCCGGCTTGTTAATTGATATCAACGTTTCCAACTTACTCTTCAACTCTGAAGGTTTTATATATGTTTGCATAATTGCTCTCCTATGTAATACAAATATTGAACGTTCAATATACAAACGTCCAACAACTAGACGAAACCCATACGGGCTAGACTATGAATCTATTTAATTCGTTTCGCTAGAATCTCACTAGCACATCAGTAGTTTTAATATAATTTCTCATCTCCTTTGTAATACACAGTATCAATAAGATATTTGGCATCTCGCAAAGTATCTGTTGAATCGTGCCATTCCACACTATAGTAATGTGATGATTGAGTAGGCACTCTATAATTGCCTAAAGCATCCACAGTCTCGCCTATACTATAAAACACATAGTTTTCTTGCCTTCTCTCTATCACATAATCTCTGTATAAATATCCTTCCGGATATATTTTTTTAGCTACAAATTTTTTCATGTTCCTCCTTCTTAAAATCTGTCCATGATAAGAATACATAGAGGGCTTCCTTCCGGCTAAGATCATAATTATCTTCTAGCCATTTGGGAGCACCGTACATATTCATAGTTCCGGAAACTCTTATAATTTCTAACTCTTCATAAAAGAGTTCCATATCGTCATACAAGTGTTCATACTCTGCCATTACGTTTCCTCCGATACATATTTACCAATAACAAATTGCCTTAGAAAATATAAAGATGAATAAGCTTTCTCTATATCTTTGTAGAAGATTCTCAAAGTGTTCCCATGTCTAGGATAATCTGCAATCGTAGAATCATATCTAAGCCCAAGACAATCTAAGTCTATCTTCCAAGCTTGATCTGTATACACAGGGCAGTCACCGTCAAAGCTTCGTTTAATACTCATACCGGTAATGTCGTTAGGCAATTTAATGCTGTAACCTTCTGTGTCGTAAGCATTAGCCACGACTTGCATTTCTAAATCCATTATTAGGTCGTACTCTTCGCTGTATTTTTCTACACCTTTTAAGTCTTTCATATTGATTCCCCTTTTACTGTAACTGAACAGTTAAACGTTTTTGATAAGACGTTCCTGTAAGTTTCAATACCTTCGATCATTGCTCTTACTTGATTGTAAACTTCTCTCTTAGTGCCTAGCGGTGTCACATCATCCGAACCGTGCTCGCACGTTCTCTCTATCTTGAATGCACCATTACAACCCTGTAAGGAATAGTGACCGGCATTTTGGATGAGTCTGTTTTCTGCATCCCTTTTCAATAAAACAGTATCACCACGTTTTTCGTACTGATATGGATATTCAACACCGACATATTTGTTTAATAACACTAGGTTATACTCAATCATTTTCTTAGTTATTGTTCTCATTACTTCACCTCCTTTACATCTAAACTTGAATTAGCAACATAGCTTGCGACAACTTCTATAGCTTCCAGCATTTTTGTTTTATCTTTCAAGTCATGGTCTACGTATGATCTCAAGACATCCAAAGCTAATTGAGTTACTGCTCTACCGTAAGAGTCTCTAGTTATAAACATTTTTCCCATATTGATTTCTCCTAAATAATTAAATTGAAGCCCTTCGCTTCTTTATGAATACCAATCACAGTACCCATAAAGAAACGGACTCGTTATAAGCCCGTCTTCTCTCTCGCTTGCTACACACAAACTTGCCCCTCGTCTACTCAACCTATCAGTAATGCTTCGTTTCTTTTCTTTCCAAACCGTATCACGTCACACCGCACCGTGACTGCCAACAACGTTGGCTATTGTGTCTCTCTTCTTGTACTTGAAATTCCCTATAACTGAATCAGTGTTTCAACTGCTGACCTAAAATGTATGTCTCGTATTTTAATTGCTCCGGTAGTTCTAAATGTTTCGTTCTTTCCTACGCTCTATATCCTCGACCTAGATATGTAAGCCACTTGTCTGAAGTTCCCTTCTTTAACGTGGGTGGCAGTACTTGTCCCACGCTACCAACATCTTCCGGACTTTTGATTTCTTGTATTTACCAATCAAGGTTTAGATCAAGAGATCATCAGGGAGGGTAGTAACTGTGCAGTTGATCAATTTTTGAACAACTCGTGACCTTTGTATGAGGTACAGTTCTCGCTGACAAAATGCATATTATAGAAACGTCACACAGAATGCAACGTTTAATTACAATAAATATTTTGTGAACGTATCGCCTATGTTCTAACCGGTGTATTTAAAACTGTACGCAGTACAGCTACAATCTGTGGCATGAGTAAAGACAAGATAAAACAAATACATCCATTGACTAGTAAACAGGAAAGATTCATAGCAGAGTTGCTCAAAGGCAACTCAGCAAGTGACTCATATAGGACTGCTTATAATTCGAAAGGAATGAAGGCATCTGCAATCCACGTAGAAGCAAGCAAATTAAAATCTAACCCTAAGATAGCCCAAAGGTTAAAGACGGGATATAAGAGAAAAGAGGAGTATGCACAGACTAGTGCACTCTCTCTTAGGCATCTCGTGTTGGAACAGCTACAGAAGGAAGCATTGAATCCTACTAATAACGAGTCAGCTAGAATAAGGGCACTTGAATTGTTGGGCAAGACTTCAGACGTTGGACTATTCGTAGAGAGGATAGAGACAACTACCAAAGACAGGACACCGGAAGAAGTAGCGAATGAGATTGAGACAAAGCTTGAAGAGATACTTGCCACATCCGGACAGAATCAATAAAGCCTATCTATAGTAGAACAAACATTGAACGTTCAATAGTTAATTGCCACATATCCGCAATGACTATTTCTTTTATTCCGGGTGTTGCCTATTGATCAATTTTTATACAATGCCCCTGAAATACTATCATATAAGGGTTTCAGAGCGACCCCGACCCCTCCCGACCCCCCTGTTTTGACTTTTTTGCGACAGCCTGCCTAGTACACTATTTTGCTCAATTATTTTCATAATTTTTCATAATAAACACCCCCCCCCTTCTTTTTTTCGATAGGCTTGCATATATACTATATATTTTCGTATAATGTATGGGAAACGTTCAAGGGACCCTATAGGGGGTATATATATTTATGACACCAAGACAACTATTAGTATTAGAAGCGATTGAAGAGTATTGGTCTGAGGAGCATTGTGGACCGTCATTAGAAGCCATAGCGGGTAAAGTAGGGGTCTCCTCTAGGTCTACTGTACATTCTATTGTAAAACGCTTACATGAGGACGGTTGGATCACTATGCAGCCGAAGAGATGGCGTACTATGATGTCAACTAGGAACTCTCCTATGTTTGAAAAGAAAGAACCCGTAGAAGAAAAACCGGAGCTGGTTAAACCCGTAGTGATACATAAGACTGTGGCACCTGAACAAAAACCGAACATAGTTGTGGAAAAAAAAATCGCGAGCGAGGATTTGTCTTTAGCAGATAAGAAAAAGGAGTGGCTGCGGGAGATGGAAGAAGCAAAAAAAAGTTTTGATATTTAGAACAAAAACACTTGACGTACATGAGAAGATCATTAATATGTGTAAAATCTTGGAGAGCTTTGCTCTCAACAGTTTAATACTAGCTAGTTATAAACTAATAGTTTATATAGTTAGTTATATACTAGAGAAGGAATTACCTAGCCCCTATGACAACTCCACCGAAGATTGCTCTCCAGTGGCTGTAAAAATCTATATATGTTGTGGGGGCTAACTTGTCTAATCCGTATCTTGATAAAATAAAACAATTACCTGTTAGCGAACAGAAACGTTTCTTATCACTATTAGAAGAGTACGAACAATCTAAGAACAGAAAAGAATGCGGTGATAACTTCCTACCCTTTGTAAAACATATATGGTCTGCCTTCATAGAGGGCTATCATCATACTAAGATGGCTGATGCCTTTGATCGTGTTGCCAAAGGAGATTTAAAAAGGTTAATAATTAATATGCCACCCCGACATACTAAATCGGAGTTTGCATCCTACTTACTACCTGCATGGTACTTAGGTAAGTACCCTGAGAAGAAAATCATTCAGATCGCACATACGGCTGAACTAGCAGTAGGCTTTGGACGTAAGGTTAGAAACTTAGTAGGGTCAGAAGACTTTAAGAGTGTATTTCCTGACGTAGCGTTGCAGTCAGACTCTAAAGCTGCCGGACGTTGGAATACAAACAAAGGCGGTGAATACTTTGCGATAGGTGTAGGTGGTGCGGTTACAGGTAAAGGTGCGGATGTTTTAATAATAGACGATCCTCATTCAGAGCAAGAAGGACAGAGCGGAGACCCTTCTGTGTTTGATAGAGTGTACGAATACTATACATCAGGTCCTAGACAGCGTTTACAACCGGGCGGTTCTATTGTGATTGTAATGACACGTTGGCACAAAAGAGATTTAACCGGTCAAATAATTAAAGCTCAAGAAAACAGAGCAGGTGTAGACGATTGGGAAGTCATAGAGTTTCCAGCTATATTGCCTTCAGGTAAAAGTTTATGGCAAGAGTTCTGGGATATAAAAGAATTAGAAAAGTTAAAAGCAGAACTACCGGTAGCTAAATGGTCTGCACAGTATCAACAAGACCCTACTTCAGAAGAAGGAGCTATTGTTAAAAGAGAATGGTGGCAAGATTGGGAATACGAAAGCCCACCTCAATGTGAGTTTATTATTCAATCTTGGGACACGGCTTTCTTAAAGACTCAACGTGCTGACTATTCAGCTTGTACTACTTGGGGAGTTTTTTACAAAGAAGACGAAGGAACTGGAATAGTACAACCTAATATAATTTTACTAGATGCTTTTAAAGAGCGTATGGAGTTTCCTGAATTAAAAAGAAAAGCCTTTGATCATTGGAAAGAATGGCAACCTGACGCATTTATTGTTGAGGGTAAGGCAGCAGGAATGCCTTTAATCTTTGAACTAAGATCAATGGGTATACCTGTGTCAGAATACACCCCTAGTCGTGGTAACGATAAGATAGCTAGAGTTAACGCAGTAGCAGATTTATTTGCATCAGGTATAGTATGGGCACCAGAGAAGAGATTCTCTGAAGAGGTTATAGAAGAATTCGCAGCTTTCCCTAGTGGAGAGCATGATGATTTGGTAGATGCTTCAACGCAAGCATTACTAAGATTTCGTCAAGGTGGGTTTGTTCCGTTATACTCGGATGAAGAAGATGAAGAGTTTGTAGGAACAAGAGCAGATTATTATTAAGGAGCAAGTATGAGTTTTTGGGAAAAATTATCTTCTTTCTTTGAAAAGAAAACTGTAGAAAAAGCTGAAAGCATAACTGATAAAGTTAACAAAGAAGCAAAAGCTATAGAGAAACTTTTAAATGAAAGTAAAGAAGCAGTTAAAGCAAGAGAGACAAAGAATAAAAAACCTGCAAGGGCTAGAACTAAAACAGGTCAATTTGTTGCAGACGATGAATCTACAGAAGAAGTAAATGAAGCTTGGGTTGGTGGTAAAGCACCAAAGAAACCAAGTAAAACAAAACCCAAAATTATTAGAAGAAAAAAATCTAGGTAAATAAATGGCAGAAAAACCGTTACAAACACCTGAAGCTATCGTAGAGAATAGTCCATTAGAAATATTGGTTACTAATCCTGAAGAAATAGCCATAGGAACAGAAGATGGAGGTCTACTAATAGACTTCGATCCTGATGCTGTAGATTTTACAGATAACTTCAATGACAACTTAGCTGAGTTTATGGAAGACTCTGAGTTAGATGCACTAGCATCTGAGTTAGTTTCTAGTTATTCAAGCGATAGAGAATCAAGATCAGATTGGGAAGAGACTTACATTAAAGGTTTAGATCAACTAGGTCTTAAAATTGAAGAAAGAACTCAACCGTGGGATGGTGCTTGTGGGGTGTTTCACCCATTATTAACTGAAGCTGTTATAAGATTTCAGGCTCAAGCTATTACAGAAGTGTTTCCACCTAAAGGACCTGTAAGAACTCAAGTAGTAGGCACTATTACAAGCGAAAAAGAACAGCAAGCTAGTCGTGTTAAAGACTATTTAAACTATCTGTTAACAGATAAAATGACTGAGTATCGTAGTGAAACAGAAAAACTACTGTTTAATCTACCTCTAGCCGGCTCTGCTTTTAGAAAAGTGTACTTTGATCCAAACATGAACAGACCGTGCTCTATGTTTGTACCTGCTGAAGACTTTGTAGTAAGTTATGGAGCTTCTGATCTAACAACTTGCGAACGTGCTACGCACATTATGAAGAAAACTTCTAATGAAGTTAGAAAGTTACAGGTAAATGGCTTCTACAGAGACATAGAACTAGATACTCCTACTGCTGATTTAAGTGATATTAAAGAAAAATACAATCAGTTAACAGGTGATAGCACAAATTACGACTACGATCAGAGACATACTCTGTTAGAAATGATGGTAGACCTTGATTTAGAACAGTTTCCTGATCTTAAAGACGGTGAACCCACAGGAATTGCTTTACCGTACATAGTTACAGTTGATTTATCATCTCGTAAGATTCTTTCTATAAGAAGAAATTGGTATGAAGAAGACGAACAGAAAATGTCTCGACAACATTTTGTCCATTATCAGTATTTGCCGGGATTAGGCTTCTATGGTTTTGGATTAATACACCTTATAGGTGGTATTGCTAAGTCTGCTACGAGTTTATTAAGACAATTAGTGGATGCAGGTACTTTATCTAACCTTCCGGGCGGTTTAAAGTCCAGAGGGCTTAGAATTAAGGGTGATGATACCCCTATTATGCCGGGTGAGTTCAGAGATGTGGACGTTCCGGGTGGTGCTATACGAGATAATATAACTTTTTTACCATATAAAGAGCCTTCAGGTGTTTTATATCAATTATTAGACAATTTAGTAGAAGAAGGACGTAGATTTGCTTCCGTAGCGGACATGAAAGTAGCAGATATGAACAATCAAGCTCCTGTAGGCACTACATTAGCTATTTTAGAGCGTTCTATGAAGGTTATGGGGTCTGTTCAAGCTAGAATCCATGCTTCCATGAAGAAAGAACTGCATATTCTTTCAGGAATCATAAGAGATTTTGGTCCAACTGAATATCCATACGCTACAGAGGGTCAAGAACTACTACCTGAAGACTTTGATGATGCAGTTGATGTAATACCTATCTCTGATCCAAATGCTTCTACTACTGCACAAAGAATCATGCAGTATCAAGCAGCATTACAACTCGCTCAACAAGCACCGCAAATGTACAATATGCCTGAATTACATAGACAGATGCTTGAGACACTAGGAATACGTGATCCGGAAAGCATAGTACCTCTTGATGAAGATATAGAGCCTACAAACCCTGTATCTGAAAATATGAATATGCTTAATGAGAAACCTGTTAAATCATTCATGTATCAAGACCATGAAGCTCATATTATGACTCACATGGCTATGGCTGATGATCCTAAGATTAGGAAAATGATTGGTCAAAGTCCTAATGCTAACGCTATATTAGGAGCTTTCTCTGAACACGTTACAGAACACATTGCTTTCCAATACAGAAAGGAAATAGAAGAACAGCTCGGTGTGCCGTTACCACCACCCGATGAGCCACTACCTGAAGATATTGAATTACGATTGTCACAGTTAGTTTCGGAAGCTGCACAGCGAGTTCTTCATAAAGATGTTGCAGAAGAAAGACAAAAAGAACTACAGCAAAAACTTAAAGACCCTGTTATACAGCAACGTGATCGTGAATTAGATATAAGAGAAGCACAAGTACAAGCTAAAATGAAAGCTGATGCAGAGAAAATTGCTGCTGATTTACAGAAATCAACTATTACTGCCGGAACAGAATTAGAACGTTTAGCTTCACAAGAAAGAATTACAAGTGCTAACATAGCTGCAAAACTAGCTACAGATGAAGCAGATATAAGCAGTAAAGAGAAAATAGAAGGTGCAAAAATAGGAAAAGAGATTGCACAAGATATATTACACAAAGATAAATGAACGAACTAATTACAGAAAATTTTCCTGACGCATTACGAAAAATGCTTAGAGAGCAAATGAATGATCATTCAGATGCTTTAGTTGGGGGAAGCTGCAAAGACTTTGGCGAATACAGGTATATGACAGGAGTCATTGCTGGTTTAGCTTTAGCAGAACGTAATCTTCTTGATCTAATAGAGAGAGGAGAAGACTAACATCATAACGATGCAAAGGTCTCAGGTCCTTAACCTGTGCAATAAAAGGAAACTATGAAAGCCGTTAAAGATATAGAAGTAGAAGATTCTGAAGCAAAAGAAAAAGAAGAATCAACTGCAAAACAATTACCAGAACCCTCTGGTTATCGGATATTAATAGCATTACCTGAAGCAGAAGAAACAACAGAAGGCGGTATTATAAAAGCTGCTGCCTACGTAGAAAGAGAATCTGTTGGATCAATATGTGGATTTGTAATGAAATTAGGTCCAGACGCTTACCAAGATAAGAAACGTTTTCCAAATGGTTCTTATTGCAAAGAAGGCGATTGGATAATAATGCGTTCTTATACAGGTACTAGATTTTTAGTACATGGAAAAGAATTTAGATTAATAAACGATGACAGCGTTGAAGCCGTTGTTGAAGACCCAAGAGGAGTAGTAAAAGCATGAGTACAAACGAAGAGTACGCAGAAGAACAATATCAAGAACCTGAGAATGAAATTGTTCAAGAAGAACCTTCTTCACAAGAAGATAAGTTTTTAGGCATTAAAAATACAGTTGTTTCTAATGAAGAAGCTGTAGATTTTGATGTAGAGATCATTGATGATAGACCTGAACAAGATCGTAAGATACCTCGTTCAGAAGAACAAAGAGAATCAGATCAATCTGATTTAGAAAAAGAAATCGATGATGTAGATGAACGTGTAAAAAAACGTATAGGTAAACTTAAATACGAATGGCACGAAGAAAGAAGGGCTAAAGAAGCAGCAGAGAAGATAAGAGATGAATCTGTTAATTATGCTAAACAACAAGCAGAAGAAAACAGAAGATTACAAGCTCTAGTCCAACGTGGCGAGAGTGCTTTAATGCAACAGGTAAAAGCTAAAGCAGAAGCACAATTAGCATCAGCAAAAGAGTCTCATAAGAAAGCTTATGAAACAGGAGATACTGATCAAATTACAGATGCTACGCAGGAAATGCTTAAAGCTCAACAAGAATTAAAGGTCGCAGATGATCATTTTGTTAGACAAAGGGTGCAAGAACAACAAGCACCACAGCAACAAAATTTTCAACAGCAACAGCAACAACCAATACCACAACAACAACCACAAACTATAGACCCGAAAGCTGTAGCTTGGTTAAAGGTTAATTCATGGTTTGGTTCTGACGACCAAAAAGAAATGACGGCTCTGGCTTATGGAATACATGAAACTTTAGTTACTAAAGAGGGTGTATCTCCACAGTCAGATCAATATTATCAGGAAGTGGATAAGCGTATGCGAGTTCGTTTTCCTGATTATTTCGGGGTGGAAAACTCTAATGAAGACAGTAACTTAGTTACTGAAACTGTGACACCCAGAAATACTCAATCGGTGGTAGCTCCATCTACTCGAAACAACGGTAGCAAACCCCGCAAAGTACAGTTAACTTCAACTCAAGTTTCTCTCGCAAAGAGACTTGGGCTTAGTCCAGAAAGATATGCTAAAGAACTCATTAAGGAGAAAATTTAATGTCTGATATATATGAAAACGACACAGACGAATCTGTAGTCGAAGAGCGTGCACCTAGAGAAGTAGATGAAAGAAAAGACGATTATCGTCCATCTGATGCTTTTATTCCTCAATCCCTTTTACCAACTCCAATACCGCAAGACGGTTGGGTTTTTAGATGGGTGAGAACACAAATACTCGGAGCTTCCGACAACATAAACGTTTCAACACGTTTTCGTGAAGGTTGGGAACCGGTATTAGCTGAAGATCATCCTGAATTAAAAATTCAATCTGACTATGGTTCAGAGTTTGCTAAGAAAGGTAACATTGAAATCGGTGGTTTACTTTTATGTAAAGCACCAGCACAAACAATGAAAGCAAGAGCAAAATATTACGAAAATATGGCTCAACAGCAGATGGAAGGTGTTGATAGAAATTATCTACGAGAAAATGACCCTCGTATGCCTTTATTAAGACCCGAAAGAAATACGAAGGTTAAATTTGGTGGCAATAATTAATTTTTAATTATGCTTAATTTAATTTAATCGGAGAAAAAGATATGTCAGCAACGGCAACTCCTACAGGTGCAGAACCTATTGGCACTTTAAGTTCTAGCGGTTCCTTTACAGGAAAAGTTAGACACTTAAATATAGCTAGTAACTATGGCACCGCTATATTCTACGGTGACTTTGTAAAAACAGTCGCTGGTGGAACTATAGAAAAAGATACAGGAACAACTGCATTAACACCTACAGGTGTTTTTATGGGCTGTTCTTATACCGACCCGACTACTAAACAACCTACATATTCACAAACTTATCCAGCTTCAACGGTAGCTAGTGATATTAAAGCTTATGTATTAGATGATCCTCATGTTCTTATGAAAATGCAAGGTGACGCTTCTTTAGCTCAAACGGCTATAGGTAATAATGTTTCAATAGTTCAAACCGCAGGTTCAACAGATATTGGACGTAGCAAAAACGCAGTCGATAGTTCAACTATTGCAGCGACTACAGCTACTCTTCCTCTTCGCATCATCGACTTTGTTGATGGTCCGGATAGTTCTGTTGGTGATTCATTCACAGATGTTATTGTTAAATTCAATGCAGGGCATCAATATTTAAATACCACAGGTATTTAAGGGAGTATAAAATATGGCTATTTCAAGAGCACAAATGCTCAAAGAGCTGCTTCCGGGATTGAATGCACTCTTTGGGGATGAATATACGTCTTATGACGATGAGCACGCAGCAATCTACGAAACTGAAAATTCTGATCGATCTTTCGAGGAAGAAGTAAAGTTAAGTGGATTTGACGCAGCTCCAGTTAAGAATGAAGGTTCTGCTATCAGTTATGATACAGCACAAGAAACTTACACTGCTCGTTATAATCACGAAACTATAGCAATGGGCTTTAGTATTACAGAAGAAGCAATGGAGGATAACCTCTATGACTCTCTTTCTGCTAGATACACAAAAGCACTTGCTAGAGCAATGTCTTACACTAAGCAAGTAAAAGCAGTAAATCCATTAAACAATGGTTTTACTAATGCTTTCCAAACTGGAGATGGAGTAAATTTATTTACTGCTTCCGGTGATGGTGTTACTGGTGGTGATGGACATCCATTGGTAGATGGCGGTAAAAATAATAACCGTCCAGCTACGGCAACCGACTTAAACGAAACTTCATTAGAAAATGCAGTAATTGATATTGCTGGATTTAAAGATGAACGTGGACTTTTAGTTGCTGCTAAACCAAGACGCTTGATTATTCCTTCAGCGTTACAATTTACTGCTACTAGACTCTTAGAGACTACAGGCAGAGTTGGAACTTCTGATAATGATATCAACGCACTTAATAATAATGGAGCAATACCAGAAGGTTATTTTGTTAATCACTATTTAACAGATACTAATGCTTTCTTCATTATTACTGATGTACCTAATGGAATGAAACACTTCCAAAGGACTGCTTTAGAAACTTCTATGGACGGTGACTTTGACACCGGAAATGTTCGTTATAAAGCTAGAGAGCGTTACTCATTTGGAGTAAGTGACTACATGGGAATCTACGGATCACCGGGTAGTAGCTAAGATAAAACGGGCGATAGTTAATTCTATCGCCCTTTTTTCTATATAAAATCTAGGGTTTTTATTTTTTTTATCGACTGACCTAGCAGACTCGCCAAGACGATAAATTTATTAAGGAGACTTAATTATGGCAAATTCAACTTTCAATGGACCAGTCAGGTCCGAAAATGGTTTTAAAACCATTGATACAAATTCAACAACAGGTGTAATTACTGATGGGTTGGTAATCAACGCAGACGGTAATATCTTTACTGATGATGGTGCACATATTCAATATGCAGCAGCGACAGGTTTTGGACCTGCTGATTTAGTAATAGGTAAAGGCGGTAGCCAATATGCTACAGCTAACCCTTATGCTGAAAGTGCAACACAACTATTCCCACTAGGGGCTAAACTAATTTACGGTAATAATGTATATCGTTATGTTGGTATTGGTGGAACTGCGGTAACAGCAGGTAAGCTTTTACAACAACCAGCAGTAGTTTCTGATCATGCTAATATGACTGCAACAGCAGCCGTAGCAGCAGGTGAAACTGCAATATCTGTAGAAACAGGTGGTACTGATATAACTCTTAATCAATATGCAAATGGTTATCTTTGGGTAAATGACGTAGCAGGTGAAGGACAAATGCTTAGAGTTAAATCTAATCCAGCACATGATCACTCAGCAGACCCTTCTATTGTTATTACTTGTTATGACGCATTAGCAACTGCTCTTACAACTAACTCACAGTTAACACTACTAGCTGACCCTTCTAATGACCTTATCGTTGCACCAGCAGCAGAAACAGGTGCTTTAATGGGTGCTACAGTAATTGACCTTACAGCAGACTATTTTGGTTGGGCAGTAATGTCAGGACCAGCAGCTTT
>Ga0209535_1002022_pt1 | contig 13325 bp, 14 predicted proteins | sample LinPmetageLP28_FD_184041 | JGI IMG/M metagenome (GOLD analysis project Ga0209535, IMG submission 184041) | Marine viral communities from the Pacific Ocean - LP-28 (SPAdes) (version 2) | ecosystem: Environmental > Aquatic > Marine > Oceanic | place: Pacific Ocean | collected 2009-08-22 | reverse complement strand
GTACTCCCCAACAGAAGTCCATTTGATTTTCGTCAGTGTCAGCGTTCTCGTGTGTACGCATGTTGAGGCAAGTTTCCTTGTCCCATCCAACTAGCCCGCCATTGCCGTAAACCAACCCATTGATGTTGTTCTTTGCCTTCCATCTATGCACTGCTTTCTTGTCGGTCTTGGTCCAGTCTAATGTCTGTAGTAGGAACGTTTCATCTATGATGTTATCCCCGTCCACGCTTATGAAGAAATCGGTCTCTGCTTTTTCCGCCGCGGCCTTGTGTGCAGAATCAAACCCCTTCACACCATCAACACGTTTGGCCCATGGCACCTTGTTCTTTAGGTCCGCCCAGTTCTGTTCCTTGTTGGGTTCCTTGAATGAGATGTACACGAAATCTAGATCGCTTACTCTGACTCTATCTGCCATGTGACTCCCCCTTCTGCTATTTTGTTTGGCCAGTGTATGTCGTTGTCATGGAAGAAGTACCCATTGTCTGCCTTTATCAGCGTCTTGTATTGTGTTTTTAATTTTGGTGGTGGCTTAACTGTTATCTCACCATCTTTAATCACCAGGTTCTCCTCACCCTGTTTCATGGCCCATTTCTTCTTTTCTAAGGAAACCTCATGCTCTTTGCCTTCCACTGTTATGAAAAACTTCTTTGGTTCTCTTTTGGGCATCTGTTTCAGTGCATCAAATATGTTTGACATGTAACTCCTTATTGTAATAATGCCACACTCGTGAAACCCTCTTTTCGCCTAAATAAATTTTATCTCCTGCTCTGTTTGTATACAGATAATTGTTTTGATCTTTCTTATTCATTAAACCGTTTATTCCTGGCTTGTGGTGTAAGAACTTGAACCATTCATAGTCTATCAGTTTCTTGTTTGTGGGATCTAGTAATCTATAAGCAAGTGCATATACTACGTCGGTGCTGGGATACGTATCATGACAATTTATTAGCATCTTTGTTTTTACATCATGCCAGTTTGTTGTGATGTCTTCGGCCAACTTGAAAAATTTTTGTGTCCATTCGCTCTTTCTAAAATATACCATTCCATTATAGATATTGGGCAGACAATTCCTCACAAAGAGATCTCTATAAGGTGAATGTTTGACGATGCTGTCCTTGTAGTTCCTACAATCAACACTGAACACAAGGTCGTGTTGCCACAAGTGGTACCACCACCAGTCTGTGTTGGTTGTCCACAGCATATCACTTTCTAGTTTGATTGTGTGTGTGAAAGGTGTCACTGAAAATGCTTTATATTCGTTTGCCCATTTTATTCCATGCTCGGCACTGTTGTCATCACTTAATACTTTTACTACATCCACATCCTTGTGTTGGAATTTACTGTGCTTGTCTGTGACTACACAAATCTTATTTTCTTTGTTGTGTTTCTTGATGCTCTCTGCAAGTTTTATAGACAGCTCTACGTAGTCTGTGTTTTCGTTATTCTGTGCGAACCATAGGAATCCTTTAGACATAGACTAACTCCTTGTTAAGAACATGCACGTCCTGTCCTTCTGTGTAGTTGATCTGATCTCCGTACTGCCATGCAACTCCTGTGTCAGTGAACTTTACAATCTTACAATCAGGTGGTAGTGTAGGCAATCTTATCGGCAGGGTATCGTATTTTATAAAGCCATTGGCATGTTCCAGTGCCACTGCAAAGGCGTAGTCATTACGAAAGTTCTTGCCGTACACTCTGTACAACTCATTGAAGTATGCATAATTCTGTTTCACATATTTGACCATGTCAAATACACGCTTGGCTTTCGCTCCTTTACGGAAAACAAACACTGTTGCCCATACCATGTCTATCAGGCTCCAACGCCTGTGGTCAAAACTATCTCTATTGGTCAAGTCGTATGCCTCCTTTGATATAAGGAAGTCATAATCCGTGTTCAGGAACTGTTTGAGGTTGTCTGTGAATGGGAAGTAGTCTATGTCCATCACTAGAGTTGTTTCGTAGGGCGACAGCTCGTAGGCCAGATGCCTATCCACGTTCCGCCATTCCTTACCATTCTTCTTGTTGCCCAATTCCGGTTCGATCAATTTGTAGTTGATGAACCCCAGTGGTTTGATCTTTTTAAATGTCTCGTGATTGGTTACTACTGTTATTTCTAGTTGTAGGTTTTTCTTTATCAACCCCACACAACGTTCTAGTACTGTGTGGTACTTTGTTTCAGGTGTATCAAAACAGAATAATAGTATGCCTTTAGTCATTTCTCTTCTCAAACGTTTTTGACATTTGGTGATATGAACTCATGGCCTCCTGATTTCTTCCTACCAAAACGTGCAAAAGCTCTTTTGAGTTTGAAACTTCCATCGGATTGTTGTTTGTGTCTAGAATGTAAAACGGTGAAGAATGAACTTCTTCCAATGTTTTAACTAGATTGATTGTTTCGGCATCTGCACGAAAGATGTGTTCGTTGTAAACAACCACCAGTCGTGAATGTGCTTTCTCCAGGGCGTTGCGTTTAGCAATAGCAACGTCGAAGGAAAGGTCAGATTCCTTTTTTAATGAGCCAATATCCATATTACAATTATACTGTAATTATGGTGGTATTGCAACCTGGTAAAAATTAATTTATTATGATTGTGAGTTACTTACTTGTGCGTTTGAAGCCGACTGTATGTTCGATGCCAATCCCTGTGCGTTAGTTGGGAATTCCTCAATTATAGCAAGTACCATGGCAGGTGCTTCGTTTGGATTTGCTGGGACACCTGACGTGTTACCACTTGTGTAAGTCGTGTCATCCGCTCCGTCAGTTGAAACCATCTTGATGGTCATTATTGTTGCCGTGGCTGGAGCCGCATTCAACTTGGCAAATATCTCAACTGTGTTTGATGTGTAACCTGAGTTGTCTGAAGTCAATTTCAATATTGTTGTGTATCCTGTTCCTAGGTCAAAGAAACCATTTGCCAGACCGTTTGTTGTCTGTGTCTCGCCTGAACCTGATCTTGTTGACGCATGTGCACCTATGTCTAGGTTACCTACTGATGTCGCTGTAAGTTGACTGAACACGTCATCTTTGGATCCGTCCACAGATCCTGATGTCGATGGATCAACCCTGATGCTACCGCCTGCGTTGAAGAATGCTCTCATAGTGGCGCTGTTTGCAAAAGTAACTGATCTCTCAATAGTTGATGTCGAGTTCCATGTGCCTGAATTTGTTGATGAGCCAATTGCGTTTGTTGATAGTGCAGTTGCTGATGTTGAACCTGCCGCGACCGCCGCCGCCAAGTTGGCTAGGTCTGAGACCAATGCTGATCTGATCGCTATGGCGTCTCCTGCTGAAACTGATGATGATGTTATAGAAACGTTGGTGTGGTTGGCGATGTTGTCTAGTCCTGTGAAAAGTGCGTTCCATTGTGATGCTTGTACTGTACCACCTGCTGAAACTGTTGAAATCGTTGATTGGTTCAGTCCATAGTTTGACGCACCTGGTCCTGCGAAATGATTGTATCCGAATGGACTTGATGAACTGTTGACGAACGTGTTGTACTCGTCATCTAAAATTGTATCGCCTGCTGAATATGCCATATTGTTATTTAACCCCTATCACGCATTCTGTTAATGCTGTTTCTTTGTTGTATTTATGCTTGATCAGTCTACCCAGGGTGTTAAAAGCGGTACATTCCTCCAGCTCGGCAACCCTTGCTTCGCCGTTCCCGGCTGACACAACACGGTCTCCCGCCTTGCCTGTGCCCTGTAATTTAACAAAAACACGTCCTTTTAGTGCCACCATAGGGTGCGAGTCGTTGTTTCCTGCCTGAGCATTCATTAAAAACGCCGGCGAGTCTGAAATCACCCCAAATACATGATCACATAGTTCTTTATCACACTTGGTTATCTCTGCATGTCCTCCCAGCATCACTACATCACCCACTTCTGTCTCACAGTCGGCTTCGTATCTCTCTGCCAAGTCTGCGTACATGGCCGATGTTGTTGTGGCATGTACTACATTGGCCCTTATATCGACTAGAGTAGGTGCTGATAATTCGTCATCGGTACCGCCTGACTTGAATGCTGTAAAGGCACCGCCTGCATTTCCGTAAGTTGTTGATCCATCGTCTGCGAAAGTCTCGTCCCATACCCAAAATAGGTCCTGTTCTATGGCAGATGACGTTGATCCTCTTTTGACTTTAATTCCTGTGAATTTTGGTGTGGCCGCATTTGATGAAATGTTCCTGTTGAGTTCTATTATGTTGTCCTCAACTGAAAGTGTAGAAGTGTTCATTATCACCTGTGTTCCTCTGACTGTCAAATTATCACATGTGATGCTTCCACCCTCAAATATGTTGACACGTCCTGTTCCACCATCCATGTCCATCACTTTTCTTGTTCCACCAAACACTGTTGAATTCAACGTGAAAGCAATATCACCATTACTAGTGGTGTTTGCTATTGTGAAATCATCACCTGACATAGACATGTTGATATCCAGTCCACCACCTATTCTAATTCCTAGGTCGTTCTGTACGGTCAATCTACCTGTTGTTGTGTCGTTGGTGTCTGATCTGAGATAGTTTGCCGCTAACACCCCACCCATTCCGTCTGTGTCTGTCGCTGTGCCTCTAAATTTTACTGCGGCAACTGAACTTGAAAGTTGTATACCTTGCCCTACTGTTGAGTAACCTGCTGTGACCAATGCCTGTGCAGTTGTGTCTGTGGCGCTCGGAGTGAATGCCACGTCTGATATGACACCAACCACTGCATCGTTGGTTACTAGTTTAAGATATGACTGATTTACACCTGTGTTGTCTGGTGCTGTTTCTGTTATCACCTGTGTTACACCTGATCCTGCAACTGTTGTTGGTCCGATCAGTGTCCAGTCTGCACCGTTGTAGATGTAAAACTGATTGGCGTTCGTGTCAAACCATTCATCACCCAATACAGCGTTTGCTGGCTGTGAGGTCGAAGGAGTTGAAGAACCTACTGGTTTGAATTTTGTACCGTCATATACATTAATTTGTTTATTAGTTTGGTCAAACCAAAGTTGACCTTGAATTTTGTTGTTAGGAGCCGAAGTGTTGTTGAAGTTCTCTAGTAGTTTGACAAGATTCTCATTTAACTTTTCACCAAACCCTGCATAACTCTTTCCGAACAACGCAAGGTCGGTAGTAGTGGTATCGATTGTACCATCTGGTAATGTGACCAATAAGGTCCCGAATGTGTTGTTAATCTTGTATGCCATATCCTAAATTAGTTAGATTTGTTATCTCTAACTTCAGTCAAAAAACTTACGTCGCCAACTAATTTGATTAGAATCTCTGCTAGTGCTGGATTAAGCATCTGATCGACTTTCGTCTGCTCTTCTGCTGTCCAGACTGTCTCGAAATTATCATTGATATAGTCTGCTACTTCTTCTTTTGTTGCCATTTAAATGTTCTCCTTATGCTTATTTATTATGCTTGAAGTATTGCTCTTCGTCCTGTATCCACTCTAAATCCTTTGTGTAGTTTCCGTCTAGATCACGTAGGAAAGTCTTTACATTACTCTCTGTGAGCATCATTTGATGGTATTTTTCGTATCTTTTACCCAATGCTTCATGCTTTGTAGCAGTGTATACTAGTTTCAACCCCTTATCTTTGGCTATTGACATTATGTTGTCTATGCACAACTTTAAAGATTTATGGAGAGTCCTGGGTTCTGCTCCCTTATCTGACACAATCCATTCCATAAATCCAAACTGTGTTCCTTCACCCACATACAATCCTCCAGCACAAATTGGTTTTCCGTCTACTTCAACCATTACACCTTCGGGCGGTAGACACTCTTTTGGCACAACACCAAACTCCCAAGCTCTCCACCACTTGACCAGTGTGTCATAATCCTTGTCTCTGTCCCAGGGTCTAACCAGCATTTTTCTGTACCACGATTTTGTTAATATTAAAGGTCGACTCAAAGCAATAACGCACTGTGTCTGCAATCTCTTCCACAGTCAGTTTAGGCAACCCTTCCCACATGCCTTTGATCATATCTGTGTCTACTACATCAGGACACACATCATAAACTGACAAAGGTTTGTTGAATAGTTCTTCTTGCAACTCACTCACATATTTTATTAAATGTTCTTTGTGCCAACAGTATTCGTTGTAGTCGGCGCCATAATTATCCTCATCCTTGCCTTGTGGTGTTCCTGATGTGCTTGTTATGACCACAACCTTTTTATAATGATGGTGGAATTCACTGTAAATTCTTTTGAGTAAATGATACTGTCCAAATTTAGCATAAGCATTTACTACAATCAGTTCGCAATCCTTTAGTTTTTCCATTATTTTTTCTTGCTCTGTTTCCAGATCATATCCGGTGGTCCTGCTCAATCCAACGATCTCGTATTTCTTCCTTTTATATAGATCGGCTATGGCTTTGCCTATACCTTTTGTATGTCCGATTACGGCAATTTTTCTATTTTTGTTTTCTTGTCTCATGCACATCCACTAGATTTTCTAGTCCTTCAAAACATTCTGAATAGTGTTGGTAATACTCTTCGAACTTCTCTTTAGTGTACAATGATTCTTTGTAGAAGTCAATTAATAATGTTGTCCTTGGTCCTGGATTCCTGTTGAATCCGTTGTGCACCTGTATATCTGGTTGAAATACAAACGCTTCTCCTGTTTTCCAGGTCATTAATTCCTGCTTACGAGTTTCAATGTTCATCACATGCATACCACTCTGGTCTCCTCCACCATCGTCTAAGCACATTTGATATCTCCACCCGCCTTCGTTGTCTGTGTGGTTACCAATTTTCGTGTCAGGACCAACTGTCATTATCGCTACATTTGTTTTGTACGGAAATTTTCGCAGTATAGAATACAGCATAGGATAGTCATTGAAAGATTGTCCCTCATGGTCACCTGCTTGTATACCCAACGCTTGCCATTCACCATGCACATAGTCACCTGACTTATCGTCGAAGTCATCAGGAAGTCCCCTAACACTGTCTGAGAAATCTTCCGGATCTAGGAATGCTTTGTCTGGTTGTGAATCAAACTCGTGTTTGATCTCTTCAAAATATTTTTCTATCTGTTTAAAGCATTGGCCTTGTTGGCCGTGGTAAAAGGATTTATCAAGCATTTAGTATATTAACATTTTTATCATGTATCTGTCTATCATGATCCTGCCAATTACTAAAAAATTGTTCGCCGTGGTTGGTTAGTTCTTGCTGTTCACTTAATTCAAAGTAGTCTGTGAACTCTGTGTTGTTGATTATAATTCTTCTGTTCTCGTTACCAAACACGTACACTATCACTTCATCGTCACCTAGTGATACTCCTATTCTACTGTCCTCTACTCTAACCCACGCACCATCTTCCTTGACCATGTGAGTCCCTGACACTTGTATGCCGTTGTAATCGTATAGATTGTCTATCAAGAATTTACCTGTTGCAAACACCTTGCCACCAATTCTAACTGTGTCACCTATGTCCACTTGTTCTACTGGTTTCAATGAACCGTCATGCATTGAGATCATTGTTCCTGCTATGAAACAACCACCGCCACCTGATCCACTTGACGCTCCACTGGCTCCTGTCGTGTTTCCGAAACCTGCCGCGTTTTCAATAAAATTCAATCCTGAATTGAACAATGCTTTCCATGTTCCACTGACTTTTACATAGCCTGCTGTTACCTGTTTCCAAGCACCTGATACTTTGGTATACATGTCATTTACTTCTTTCCATGAGCCTGATACTTTGACGTTTGCTTGTACTCCTATGTTGAAAACAACAACTGCGTATCCATTTGATCCAGCCGAGGCCGGACTTCCGCCAACTGATGTGCCTGCCACGTAGTATGCCTCACCTGTTCCTCCTGGTGTGACTCCTGATGCTAATACACCTGTGCCTCCAGTTTGTACCAAACTTAGACCCGAATATCCACCTTGCCCTGTGTTGTCTCCTGATCCACCTGCTCCGCCCTTGCCACCTGTGAATCCACCGCCACCAGCGCCACCACCTCCTCCGTCTCCGGAGTGGCTTCCACCATTCTGTCCTAGTGTGCTTGGTGATTGTGAGTGTGCCGAGTTTGTATTAATTCCTGATGTTGAACCTGAGTGGTTACCTGCACCACCTCCGCCTGAACCACCGCCGGCTATGTGTATGGCTGTTCCGTTAATTGTTACTAGTGTGGCTCCTCCGCCACCGCCTCCGCCACCTGAATATGGTCTTGGGCCTGCTGATCCACCTGTTCCGCCTGAATAATCTGTTAAACTTTTTCCGTTGACACCGCCTGGTGCTCCACCTCCTGATGACCCACCTCCACCAGCGCCGCCAACTGCGACCTGTAAAGTGTTTCCTATGTTACCTGCTATCGAGGCGCCACCTGTTCCTGTGTATGCAAGGTGTTTCACATGGTGACCACCCGTACCTGGGCCACCTGGGTTATCATCCGGACCACCGCCACCTCCGGCGCCACCCCATAGATATACGTCAATTGATTGTGATCCTGCCGGAACTACAACCTCTTGCACTGTGCCTGTGTATGAAAATTTTTTAACTATTGCTACCATAAGGGATTACGCCTCCCTTACGAACCAAATATCTCCGTCAACTCCGTCGCCGCCTGTAGGAGCAGAAGTGTTTACATACTTCGCTGATCCACCCCAAAGGTTTCCAAACGTAGCAACCTGTCCTATTGTCGGAACTGCTGTACTTGAAGTATCTGTCGTTGCTATTGCTGAACCTACGACACCTAAGTTTGCTGAAGTAACTTTGACATTACCTGCCGCTGTGGTTTTTAAAACTTTACCTTTATTGGTATCACCGTCCTCGACTGCGTCCACTAATCTGATTACCTGTGAATATGCTTGTCCATGTCCTGCTGACCAGAAGTTTTCAGACACATCATAGAACATTCTAGCATCATCTGTGTCTGATGTTTCTACTATAAGTCCTGCGTCTACTTCTGAACCGCCTGCGTTTACTTTCAAGAAAGTGTCTGAGTGTTGAACTACGTTAGATGATGTGTAGTTGTAAGCACCACTCACATTCAAGTTACCTGTGATTGTAAGGTCACCTATCATGTCAATGCCGCCGTCCGCACCTGTCAATTGTAGAGGAGTTTTTGTAACTCCGCCATCGTTCACTGTGAATTTTATATCTTTGTCCTGTGATGTCTGTGCAACAGTGACGTTGTTGCTTGTGACTGTCACTGTCAATTCCTGATCATCACCTATTGACAATCCTGCATCTGCGTCAATGGTCAGTCCACCTGAGGTGGTGTCTGCCACGTCCGATCTAAGAAAATTACCACCCGCTATCAATCCTGAATTGTTTGTCGTACCTGATACGTTCAAGAAGGTTGCTGATGTGTTCGTTCCTTCAAACACCGCTCCAAGAGTTGCATTCAATGTCATTCCTGACTTGATTGCTGTAAATCCTGTTTGTGATGATGATGGTGTAAAATCTTCTTTGGAAACTATGGCTACTCTAGTGTTACCCACGTACATAGACGAAACAACCTTGTTTCCCCCTGCACTTGGTATAGTTTCAATTTTCCAACCTGACTGTGTTTGTCCTGCTGTAAAAACCGGGCCTACTAGTTCCCATTTGCTGTTAACTTGGTGTGATCTTGCGTCTCCTGTGTAAACAAATACCTGATCGTCGTCTGTGTTTGTCCATAGGTCACCTACCGATGGTGATGTTGGTGCTGTGTTTCCTGTTTTCGAACCACCTGTGGGTTTGAAACTGGAACCATCATATACTTTAATTTGGTTTGTGTTTGTGTCGAACCATAGTTCACCTCTCAATGGTGCCGATGGTGCGCCTGTTCCTGCTGAATTCTCTAGTAGTTTGACAAGGTTCTCATTGAGGCCTTCTCCAAAACCTGAAAAGCTCTTCCCAAAGAGTTGTACGGAAGTAGTGTTATCTACTGTGCCGTCTGTGATTGTAGCAACTACTGATCCGTCTGTTTTGTTAATTGTGTACGCCATTTGCTTATATTTATAGTCTTCCAGCCACAATATTAATTGTGCCTATTTCAGTTGAATTGTACTCTTCTAGTGCTTTTCCTACTACTGTTCCCATTTTAGGGTCTATGCCTTTTCTTGCCACACCTGGATGTTGTGAGTGTGTTACTAGCATATCTCCCTTGCTGATCTGTCCAATTACTTTACATGGTACTTTACCTTGTAACGCTACTGCTTGACCTGTTGCGTCTGAATTCATTAAGTATGCTGGATTTTCAGAGATGACACCTGCCACTCTTGGGTCAGCACCCATGCTTGAAACTGTGATCTCTTTATCACCACCAAATATGACAACTGTGCCCACTTCGTACTCATCGTCGGATTCGTATATCTCAGCCAAGTCAGCGTATTGAGCCGACGTTGCTTTTGCGTATACAGTGTTGTATTTCTTGCCTGTTGATCCTATATCATAACTTTCTGTTGAATCTGGCAATATTGCTTTCGATGTAAGCGTGCCACCCATTATCAAAGTGGTCATTGAGTTTGCGCCTGTGCTAGTAACGTTACCTGTTAGGTCGCCTGTCACGGGACCTGCGAACGTTGTTGCTGTCACTGTTCCTGAAACTTGAAGTTTTGTTGTTGGTGTTGTTGTACCTATACCAATTCTTGATGTCGCACCGTCAACTGTGAGAACAGTAGTGGTTGTACCAGCATCGTTCACTTTAAATGATATGTCTGTGTCCTGTGTGGCATTTGTTATATTAACCCCTGTCGCATCCACTGTCAAAAGTAAATCACTGTCTGCACCAACCGTCAACCCTGAATCATTAACAACACCTAATGTTCCTGATGTGGTATCATTGGCGTTTGATCTTAGATAATTTGCCGCGGCCACGCCACCCAGTGCATCCGCATCTGTGGCAGTTCCTGAGAACTTGATGTCTGCTATGGCTGTTGAAAGTGTAATACCTTTTGTTATTGTTGCGAATCCTGTTATACCTGTTTTGGGTGTAAAAGTATCCTCTGATATAATTGCGATCCTGTTTCCGTCATTGAATAAATTTGTTACATTTTGTGTAGCATCAGATGAATCCAGTATACTGGAGTAAGTGAAACCGTTTGTTGTGCCTGAAGCACTTGGTGGTCCTACCAATACCGATGACGTTCCGTTGTAGAAAAACATCTGTGCTGTGTCTGAGTCTATCCAAAGGTCTCCCTGTGTCAAGGCACTAGGTGCATCTGATTGATATGGAACGTTTGCTCCTGGTGGTACGAATGCCGAACCAGTGTAAACTTTCAATCTATTGGCAGAACTGTCATACCATAACTGTCCTTGTACTGGTTTTGTAGGTGCTGTGGTGTTAGCAAAGTTTTCTAAAACATGTAGAAAATTTTCAGCAATACTTTCTCCGTAACCAGCATATCCTTTTCCAATAAAACTTAAATCAGTTTGATTGTTGACCATCCCATCTTGTACTGTGTACTTGTTCGGTGATGCCGAAGTGTTGGTCTTGTTTACTGTGTATGCCATTTATTAATACCCTGTGTTACCACCTGATGTTGTACCACTGACTGTGTTTGATGTTGACAGTGCAGTAGAACTAGTTTCTGTAAATGTTGTTAAACTTTGTATTCTTAGAGTGTAATCAACCTGGATTAATCTGTTCAAGGATTTCTGTACTGGGTGGAATACAACGTGTGTTAACAATTTATTTGTTCCACCATTCTCTGTTCCTTCCCATGATTTTAGTCCTAGTTCGTCAAAAACATATGCACCATTGAAATCTGTTGTGTTATCAAATGCCGCTTGTCCTGTTGGCTCACCGTAATCTAAAGTACAAGTACAAACAATATCAGTATACTTGTTACCTGCTGTGTGTCTCACTTCCATTTTGTTTCTAGTTGTATCTTTGTTAGTGGCAGAGTTATCATCGATCACTTTGTAATATGTTTGATTGTACAAAGTGGCATTACTACCTGTTGAGTTTGGTGTTAGGTAAGTTATTACACCTGTTGGATCAACGGATGTTCCGCCATTACCAAATGCCATCTCGTGTACGAAACCTGTTGACTTGTTTGCCAATGAATTAGCCAGTGCCTGAGACATGTTTTCATAGTGTATCGCGTTTCTTTTGTCTACGATAACCTCACCTGTCTCTGGGTCGAAAATCTTGATATGCCCAGTCATCATAACACCTGTGTTATCCTGTGGCTTTTTGTTCTCTTGTTTTGATTCTGTTGGTTTGTTGTCCTGTGTCATCTAGTGTATTTATTCAGGTGCGTTTGTAGGCTCGTTAGCAATGAATTTAGCCTGTTGGCTTGTAGAAGCCTGTAATCCGTTACCATCTGCTGGGTTTCCGTCCTTAGCAGTGTACCATACCTGTCCTTTCTTGTGTAATATTTTAACCTGTGTTCCTGAAGCGGGTACCGTACTCAAAGTAACGTTGCTTCCAGACACAGAGTAATTTATAGTTGAACCATCCTCGCTAGTGAGCAACAATCGTTGGCCACCAATGAATATGTCTAACTCACTAGCGGATGATGGTGTTTGTGATAGTGCAAACGTTAGTGTACTGCCGTCACCTGTGAAGGTGTTGGTGTGTACAGTGTCTGCGTAAGGGATGGTTTGAGTACCAGACGCATCTACCACTTCAGTGCCTGATCCATGCCCCTTAATTCCTGTTCCAAGAGTTCCACGTCTAAGTTGTCCTAATACGTTGTTAGTCTTGGTAAAATATTCTATTCTCTCTTTGTCTATGAATATGACTCCTGGCACATTCGCTGAAGCGTTAGGTGTTGGCAATACACTTGCATCTTCAACAGTAATAGTGTTGGTGCCCTCTGTCATGTCTATTGTTAATTTTGTTGTTGCATTTTTATTGATACGTTTGTAGAACGTCCTGTTCAACATGTCTTTGAATATCCTGAATCCTGTTGCTCCTGTGGCAGATTCAACTGCAAAGTACATCACGTCAAGTCTATCGCTTGTAGTAATAGTTTTGCCTGATACAGTTATTGTGTTGCCACTTACTAGATAATCATGCCCCTGAGTCAACTGTTCACCATTTAACCATACAAAGGTGTATCCTGCATTCAGTGTGTCAAACCTCAATTTGAATACGCCACCGGACCTACCTTCGAGAACCTCTCTTCTCTGCTTCATTCCCAAAGCATTATTGAATGTTGTGACACTTACTACATCATTTGCAGTCAAACTATAAGGTGATGTAATTGCACTTGGTACCAGTATTATATCTGTGCCTTCATTGAAGTACTGGTGATCAACCAAAGTTGAAATACAGATAACATCAGTTCCTGCAGGAACCGATGCTGTAACAAATTCGATGTTTTGATTTCCAACGTCCACTGTGTAGTGTGTGTTTAAATCTTTTTTCGTGCCATTCACATAAACTTCAACTTG
>Ga0209535_1002020_pt1 | contig 13335 bp, 22 predicted proteins | sample LinPmetageLP28_FD_184041 | JGI IMG/M metagenome (GOLD analysis project Ga0209535, IMG submission 184041) | Marine viral communities from the Pacific Ocean - LP-28 (SPAdes) (version 2) | ecosystem: Environmental > Aquatic > Marine > Oceanic | place: Pacific Ocean | collected 2009-08-22 | reverse complement strand
GTCAACCTGGTAAAATTTTGGGTATATATAAAGTAGGAAAATTCCGTGGTAATTGTGGTAGCAGATATAGTGCCAATTGGCAAGATCAACTACAGGATCTAGTGCCAGTTGACAGATTTCAATTTCACGGCTAAAATTATAGAAACAAGACAGGAAAATAACAAATAAAAATGAAAGGTTAATTAAATGTCTAAAAATGAAAAAAACTACTTCAATGGTACCGTTGTATTCGGTTTGAACAATTCAGACCCAATGAATGCCGTTGCGGTTTACAGAAAAGGTATCGTGTTGAACGATACGAACTTCAAAACACATAATTGGAAAAATGGATCTGGTAAGAGCCAGGTAAGAAATCATCTGGTTGGTGAAATGGAAATGATGACGAAAAATGAAATAGCATCAGAGATGGGAATTTCTAAATTGAAATCATCACAAAATGGTTATAGAAAATTTTCTAATACCAAGATTGGTGATGTGTTATTTCTTACATATGACACCAACAGAACCAACTGGTGTGAAGCGAATCAACTAGGCTTTATTGATAGAGCCAAAAAGATTCATATCAAATAAATTTAGATCTAGGCCCAGTCATTGATTTGGTTGGGTCTTAACAACCGTCCATCATTGCGCCTAACCTAAATTACCAAAGCAATCTAAATTACCAAATTGGTCTTATTTCTTTGGCCTAACTATTTTTGATTTGACTGGGGCTCTGGCGCCAACTCTTTTGGCCACCGACTTGCCCTTGTTCTTGGCCTTCTTGATTTGGGCACCCTTCAATCTGACCGATGCTGAGCCTGATCTTTTTGTGATTCCCATCTTCTTGCCTGCGATGCCGGCCTTGGCTCTCCTCTTGGCCCTGATCTTGGCACCCTTGACTGGATCCAGTTTCTGGAAACAGGTGCTGGGCTTGGCCACGATACGACCCTTCCTGGGACCGGATGAGCATCTGAAACCTTGCTTGACTGAACCTTTCTTGGCACGCCTCAGGATCTGGCTCACTCCTTCTGCTATGGCCGAATGGTCGTCATGTTCCTCGATGCTGTCAACCTCCAGTGCCGAGATATTTTCTGACACTATATCCTGTGGCACTACATCCTGTGTCTGGTTGTCCTTGATGGCACTAGATGTAGTGCCACTAGATGTTGTGTTTTTGGATTCTTTTGATACTAGGATGACTTCGGTTATCTTCATACGAGTATTTATAGGCCTTACACCTGACAGAACTAAACCTAATGCTTAACTGATGCTTAAACTGATGCTTAAACTGATGCTTAAACACCTGAACTGATAACGCATTGTTACAGAGTGCTACATTGTGAACAAGATCAACTTCGCATGGACGGATGTGTTAAATACAGTTGCGATGAAGATATACGAAATCTACAACACAGACGAGAACATAGGACCAGCGCCACGTGGTGCCTGTAATAAACCAGCAAGTTCTCTGCCAGCAAGTTGGGTATCCAGTTGCAAGAGCAAAGGCAAGATGAAACGCACAGGCAATCGCAATGAGAAGATAGGCGGACGCACACAGAAGGTGGCCGGCAAGCGTATCAAAGGTCGGAAGTACGGTGGACCTCTTCCAGACTACTCAAAATAACCTAGAATCCTAAGACCCAATAGCGAGCCAATAGCGAGCCATACTACTGTTGTAGATATTCTTTACTGATTCCGTAAAAATAGTTTGCTAGATCCTCATTCAGATCCGCTGACATGTGATTCATTTCCTTACTGTCTGATCTCTCATCAGCCGCGGTTCTGTACAGGCTTTTATCAATGAACAGACCTGCCTGTAAGCCTATGCCTGCATCCTTGCCGGAGTTCTCGAAGGGTCTGAAACTCCAGGTCTGTATGATCTTCTTGTCTATTGTTGACAGCACATGCCTATCATAATACTTCAATGCATACTCGTATGCCATCTCGTCCTTGTCGGAACAGTGTAGATATTTCCAGTAATCGTCCAGGGCCTGGTACAGGTGTGAATTCTTATTTGATTTTTGTTTTATGTTTATGGTCAACGGTAATGTTGGATGATACATACGATATGGTTCTGTCCAACAGAATACACTGATGTTAGGCACTGTGCCCTCGCTTATCCTTTTATTGAATTTGATAAAAGTACTCCAAATGCTATCGCCTTCCCGTCCATAACACACAGGTGCACCACATCCGATCTTCTCCGCAAATAGATTACACCAACTGCCTTGCCTATGATCGGCACAGAAACTATCGCCAAAAAATCCTATGGTGTTCATATACCTTCTCCGCCCATTGCTCGTTCTGTTCTACAGTCATGTGATTGATGTCCCCTACGCCCCATCCATCCTTGACCCCGGCAGTCTTGCTGAACTCAAATATGGACTCGTCTATGAACGCTCCTGTCTCTAGTTGGAATCCTTGTGGCCTGTCTGAAGTCTCAAAAGGTCTGAAACTCCATGTCTGAACTATTTGACTTTTGACTTCGGAAAGTATGTGCCTATCATAGTATTTCAATGCATACTCGTATGACATCTCGTCCTTGGTCTGATTTTGCAGGTGTATCCAGTAATTATCTAATGCCTTGTACATGTTAAGGTCAGCCTTGGGATCATGCTCAACGTTCAAAGTCAATGCGTATTCCTTGTGGTACAATCTATAGGGTTCCGTCCAACAGAAAATAGATATGTCAGGTACTTTGTTCTCCGCTATCAATCTGTTGTATTGAAAAAACACACTCCATATGCTGGAGCCTGATTTACCAAACCATCTTGGCCTATCTATGCCTAATTTTTTAGCAAGTATGTTACACCAACTGTCATCTCTGTTCGCGGCGCAGAAACTATCTCCAAAAAAACCTATTGTTCTCATGATATTATTTAATTATAATGTATGCAGTTATTAAATAAGTGCATGTTCTCAAACAACCAAATTATATATGGTGAAAGGATTGGCTTCATAGGCCTCGGCAAGTTAGGTATGCCTTGTGCGGAAGCAATACGCAAAAAAGGTTTCCATGTAGCAGGTTATGACATTGAACACAAATCAAGTGACCTTGTAGAAATCAGAGACTCAATCGAAGACGTGTGTCGAGATAGGGACATCGTATTCGTTGCAACACCAACACCACACGAAGAAGGCTATGACGGAAGAGAACCCACAAGCCACAAGGAACCAAAAGACTTCAACTATGAGTCTGTGATAAAAGTGTTGACCAAATGCAACAAGCACATGGGCAGTACACAAACACTTGTATTGATATCCACTGTGTTACCTGGAACTATTCGTAAACAGTTCGAGCCAATCATGACCAACACAAAACTTTTATACAATCCATATCTCATTGCCATGGGCTCGGTTGCAGATGACATGATCAATCCTGAGATGATAATGATAGGCACAAGGAAAGGTGAGTATGCCACCGCCTACAGGGCACAACATCTAGAAAGTTTCTACAATCAAGTGTGTGATAACTTCCCTAGGATAGAGTTTGGCACGTGGGAAGAGATTGAAGCCATGAAAATATTCTACAACACATTCATCAGCAACAAGATCGCACTGGTCAACATGATACAGGATGTTGCACACAAACTGGGCCACGTGGATGTGGACAAGGTCACACAGGCACTTGCAAAATGCACACAGAGGATAGTGTCTCCGGCCTACATGAAAGCGGGCATGGGCGATGGTGGAGCCTGCCACCCCAGGGACAATATTGCACTGCGTTGGTTGGCAAAGGAACTTGATCTAGGATATGATCTATTTGAAGGCATAATGACTGCACGTGAACAACAAGCAGAGACAATGGCCAAAGCAATACTAACACATGGCAACAACATATGGTTCTCTTCAGACTCATACAAGCCGGGAACAAAACTAGTGGACGGAAGTTATAGTCTGTTGCTACAATACTATGTTAAGAAGCATGGAGGACAACTAGCCAATGGTATAGATACTCCTGTGGAAGTGATAGTGAGAGTACATGAGTCAGATGAGTTCGCATGTGATGAAAAGACTATTGTGTTTGATCCATGGAGAACTTATCCCAAAGCGGAGAACGTGATATATTTTGGCCATTACGACAAGAAGTAAATAACTCGTATGGATTATAATAGTAGAATTTCAAAGTTGTTTGGACAGATGCCAGATGTGGCTCCAATACCCGTTCAATTCACAACGGCCTTTGAAGCAAGGGATCACTTCTTCACTGCAGAAGCGGTAGACGTGTTCACTGATCTAACAACCCGTGTGGAATGGCAACTGGCAAACGATGAAAACAATTTGCCAACAATGCTGAAAGTAACCCAAGGGTTCGATCTGTCTGGCATAGGCGTTGACTACAACGACAAGAAAAACCAGCTCATGGATGAGGGTAAATGGGTAAAAACTCCATTCTCCATGATTGCACTAGACCATCATTTATTCTAGATCAAAAGCGATATACAAGTCACAAAAAAAGGGCGACACAATTAAGCACCGCCCCTTTAGAATTAATTTAATTACGCAGAGTAATTAATTACTTTTCTTCCTGATTTCTTTAATAAAGAAATGATGTTTGACTTCATAGTCAAAGCAGAGTTCTTAGGTGCAACACCTAGTACTTCTACTGTAAAGTCTAAACCTTTAGATAACAACTTGTTAGTCGCTGTTTTTCTTGCAGTGTTTTTTACTGCTAGGTTTTTGAACTTGATTTTACCACCGTGTACAGCGCCATCTACTTTGTAAGATGAAGCCGGCTCGGCGAATACACCAATCTGCTTCGCTCTTGATTTGAAGTTTCTTGTGTATACAACGTATTGTGTTGAGTTTGCCATGGTTTTTTCTTCCTTTTTAATAGAAGGAAAAAGTGTATTGAACATACCTGTTAGCATATTGTTTCCTTTTCCTTGGTTTTTGTTATATGGTTACGTAACTCTGGAGTTTCAATCTCTGTTATCCTACGTTCCATAATATCTATTATATACTAAAAAGTGTAAATGGTCAACCATGGCCATAAACCTAGTGTTCTTGCGACTAATTGTCCTTGTAGTCCGGTACCGCGAATAGATCTATTCCCTCATCCAACAGTTTATTGGTCTCTTCCTTGGTGGGCTGGCCATAGAACTTCTGATCACGTTTGCCTTTGTGTGCTTTCCTGGCCTCCTTGGCGAAGTTCTTACCAACATCCTGGTAATCCTTCTTGATCTTCTTGTTGAGTTTACGCAGTATCTGTTCCGCACTCTCGCCCATGACGAAGTAGTCGTCTGGTATCTGTTTCTTCTTGGAGGTCTTGACCGCTGGCGCCATTATGGCCTTGTCCACTGCTGTGCTGTCGCACATGGGACATTGAATCATGCCCTTTTTCTTCTGTCTGGTGTATTCCTTACTGCTGGGGAACCAACCCTCAAACTCGTGTTCACATCTGCATTTTAGTTGGTACTTGATCATAATATTATTTACTATTATACACTTGACTAATAAAACTGTCTACTATATTATAACACTATGGCACTTAATGTTTCAGGATACACAAAAGGCAAACCCAAGAAGACTTCTCAGGGCAAGAACAAGAGCAGGATCAAGATGAGCTCTATGAACAAGTCCAAGAAGAGATCTTACAAGTCTTACGCAGGTCAAGGAAAGTAATGAAAAACACTGACCAGATCAAGGCCCTAGTAGTGGCAATAGAAGACAAAGAAAATACAATTAGAAAGTTGTCAGCAGAAGTAGGCAACCTTGAAGTGCAGAATGCAGACTACTCTCAGATAGTCAAAGAGCTGTCGGACAAACTAGAACTGTACGAGAAGAAACATGGCACAGTCTTCAAGCCTGCTAGAAATACCTCAGACCAAAAATAACAGCATCCTTCTTCCTACGGAACTTGATGTGTTCGTAGTCCATTATGTGAACATTCAATCTGCCACCGTGCTGTCGCATTATTCTTTCAACGTCTGTAGGTCTTATGGTTATCCTGTCCTCGTCTGGCAACTTGGCATTGTAACCCCAGAACATGGGCCACCAGTGTAGGGGATTGAGGGAATCAAACTTCTCCTTCATCACTAAAAGAAATATGATAGGTGCTATGGTGAAAGGTTCCGCCCACCACACAATGGCATCAAAGGTCAGCCAATCTATCAGGTGTATTGTTCCTGTCCACACGCCTAGTATGGCTAACAGTATGCCCATTATAGGCCAGAATTCCTCCTCGACATCTAAATCGTGCTCATGATGTGAATACATGCGAATTTTCTGTTGCTTATTCATCCTCATTTAAGTATATATGTGTATGCTAGTAGACTTTTACTATTATTCTGCTATAATAAGAAGTAAATACCTATAATGCAAAAACATACTAAAAGTTTATTAGAAGAATTGAGCTCAATGCCCTTGAAACGGGACAAAGAAGAAGTTGTGGAGAGTAGAGCCTCACACATACTGGAATCAACTATAAGACTGATCACATACATCAGAGAGAACTTCGATCAGGACACAGCATTCAAACTAGAGAAGAAGTTCAATTCAGCGATCAAGAACATGGACGCATCCAAGTTCAGCAAAGGTGTGGCACGGATCAAAGAGAACAGAGACGTAAAAGAGAACCTACTGAAAATCAAAGACGGCGAATACCGAGAGGACTAATCATGTTGATAGAAGATGTCCTAACAGAGTTTAAAAGGACACACCTTGAACACATAGAGGACATAGTGATCACTGACGGCTACGAGGGTGGCAAGGCAGTGGTGGAATACTTCCGGGGACTATTACTAACACTCAAGGGATCAAGTTCAGAGGCAATGAGTGTGTCGGTCAAGTGGGACGGTGCTCCTGCTGTGGTGTGTGGAATCAATCCAGACAACGGCAAGTTCTTCGTTGGCACAAAGTCAGTGTTTGCAAAGGCGGCCAAAATTAACTACACAAAGAAAGACATATCAAACAATCACGGCACGGACGAGCTGGGACAGAAACTGTTGAAGTGTCTTGTGCATCTTAGAAAATTAAACATACAGGGTGTAGTGCAAGGCGACTTGTTGTACACAGATGAGGACATAACAAGAAAGAACATTGATGGCAAGCCTCACTTGACGTTCACCCCAAACACAATAACATACGCAGTGCCAGAAGGTGGCGAGTTGTCGAAACAAATAGACAGAGCTAAGGTAGGGATCATATTCCACACAACATACAACGGTGAAACACTTGCAGACATGACAGCATCGGGTGGCGCGGACGTGAGTTCGTTCGCCAAGAGCAATGATGTGTTCTTTGACAACGCCACATACAAGGACGTGTCAGGCAGTGCCAAGTTCACAGATGACGAGACCAGACAGTTCTACAATGGCATAGAGAAACTGGAAACATTATTAAGCAGTGTACCACAAAACCTATCCAGTGTGTTGGGACAGAACACAGACTTCATACCCATGTTCCAGATGTACATCAACGCAATGGTGAAGCAAGGACAGTTGCCAAGCAACGTGAATCAGTTCCTGCAGGGCTTCAAGAAGTTCTACGCAGACAGAATGCAACAGCAGATGTCCGGACTCAAGGCACAGAAGGCATTGGCATTGAGACAGGACAAGATGAAGCAGATGCCCGTGTTCCTGAACAGGGCAAAGAAACCACTACAGGCAATGCTGACTTTCTACAAGGCGGTCCAGACCATGAAGGGATTCGTGTTGAAGAAGATGAACCAGGCACAGGCCATAGGTTCTTTCCAACAGACGGATGGAGGACTACAAGTGACAGAGCCAGAGGGTTTCGTTGCTGTTGACAAGTCAGGCAGTGCTGTCAAGTTGGTAGATAGGTTGGGATTCTCAAGAAGAAACTTGACGGGTATCAGCAAATTCCAGAAATAGATTCAACGTATCATTAATCGCCAAACTTAATTTCTCTTTGTTGAAAAAGTTATCAAAATTGTATTGTCTCAATGCCTGGCTCCGTAGATAAATGTCTTGCCATGGGGCGTCACGCAATTTATCACACACATCAACAATGGTGTTGATCCTGACATGGGGATCTCTATCCAAATCATATGCTTCTTCGAAGTAGTTGTTGAAGGTCTTGAATCCCATATCCCTCAACTTCTGAAGATATAGATAATTGCCATGTACCACAAAAAGTTGTTGTGCTATAATTGGTTTCCATATTTTCTCTGTCATGAATACCTCATAGTCGTTGTCGTTGGTCTCTGAGACAATGCTAAAAGCAGTATCGTTGTAAGGCTTCTCGTATATGTCTTGGTCCATGCCGTACTGTGGATAGTCCTGTGCCCATGGCAGTTCATACTCCGCAGGCAGTTTCCTGTCAGGCCAACATGTGTGCAGACTGTTTTCTAATATACCATTGTCAAATAATTTGTTATACAATTTTTTCCTGTGTGCTCTTGGTTCCTTGTTGAGATACAGAAAGTCATATTTTTTATTTGTGTGATCAAATTTGAACTTATTGTTCTTGTGTTTGTCGTACATGTAATACCAAAACCAACTCACCCCACCAGTCCACTTGACATGCTCTATTTCTATTTCTGGGTACTGTGCTATCTGTTTAATATTCTCTTCTGACTCCCACGGAATGGCCTTGATAAACACAAATCCTTGGCTGTGTAGTAGTTCACACCGTTTTTGTAATTCTAAGGCAAATTCTTTGTTGTCCTTGATTCGAAAATTCTGTTTGCCCGTGTCTATGACAGCAAACTTGCGATCATAACTGTCTAGGTCGTAGTTGTGCAAGGTATAATACTCGCCTGTCGTATCAAACGTTTGATCAGATAGACTGTGATGTCTGATAAAATCCTCTAGCGCCACGTGGTGGCCGGTCTTCATTAGATCAGTTAATATAAAATTTCGTTGCATTTGCTCTATAAATACCTATATGTTAACACCATTTTTAAAGTATGTATCTGAGGCAAAGGTCATTAGAAGGCATAGTGACTTGGGCAGATATTCATTCCCAGAAGTCACGGAGAGGATATACCTAAGTTTCCTAGCACTGGCCCTGATGAGCCAACTCAAAGACACAAAGGACTTTACCAAGAGATACGCAGACCAGACCATGGCAAAAGGTACATTCGATCATGTGAGGATGGTCAACAATGACCTGGCCAACATGCTGGCCATAGTGTCAGGAGACCCGGACATCACGAAGAAACTGAAGAACAAGAATCAAGCACAGGCCATGAGGCAGAGACAGCCCGTACCAGTCATGGCACTGCGTAGGTACATGAGAACTTGGGGAGACCATTACCGGAATCTCACGCAACTGGAGAGAGCATTGAATGTGAATGACACCAACTATCGTAACGTGAGGAGAGCCGTTGCCAATTATGTTAAACTTAATTCAAAACAACAGGCCGATACAAACAAGAGACTTAATCAAATGTTACAATCAAAGTTGCCCAACACCGACATACAAAGAAAATTTAAGGAGTTATTATAATGATCGAATATATATGTGAGAAGTGCGGTTGCGAACAGCACTGCAAACGATCTTGTGCAGAGTGCAGGGACTGTCCAGACTGTGCATGTAAAGACTGTGGTGCCAAATAAGAACAGTTACTGGGTGTTGTATGGACAACATACCGAACCCACTTATCTAGAAGACGCCGGGAATGGACAACAACTACAAAGAGAATCTGCACTGAAGTATGTGAAACAACAACGTGTATGTCTTGACATAGGCAGTAACATTGGACAATGGACCAGACCACTTGCCGAAAGATTCAAGAGTGTGGTGTGTTTCGAACCCAACCCAAACTTCAGAGAATGCTTCGAGAAGAACATACAAGAGAAAAATGTGTTACTTTGGCCATATGGACTTTCTGACAAGGAACACAAGGCAAAGCAAGACTTCAACTCAACAGTTTTACAGCAAGAAGATGGGGACATAGACTGTAGGACACTGGACAGTTTTGGATTGACCAATGTGGACTTCGTTAAAATCGATGTTGACGGCTTTGAAGTTCCATTGTTGAATGGTGCGACGAAGACATTGGCCAAGAACAATCCTGTGATCAACATAGAGATGAAAAGAGACAAGCGGTCGAGCATCGTTGCAAAATGCGAATTCATACTGAAAAATCTAGGCTACAAGTTTCAAGAACGTACCAAAAGTGACGAAGTCTGGCTGAAATCTTAATATTACAGCATAATTTACCAAATTAATTTATAAATACTTGCAACTTGATTCCTGAGCGGAATCAACGCATTATGTTAACAGAAAAAAAGGAGGATAACAAATGCCAATAGCACCAAACAGAACGGTGACTGCACTAATCGGAGAGCAAGACTTTATCGGTAAGGCAATCACTATGATCGCAGTGGACTGGGACGTAGACGCAGACGCTTCAAGAGAAGCCATGGAAGCAGTCTCTAACACTATACTATCAAGAGCAACAATCTTAGCCGCAGGTGCGGTTTATGATACTGGTACGAAACAAGATTTCTTACTAGAAGGTGACCACACAAGCACTATCAATAGTTTTACATCTTTAGATGGAACTGTGACAGGAACACTTGCTCAAGTATTAGTAGAAGACATCATCAACCTAGGAACAGTAGACTCAATTAACTTTGGTTCAGGTACTGTTGCTGTAACAATTAAAACTACATTCAAATACGCATAATCGTATTGATTGTATATTAATTAGAACAGGAGCAAACAAATGCCAGCAACTAAAAATAACTTTAGTCACATTACTAACGTTGAACTAGAAGGTGTAGCAACATCTTCTTTCACAGTAGACTTCATCAATGCGATGACGGCTGAAACTAGCGACTTATCATCTGGATCTGCAACAGCAGGTTTAGAGGCAGTAAGAGCAGTTATCGGATCGTACATCAACATCCTTTCAGAAGGACCATTGGCGGAAAGTGATAAACAAAAAACTTACACAGTGAGAACAGACTCTCTAGGTACTCTAATAAGTGCAGACACTTTACAGACAGCCATCAGAGCGTTGAACGGTGCAGGTAGCGTTACAGCAACCATTTCGGGTGCAACAGTAACAGCAACTGACATCGCTATCTTAACTGCGGCGGTTGTATAATAATACAGACGTTAGGTAGTTTACCAAAAAGGGGCGGATCTTTAATTAGGTTCGCCCTTTTTTCTTGACTTAAATATCGATATGCACGAGTACAGAATACACACCCTGGTAGACATATCTGACAACGGCAATCTCAAACGGCAGTTCCCATTCACCACAACAGCAGGCAATGAGATAAAAGACAAGCACACACTGGCTGTGGCACGCGACCAGAATTCAAACTTCTCCACCATGTTGCAACTGCTACAGATGAGGGGTAACATCACTTGGGATCACACACCACAGAAAATAGAACTACCTGACCTGGGCAATCACGCATTCGGATCCTATTACGAAGGTGCACACACGACTTGGCACTTCCAGTTCTTCACAGAGCAGTCAGGGGTCTATGGAGATTTTGTCGACCCTACGGCTAGCCTGGTGGAAGACTTCAGCCTCATACCCATCGTGGCCGACTGCACAAACACAGCACACCTGCCAATACACACCTTCGTCACGAAGGAAATGCAGGGCACGGACAGGCAGAAGATAATCGGTGCACTCGCGGGCGGAGTCATAAACACGTACTTTTCATACGCTGGCCCTACTGATAAATAACAGTACATTAAGGCACAAACTTTCTAATAATAAGGCACACACAGGCAATGGATCAGGCTCATCTACAGGCTCTACTAACGGAGGTACAAATCCTCAAAAAAGATTTAAAGAGATATATGAGTACAACAGAATTAGAAAAACAGAACCTAGAAGCACACGTGGACCTTTGTTCAGAGAGATACAAAGGGTTACACGACAGATTAAGTGCGATCGAAATTAGACTGGCCAAGATGAACGAAGACCAACAAGTCAGTCACAAGAGCAGTCAGAAGACAATCATAGCAACGGCGGGCACAGTGGTCGCAGGCTTACTATCAACAGTGGTAGTGATCCTGATGAAGATGCCAGGCTAATATTACCAATACATGTTCATACAGATAGCACCCAAGGCCAAGGTCTACGTCACAGACACGGACGCTGAATTCATAAGGATACACGCACTGGAGTCGTTCAGGAGTGACCAACTGTCACCAGAGGACGCGGACAGGGCCAAGCGGTTGGCGGACAAGGCCATCTTCGTGCGGAAGAAACTTGACACCCACATGCAATATGCTTTAAATAGAAAGATAAAGTTTGTTGCAAATGACAGGAAAAAATAAATCAGAACTGGTAAAACAGATCGAGGCCTACGGGCTGAAGTCTAAACTCGCGGACCTGGCACACAAGGAACAGGCACGCAGACCGTTCCATCACCTACCCAAACAGTTCTCCAAAGGCATCTTGATAGGCAACATAGCCATTGTGCCTAGGAAATGGTCCGGAACAAGATATGTGTACGTGATAGCGGACATGATGGAAGCCACAGTTTTACATGACGACATAAATCTAAAACAGACCGCCATATTGGTTGCACACTACCTGGCAGACGGCAGGAACACACCCAGCAACATACTAGAGTTGGATACTAAACACGCTTCACAACTGTTCGATATAACAAATGCTAAACGCATGATAAAGGAAGCACAGAAAAGCAAAGACGAACTCACCGAAGACGTGTACTGGGACAGGTTGGATGTCGCTAACCGCCTAGCGGACGAATGCAAAGACAGGATACAGCAGATCTTTAGTGACACGTTCGGCTCATAGATAATAAATAAACACAGTATGAAGAGCTTAGACCTTACAAAACCCATTACAACTGAATCTTTACTTAAAGAATTTGAATCTAGATTCAAAATGACCATGGATCTGTCACAGTTCAACGAAGTAGAACTACAGGACTACGCCAATCACGTGAGAACAAAGATACACGAGATCACACAGAACACACACTTTGGACAAGAATTAACGAACGATGGTTATCAGAAGAACCAAATGATGTTGGACATCATCAACCAAGCGATCTCAGAAAGGAAACTTTCAGAGTATGGTGGCAACACAGACAATCCAGTATTAGACAAAGCAACAGCACCAATCAAAGACAAACTTAAAAAAGGACAAGCACTTTCTCCAGACGAAAGAGAAGCGGCTTCGAAACTGATGGCAAGTAAAACAAACGAAGTAGCACCACTTATGGCACTTGGTACAGTGGCGGCCAGAGCGGCAGGCACAGCGGCAGGCACAACAGCAGTCAACAGAATTGCAGACAAACTTGGAGCATCTAAAATGAACAAAGACAAGATGATCAAAAAAGAAGGTGTTGAAGAGCAATCAGAATTAATTTTAGCGGCCAAGGACATGATGGACAAGGTTACATCATTCTTGGAAGATCTAGCATCAATGAAGACAGAAGGCAT
>Ga0209535_1002019_pt1 | contig 13345 bp, 12 predicted proteins | sample LinPmetageLP28_FD_184041 | JGI IMG/M metagenome (GOLD analysis project Ga0209535, IMG submission 184041) | Marine viral communities from the Pacific Ocean - LP-28 (SPAdes) (version 2) | ecosystem: Environmental > Aquatic > Marine > Oceanic | place: Pacific Ocean | collected 2009-08-22 | reverse complement strand
GGTAAGCCGTAAAATGCCAACTCTCTGATTTGATCCCACTCCGCTAATCTCTTACTCATCTGTATTCTCCCTAATGATCATTTCTGCTAGTGCCTTAATGCTTTCTAATTCATGTTCTTTTTGTGATAATAAAGTCTGCTCGCTTTTTATTATATCTGCAATGTGAATTATGCGTCTTGCCGCTTTTCTTGTAGTTTCTCTGCTCAATTTACCTGCTCCTTTTTTTATAGTATTTCCATATCTAAAAACATGCCCAAACTTTCCTGCAAACGACCCTTTGCAATTTCAACGTATTCTGGGTTTAGCTCACACAGAATAGCATTTCGATTTAAGTTGTTTGAAACCTGTGCCGTTGTTCCTGACCCACCAAATGGATCTAGGACTGTGCCACCCTCTGGGCATCCTGCCAGAATACAAGGCTTAATAAGCTCTGGTGGGTAGGTTGCAAAGTGTGCCTCCCTGTAAGCTACAGGAGATACTGACCAGACAGAGCGTTTATTTTTTGTCTCGTAAGATTTTTCAAGTCCACTGTGTGGCTGTAAACCAGTTCCCTCATTGTGATATTTCCCACTTGACCTATCTCTTGTACCCCAATCCTGCTTAACTTTTTCTTTAATAGCCTCATTGTCATAATAATATTTTGGAGACTTGCTTAGTAGAAATATATATTCGTGGGATTTTGTGCATCTGTCCTGAACACTTTCTGGCATTGGGTTTGGCTTGTGCCAGATAATATCCTGACGCAAGTACCAGCCATCAGCTTGCAGTGCAAAGGCCACACGCCAAGGAATACCAATCAGGTCTTTTTCTTTTATACCTTTACTTGGTTTTGGCCTTGTTACTCCGTATTCATTATCGCCACGCAAAGATTGATTAGTCGTAGTCTTCCTACCTCCACTTGAGTAACTGTCACCAAGGTTTAGCCACACTGTGCCATCGTCACGCAGAACACGCCTAACCTCACGAAATAACTTTACCAGATTTTCTGTAAACTGCTCTGGCGTTTCCTCCAAACCAAGTTGCTCATCTGTACCGTAGTCTCTTAGACCCCAGTAAGGTGGTGAAGTCACACAAGTGTTCACAGACTTTTCTGGTAAGTCTCTTAACCTGTCGAGGCAATTTCCCTGTAATATTTTTATTGAACTCATTTTATCCATCCAATCTGAGGTGGCTTTGTTGAACCTGTTTCCCACACAAACCAGGCAAGACACATCATGCCACCCTTGTAGGATTGACCATCTTTTAGCAACGATAGCCTTCTTGAAAATACCCAAACCCTTACTGGTGGGTGACGCTGAAAAAACTCTTCTCTAGCAACACCCTCCAAGAATGTTATTTTTAAAAGTAGGGCAGTTTTATATCTAGCTATTGATTGAGCATGTTCTGCCATCAGCAGAGACATCTTTGCATAAGGTGGATTGGTAATTATATTGTCTCTCTTCTCACGCTCAAATAAGAAGTCTCTTTTAGGAATGCCGTAGCCACGATCAACCAGATCAGAACTTTCCACAGTGTAGCCACGTTCTATTAGCCTCTTGCTGATGTGACCTTCACCACAACAAGGTTCAAATATATTCCCTTTAAAAGATTCAACAGACAGCAATGCGTCAGTGGCTTCGGGTGGCGTGGCATAATAGTCATCCTTCTGCCTATCGCCACGCACATTAAAGCCAACTGTCTTCATTGCTATTTCAACACTCATCAGAACGACCTGATGAGTATTTCAATGACAATGCTTGCTATGACAAATCCCAGTATTGAAATAGTCATTTAAGCCGCCATGTTCTGACTGTATCCGTAGATACGAGCAGACATAGATTTGGTAACTCTTGTGTGAGCCTTAATGAACTGACGTGTTAGTTTTTCACGCACAGCCTTCATGTCAAGGGTCTCACGATCAGATTCAGAAACCACCACATAGTGCTGGTCACCAGAATAAGTGCCAGCACCAGATTCTTTTAGAGAGTTGGTTAACTCTTTTTCACGTTTTGCTAATTTAGAAATTTCTGCTTTAATTTCTGCTAATTCGTTTACAATCTTTTCCATTTTTGTTTCTCCCAAAATAAATGAATGAGAAACAGCTAACATGTATTTGATAGTAAAGCAATAGCAAAAACTATTTTATTTATTTTCATTAATCCTCTTGTATATGCTAGTCTTTGCTACTATATATTATATATCAACAGGGAGAACAAAATGGTACATTACGCAAAATTTAGTTACAAGACAGCTTCATTAGCCTCTGATTTTGGTTTTGATTTAGCTGTTAAGTGGTTTGGCAAAGAGGAAATAGACGCACTTCCTAAATTTAAAAAAGGAAAAAAAGTAGGTAAAACAAAAGGCTCTATCCTTTGGAAAAAAGTTTTTAAAGGTGGCTGGGTTAAAACTGGGAGCTACGATTTTGAAACTGAAACTGCAAGCGGTTACGTTGAGCAAAGAGTTAATCAGATTATAGGTAAGTGTTTATTAATTGAATCTTGGGGTGGACTTCCAGAAATTATAAAAACTGAAGGTGATTTAGATTCATCCACACAGGAAGAAATTTCAGATTACTTACAATGCTCATGGATATAATAATAAAGTAAAGGCGATCTTCGGGTCGCCTTTTTTATTAAATAACTCCAGCAGAATCTAATGCCACCAATACAAATAATATATTCATAATTGTAATTGTAATCATCTTAACCTCCTAGTTAGACAGTGGATTATCGAGTGCCTCTTGAATCCTCTCGTTTAATTGATCCTCAAGTTTACCCATATCAGCCTCAACATTATTTACAGTTTCTCGCATGGTATCCCTGACATCTTTTTCGCTTTCCCTGATGAGACCCTCCACCTCCCTGATTGAAGTGGTGACATCTTTCTGCACTTGGTTCATCTCATTAAGGACGTCTTCGAGTACAGAATCTATTGAGTTCTGTGTTTCTTTTATGCCGTCATTTGATTTGGTAATCTTAGCGTCCATACGATCTATCATGACCTCTAGCTTCATCAAATCATCTCTGAGCTGGTTTTTGATATCTCTGGTGTAAACAATCGCATCTTCGAGCTTACTTATGGTTAATTCATTCTCCGAGGATATTTTTTCATAGTCGATGGTCTGGATAATTTCCTTCATGTCCATATAGTCTTTATAAAACTCAAAGCCGCCCCAAAGACCGCCACCGAGTGCCGAAACGATTGGCACTAGTAACATCAGTCTACCGCCTTTTATTGTGGCTCCACCAATTTCTACCTCTGCCATAATCTTCTCCTAATCTTCAAACGATAAGTCATTACCAAGCTCACGCAACCTATCAATCTCCTGTTGCAGTCTAGTCAATTCCAACTGCTTTAATTTTAATTCTAGCTCATAGAGCCTGTTGCAATCAATCCGAGAGCCTTTATTCCTTCTTCCAAGTGGGATTGTCAAAGTTGCAAAAACACCAATATCTCCTGTCTTTTTATTGCTTTCTATTGTGCCGCCTTGAATCAGACTTGTAAGACCCACGGACAAATTAGTCGCGCTGCCCAGTGCCGATGAACAATCCAGCTCACCTGCTCTAAAAGAGTCAGATTGAAAATTATTACCCATATTCGGTAGGGATAAGCTAAGAGAGTTAGACGCACTATCTGCAAAAACACTTACAACACTGCAAACTGTTATTGATATTAGAAAAATAATAAATAAACATATTTTCATTTATTTGACTTTTGAGCAAATCCTCGAAGTAATTATGGTTCTTCGCCCTTCTCCCTTAAAAGATTTAGAGCTGGTGCAGATATATGACACCCTTTCTAAGTCTACATTTCGTATATATACCTCGAACGGATATTTTTTTGTATGCTTTACCTTAATTAGTTTTTGCATTGACGCGAATGGTATTTCTTTCCAATCTCCTGTAAATACGCCAATCTGATAATATGAAGCATCATCACGCCTATTCCACAGAAGCATCTTTGTTACAGAAACGCCTTTAATATGAGAATATCCAAATTTTGGATATGCAGGTGTCATCTCATGCGCTTGAGCTTGAAACCCAAGCAACATAAACATTAATACTACTTTGCTATACATTCAGCAACTATTTGGGCTGTATAAGAGCCGCTAGGAAAAGCTCGGTTATATCCATATGAAGCAGATGAAGCTACTGTAAAAAATGTTGTTCCTGCCAAGGTCATGTCAAAGGTTGTCGTATTGCCCACAAGGGTCTTGCCAGTTTCATACGCGCTCATACCCGATGCTGAACCACTGGTGTAGACAGAGCTTCCAGTCCACGAAATCGTGTCAGACAGGGAGGGAGATGAGCTGAAACTGTTTGGATGAGTAATAGTAACACGGTACTTGTCTGCTGTTCCAATTGTCGTCTTTATCACTGCTGGCTGACCCCCTTCGGCTGGCGTTGTTGAGAGCTTCCATATGTTTGGCACTCCATAGCGTCCTGGAGTAGTTGTGACTATTGAGCAACTTGCCTGAACTGTTCCTGTGATTGGCGAATTGACTGCCCAAGCGTAACTAGTTGAAAGCAAAAATATTAAAGGTGTTATTTTTTTAATCATGTTATCTCCGTTTGTTTAGTCGTCATATTGTGAACGAACCATACTTCTGTGGACGCTGTCCTGAGCTAAACTCCTGTAAGCCCTGACGTTGTCTTTAATTTCACCGCCATCTATCTTTAAAACATCTTCATAGACACCACCATCTATATCAAGATTTAAATATAATTCAAGTTTTCCAACAGATATCAATTGTTGCAACATTGCCAATTGCTGTACAGGATCGGCTATTTTCTCTGTTACACCTCTTACGGATAGTATCTCTTCGATAGTCAGATCCTCGCTCTTTTCCTCTGCCTCAGTTTCTTCAACTTCAAGCTCCTCTAACTCTGCCTGTTCATCAAGTCCTATTTGCACCCATTCGTTATAATAAGGGTCGTCTACGTTTCCTCCCGAAAGCAAATCGTTATCCAGTAAATATTGATAAACAGCGTCCTTGTAATTAGGACAGCTTGGGTCGTTGAGTGGTGTGTCGCAGGGGTCAAACTTATAGTGGTATAATATTATAACATCTGAGAGAGACCCATCCCCAGTAACTTTTATTTCACCGTCACCAAAGAGAGTGCCAAGGGTAGAAGCCATTGGGTCATATTTAATCTTTGTGCCGCTGGGCAAGTTGTTCCAGTCGTCTACATACTCATAGACATTTTCATTACTGCCGACTTTTTTATTTGTAATCGAGACAGTTGAATCTGTTGTTGGATTTTTGGTTATTGTGTACTTGTGGAACACACCCTCGATTGTCAGATTATTTTGAGCTGGGAGTAGGTTATTCATTACCCATGTATGTGCATCTGAAGCCGCGTTCTTTGTGTTACCGTATACGTTCTCAGAGTAACAGTAGTAAGGCCAAGAAAAGACCGCCAATGCCAGCAGCCCCACGAGCTGTCGCCTTATCGTCTTCATCCCATTCCTCCTTCTTACCTGCAACATAACCAGGCACTAAATGTGGATTGTTTTCCCACTCTATCCTTGCTTCTTCACCGACTTTCCCATTGATTGGGCAAAAAGTTCCTGCATCTTTCATCGATTCCCAGATTCTTTTATCTTGGCACATTATGGCTACCGCAGAAATCTTGAGACCCATGTCGAACATCCGTGCAGCATTTTTTAATCGTTCACAGTTCAAGTCTCTGATTGTTGTGCCACCACTAATGCCGAGTATCTGTGTCTGTATGCTTCCACCAGCAGGTATATGACAAGTATCTGAACTTGACGAACTTATACTGGGCGTTATAGCGGATGGTGGTGGCGACTTAACTGTGGTCGTACTATTTATATTAGAGTTGTTTGTGGAGTTTGTGTTGCTGTTTGTCTCGATACAATTACTGTTTGTAGAGCTGTCACAGCCCTCTTCTGCAAATGCCATTGGAACTAATACTATTAAAAATAAACATATTAAAAAAGCCCAAGTTATATAGAGAAAAGATTTTTTCATGTTTTAATCCTTATTGGCAAACGCTGACCCTGTCAGGATAGCACCAAATGCCAGATGAAACAATCCACCGCCCAATAACGTGAATGGCTCGTGTTGCCCTGTTAGCTTTTTCATCAGCTCCATTTGAACCATAGGTTCTGACGTAGCGTTAATAATATCCATAAATTGAGAGATGTCTGGTCTATTTAACCCCCACCACACTGGGCAGAACAAGAAGTCATAAAAGCAAATTAATAAGTAAAATATGAGTGCAGTCCACCTCCAAGTCAGCGTGGACTTCTGTTGAGCTGTAAGTTGTTTGCTCATTTAAATACAGGGTGGTGTACACATCGCTCTATCTACACCGTAGAAAATTACAGCAATAAATATAGCTATTCCCAACCCTATCCATATCCATTTGTTTTTCATTTCTTACTCCAAGTACAGAAAGGCTCTCCTAACTTCAAAGGGCAATCCGCTGTAAAGCCTGTACATCCAGAAAGCAACAAACATATAATAAGAACTTTTTTCAAAAGATCTTTAACCCCTTTTACTAACAGCCTCTCTTTGAACGTCTATACGTTCTCGATTAACTTCACTTCTTTCATCTGCAATTTCTTCTTGCAACTCTAATCTAGCAGCGTCGGTAACAGCAGATTGTTGTAACTTCGCACGATCTAAATCTTGAGAAGCCTTATCAGATTCCGTTAATCTTTTTTCAGCTTTTTGTTTTAAATCTAATTCCTGCATTCTAATCTGCACTAATGGATCTGACATGGCGTCTTCTCCTTGAGGAACCAACATTGGAATTAATTCATCCATTAACTTAGACTCTTGCATAGAAATTAACTTTTCTAACTGCACTGGGTCTTGCATGTTTCTTTCAACGTCTTGAATATTTTGTTGAGCAGCAACAGGATCGATAGCACCACTTTGTGCTGCAATTCTTGCTTGTTCAATTATATCTTGCACTTCTTTCATAACCATTTGTCTAGCTTTTTGCGACAAGTGTTCTAAGACATGGGCGTAAAAAACACCCATTACTTGAGGAGAGGTTGTTACCAGTGGTGTTTTCATAAATGAAACATGTACTTTTATATGAGCATCATGATCTTGATCAGGGAATGATTGCAATAACTCACCCATTAAAGCACGAGCGTTCTCTATTAAAGGATCTAACGGCTGTGGTTTTGGCGGAGGAGGTAGTATCTCATCAATGTTTTGTACTTCAAGAGCCTGATACATTCTTCTAAATGCCGCATGAACATTATGTATTTGAGGATTGGTTTGAGCTAACTGTAATTGCGTTTGAGCTAACGTAACTCTTTGAGCCATTGAAAAAATGTTTGGATCACTAACGGGAACTACGTCTACCCTATTATCAAAGTCTTTTGCCATTATAGTTTTTGGCGACCCAGCTACATCATAAGGGTATTCTTGAGGAAGATTCTCTGAAAATATACGAGCAAGAATACGAAATTCTGTTTTTTGTGAATAATGAAGTCTCTTATGAATTGCAGACATCACTTTCATGCCACGCTCTAACATAGCAACTGTGGTGCCTACAGGAGCCTCCTGACTCATGTTACTAACCTGTTGGTCTGCGAGTGAAATAAATCTTCTACCGCCATCCACTAAGGCCGCTAGAAGCTGTGCTAACGTTCCTGAAGGTTCTTTGTATGGTAGAGGTATTATTGAATCACGAATACTACCTCCTGGTGCATCTATGTCCCGCCACTCGCCCGGTTGCAAAGGCTCGTCATCATTGCGAACCCTCACTCCCCTAGCCTTAAACCCAGCAGGGAGGTTAGCTAGAGTTCCTGCGTCTATTAACTGACGTAGAATACTCGTAGCCGCTCGGCCTAGGCCCCCAATCATATGTATAATACCAAAGCCATAAAACCCAAGACCAGGCATAAACTTGTAATGTACAAAGTATTGACGTTTTTTTGCTAGATCAGAGTTCTCTTTAAAGTTTCTTCGAATAGAAAGTACTGAACCAGATCCTTCATCAATAGTAACAATGTATGGAAGTTGAATACCTGTGGTCTCTCCGTCTGGAGACATGTCTTCAAATCCTTCAATATCTAAATCAACATGCATTTCTAAAATGGTATAGACATCATCAACATAGGTTTTAGAAGTACCTTGAATCTCATTTACTTTTTCTTGAACAGGGTTCTCTTCAGCATCTGTTGTTGACAGTTCAATGTCTTTGTACATTCCTGCAACTTGCATCTTCCTTAACTCATTATACTCCATGCGTAATACATGCGTAACTCTAGAACTGGTATTTAAATCTGTTGCAGCATAAGGAACAACTAAGTCTTGCGCTGGAACAAACTTTGAAACAGCACGTTGTTTAGACTCATCAAAATATACTTTCTTAAAAGTAGAACCAGATAGCGGTAAATAAAAAAGAAGTTGATCCATGTCTGGGTCGTATTCTTCCATGATCTCCGTAATCTGATAGTTCATAAAGTCTTTAACTCTAGAAGCCTGTTCTTCTCTATCTGGATCTTGCAATCCTAAAAGCTGTGATTGAACAGGGCCTCCGGCTGGCAGAAGTTCTTTATATGCCTGCGCTTGAAACTGTGTAACTGATTCCATAATTAATGGATGCGTGACTCCAGAAGCACCCGCAAAGGGTTCTGAGCGTTCTGAATAGTTAATTCCTAATTGATCTAAACCTTTGGTATATGTCTCTTCCCAATCAGACCTAGACTCTAAGTCGTCGTTATAAGCTGAACGTAGTTCAGAAGACAACTCATCAAGGTAGCCCTTATCTAAATGTTCTGCTAAATTGTCCTCATGCAAAATTTCTTCTTCTTGATTGATCATTTCTGATAGAGCAGTTATAATTGCTCCTCCTTGACCATCCTCAAGAACTTCAGCCCCTTGATCAAAATTCATTGGTTCGTTTACAGATACTTCTACGTCTGGAAGACCAGCTGTATCCCCTGGTACTAAGCCAGCATCTACAAGTGATCCCATTGGTTGTGGTGGTAAAGCCATTAATAATACTCCCGTGTTCTGGGTCTCCATTGATCGTCATAGTCATCTTCGCCGTCAAGAGAAATGAAACCTCCTTGACGAAAACGCATTAGTGCTAAAGTCATACTATCACAAAAATCGTCATAGTCACCATTAGGAAACGAAGAAACCTCTTCAATCACTTCGTCTGCGAATTTTTTGTCCTTTGGTGCCCATACAACTCCCGCTTCAAACAAAGGTGCAACCATATGCATTCTCGTCACCTTATCACGTCCTTTGCCCGGTGAGAACCCCAAAGCTGGTATTCCCCGTAAACGTAGTTCATCTATCAAAGGTGTACCAGTTGCTTTTGCCTCCACTAAAACCATGTCAGGCTCCCAATAATCGTGTTCTTCGTAGGCAACTTCCTTTAATTCAGGAAAACTCCACCGCCCACGCTGGGCATCCATCAAAATTATGTGGTCTGGTCCCCCATCTTCTGGATTAAAGATGCCCCATGTGGTAATTGCGCTGTAATCCGCAGTTTCTTTCTTGCTAAACGCTGTATCGTAGGACTGTAGTATGTATTTTACAGGCGGAATCTTCTCTTTTTCCCAATCTTGCCACCAAATCCGCTTAATAATTGCACTTTCCGTGGATGTAGGCTGTTGTTGCCACTGTGCAGACCACTTACCTACAGGTAATGACGCCTTAATAGACAACAATGCGTCTTTTTTCCAAAATTCAGGCCATAATGGTTTGTCTGATGGCATAATTGCAGGAAATTCTACCACTTCCCACTGATCCGACATGACATCGTTGCCCTGTGCAGCCAATAAACGGCCTGTCAAGTCCTTTTTTCCCCATCGAGTCATAACAATGATGATAGAACCACCAGGTTGAAGCCTCTGACGAGGTCCAGAAGTGTACCATTCATAGGCATGATCGAATGCATTCTCACTTAAAGCGTCTTGTTCCGAGTGTGGGTCATCAATTACAAACAAATCCGCACCACGACCAGTCACCGCAGCACCTACACCCGCCGCAAAGTACTCACCACCCTTGTCCGTTTGCCATTTTCCAGCGCCCTTGTTGTCTTCTTTCAGGTTAGTTGTTGGAAATATCTCTTTATATTGTGGGTCATCAATAAGATCTCGAACCTTGCGTCCAAATCTAACAGCCAGCTCTGTATTGTGCGTTGCCTGAATGATCTTTAACTTAGGATTACGTCCCAAGAACCATGCTGGCATAAGGTATGATGCAAATTCAGACTTAGAGTGACGTGGGGGCATATTGATGATAAGGCGTTTTAATTCACCACGCGCCACACGTTCTAACTTTTCTGCAATAATCCTGTGATGCTGCCCCTCAATAAAGTTTTCATACACATGATGAGCAAAAGGCATGAACTTATTTTGTGCCTCGTCCCTGATGTCTAAAAGTTTTTTAGCCTCAGTAAGAGCGAGTATCTCTTTCAGGGCATCTTCTGGAAGAGCCTGTAGGTTCATTGTCTTCGTGAAAGTTTCACAGGTTGATAATAAGGAGCTATTCTAGGTCTTACAAAAACAGCTTCCGTATTAGTGTTTGGTTTAACACACGTCCAATTACCATTTACTTTTTTAGTTTCATATCCATCAGGGCAGGTAAAAGGTGGAGTATCCTCCTCTTCTTCATCAACTCCTTCAGCGGGAAGATCTTCACGATAATCAAAGTCTTCATCATCTAAAACTTCTTCCTCAACAGCCTCACCTAATAATGACGTATCTTGTTCTCTTTCTGGAAAATCTTCTGGCAATACAGAAGAGTCTATAAATTGTGTTGTTGGAATAGAAGCTATACCAGAAGTTGTCTGAGTTGAGGTTGTTCCTGTTGAACCCTGCATGGTTGATGTAGAAGGAGTAAAGGTACTACCCTCAATCGTCTGGTCAAGATTAACAACATCTCCAGCGGGAACTAAGCTTGTGCTAGGAACTCTAACTTCAGTTGATGGATCTTCTATAACGATCGTATTTAAACGAGGCTCTACCGCTGTTTCTTGTGTTGGAGTTGAAACAACTTCAGTTGTTGGAGCAACTATTACTTCGGTTGATGGTCCTTGGGCCGTGGATATAGGAGCACTCATTTCTGCTTCTGCTATATTTGCAATCTCAGTCATAGACAATCCAGTTTGATTCGCTACAGAAATCGCTGTATCCGCAGATAAGGCTCCAGTCTGAGCAACCTCTTGAGAAATTATATCTGTCGCTGTTAATGTAGCATTTAAACTACTTGCTATTGGGGCACCCATCGTTTGTTCAGCTAAAGCTGGACTAGATAAAGTTCGTGGGTCAACACCACTTTGACCAAAATTATCTAAACCCTGTCCTGGTATACCTTGTGAAGATTTTACTGGAGCACCCATCATTTGTTCCGCTAAAGCCGGCCCTGTAACAGGAGCAACTGATGGAGTCTGATCCACGTTTATAGTTGAATCAGTAGCAACCACTGGAGTAGAAAGAGAAGGAGGTGTAAAGTTCACACCAGTTCCAAGTTGCGACAACGAAGGAGCAACAAAGTTTGATCCAGTTTGTTGATTAACCACGGGCAACGAACCTACGTTGGTTTGTATCACAGGTGCACCAGAGGATGTTGTTTCTACCACAGGAGCTAGATCTAAGTTTATTCCTGGAAGAGATAATTGAGCTTGTTGTGTATCGCTCCTTGAAACTGGAGCACCCATAGTTTGTTCCGCTAAAGCTGGACCCGACAATGTAGCAACACCAGAGGATTGTACTTGTGGAGAACTCAACAACGCTGGCCCTGATGTATCCACCACAGGAGCTTGGTTAGTAACTGTTTGCACCACAGGAGCCGTTAACGTGCTGTCAAAGTTAGGTAAGGATGGAAGAGAGTTAATATTAGCTGCTTCTGTTACAGGGCTTACATCAAAACCAGATGTCGTATCTGATCCTACGTCTGTACCAAAACCAGATACTTGACTTACAGACTCTACATTAGGTGCTCCTTGTTGATTTGTCGTTGAACCTAAAATAGTGTTATCAAGAGTGGTGTTTGATCCTGTTAAGGTATTAATACCAGTACCCACTGAACCAGCGCCAGCACCAAGAACACCACCTACTTGTCCTTGTTCAAACGCTTCAGGCAAAGTTCTTAATACGTCAAAGTTTTCACCTCCAGATAAATTACCCGTAAGTTCTAGATTAGCTAGAGCCTCTGGACCAGCCTCCAAAAAACCTTCTTGAACAAATTCTTCTCCACCAGCAAGTGCACCTCCAATCACTGGAAGAGCAACTGTAGCTGCTGTGCCTTTTAATCCAACTTTTGCCAAGCCACTTGCTATTGCTTTATTTAATCCGCCCGTAGCTATCTTACCTGTAACCCCTCCACCAACGGCACCAACGGCACCGCCTGCAAGTGTAGCACCAGAGTCATACTTTGCCTGATTTAAAACGTCTTGTTTAGCAGCAGCATCAGAAAATGGCCCTTTATCAACGCCAGAGTTTATAGCGTTTTGTTCTGCTTCTTGAAAAGCTGGTAGATTTTGTAGTGTTCCATTTTTATAGGCGTTATTAATACCCTGCTCTATTCCTTGATTAATTTCACCAATCGTTTGTACAGCGCCCATTCCAGCTGCTAAATAAGGTCCTACACCAGGAATAAATGCTGGACCAATAGTCGTTGCTAAAGTAGGTGATGCAAACTGAGCTTTAGTAAGTAAACTACCGCCATCACCTAAAGATTTCTTAAGATCCTGATACTTTTCAGGATCTGATATAGCTAGTAGATCAAGGTTCTGTTCTTTATCTTTCACTTGTTCTTTGCTCATGTCCCTAAGTCTAGCTTCTAAAAAATCAGGGTTGTAAGCACTGCTATCAATTACACCAACTCGATCCAGTTGACCAAGGACATCCGCTCCGCCTTGTGTAAGTATACTTTGACTCTGATCTATCGCGGCATTTAAAAAAGGAGTGTTATCATATTTAGCTATTTGTTCCGGTGATAGTTTTACTTCTGGGACTTTCCCGTCATCAAGTATCCCTGCAATTTTCATACTTAACGGTAATGGCACATTAAAATTTGACTTCCCATCCACTGGTTGATTTCCAGTGATATTCATTCCAATATTAGCAAGAACATCTGCAGCCTTTTCTATAAACGGCCTGTTGTCCTCTGGACCTGGGGCGTCCACAACCTGTTCAACAAGAGCAGTAGCTAAATTAGGATCAACTTGCCCCGGTCCAAAACCAATCAAAGAAGTTGCACCCGTTTTATTAACAGAGGTTGAACCCGCATCAACAATTTCTTTAGGCGTAAGTCCCGCTGCAGTCTGCTTTGCAACTCCGCTAACCAACGCAGGAGCAAAAGATTCCGTTGTAACAGGACCCTTAACAGGCATGTCAACTACAGAAGTTGTTTTAG
>Ga0209535_1002018_pt1 | contig 13357 bp, 11 predicted proteins | sample LinPmetageLP28_FD_184041 | JGI IMG/M metagenome (GOLD analysis project Ga0209535, IMG submission 184041) | Marine viral communities from the Pacific Ocean - LP-28 (SPAdes) (version 2) | ecosystem: Environmental > Aquatic > Marine > Oceanic | place: Pacific Ocean | collected 2009-08-22 | reverse complement strand
TTCGTCGAGTGGGTTTGTTGTTGGAACAGTTAGCGGGACAGACATATCTTTTGGAAGTGAAGTAGCTCTCCCAGATCACATGGCTGCGGATCAAATAGCTCATTTTGACTCTGAACGAAATCTTTGCGTAGCAACATACACAAGCAGCGCCAATGCGGCGAGTTACTACTCTGCTTCCATAAGCGGTACGACTGCCACTATAGCAAGCCCTGTTGTTCTTGATGCGGGGTCCGTCGCTCCTAGCTCTACTTTTGACTCATCCGCTGGAAAAAGCGTCTGTTCATTTAGGAGAAATAACTCTGACGCTAATGATCGTTTTGGGACAGCTATTGTTTTTAGTGCGGCTGTGTCAAACAGAGGCGAAGTAGCCAGCGGCTCCAGCGCAAGCGTAGATATCATTGGCACTGTGAGTGAGAACCAAACGGGCCTTACACCGGGTCAGTCATACTTTGTGCAAACAGACGGTACGATTACGACAACAGCGGGTAGCCCAAGTGTCTTTGCAGGGACTGCAATATCTGCTACAAAGCTTTTAGTTAAAACGTGAGGACGGTAACATGATTTTAGGTGGATCAGCAATTGCCCAAGTCCCAGTAGGGTCAAGCGGATCAATCTTAAGAGTCGTGGTGACTGGCGTTGCAGCCACGGGACAAGTTGGCTCGGTAACAACGAACACAGATCAGACAGTATCCGTAACAGGCGTTGCGGCAACTGGCGTACATGGCGTTGTGGCGGTCGGTCTAGGTTCAGGCGTTACGATTAACGCTGGCGCGTCCGTTGGTACAGGTCAGGTTGGTTCTATATCCACGCCTGTTGGTACTGGGGTCGCGGTCCCCGTTACTGGGCTCTCGGCTACTGGGCAAGTTGGCTCTGCTACGGGCCTCACTAATGTTGCTATTTCTGTGACAGGGATTGCGGCAACGGGTGCAGTTAGTGCTGTAACTCAAGAAACAAGCCAAAGTATTAGTGTTGTAGGTGTTGGAGCCTCTGGAAGAGTAGGCACGGTTTCTGTTCTTGCAAGCTCCAGCGTGACTTTAACAGGGCTAGAGGCTAGTGGACAAGTAGGATCTGTGTTAGTGTGGGGAAACATTGCTCCCGGCGTTGATACAATTTGGACCGAGATAGCGGCATAGGAAAAGTAAATGGCTAGTACATATGCACCAAACACTGGACTCGAACTTATTAGAAATGGGGAGCAATCGGGTACGTGGGGAACAACGACTAACACTAACCTAAGTATCGTTGACAGGTTAACAAACGGCGTCCTTACAATTTCTCTTCAAGGGGCAAACTCTCATACGTTGACCACAAGTAACGGTGGTTTGTCTAACGGACAATTTAAAGTACTTGTATTCACTGGCACCCCTTCAGGTGCGTGTACTTTAACCATAGCCCCAAACACAAATCAGCATGTGTATTTTATTTATAATACTACTGGCGCAGATAACGGTGGTACTTGGCAGGGTTCCCAACAGATTACAGTAACACAAGGCAATGGAACTAATGTGGTTATCCCTGCAAGGACTCAGGGCGCTGCGGGAGTAAACATTGTTTACTGTGACGGAACGGGCGCAAATGCTAACGTAGTCAGCTTATCAGATAAATTTTCATTACGCGCTCCTTCTATTATAGGTGGCACGATTACTGGGATTACGGACCTTGCAATTGCTGATGGGGGAACGGGTGCAGGTAGTGCCTCTGCTGCTCGTACTAGTTTGGGGGTCGCTATAGGGTCTAATGTGCTGGCCTACGACGCCAACCTACAGGGGTTTGTATCGGCCTTAACTCTTCCTACTTCAGACGGGTCTGCTGGGCAGGTTATGACTACAAATGGGAACGGTACGTTATCGTTCAACACAGCGGCAACTGCGGCGAGAGCCTATACATACAGTGTTTTATTCTAGGAGACTACAATGGCAAACCCGAATATTTTAACGGCATCCTCGGTTGTAGGGGAAAGCACTGTTACTACTACTATAGGAACGGGAAGCACTACTCTGCTAACCACCGCAGGAAGTCATGTGTACCGTATCGTAGGGGTAAGGATTGTAAATGTCACCAACGACACAGCATCTTCCGCGACTATGCTGGTAGGTGGAGTGGAGTTTCTCCACCAAGTTAGCGTAGCGGCGAATGCAACATTAGATGTTATTACAAAAGAGTTTCCTCTATACCTAAAAGAAAATGTAGCTCTTACTGCCACCGCAACGGCGGCGAGCGCCCTTCGCGTTTTAATCGTTTATGAGGATGTATCGTGATCTATGCCTCTATCAAAGCTACAGTTTAAGCCCGGCGTCAATCGGGAAGTTACCGCGTACACCAACGAAGGCGGCTGGTTTGATTCCGACCAAGTTCGGTTTTCAAAAGGTTATCCTGAGAAGATTGGTGGCTGGCAACAGCGCGGTATAGACAATTTCCTTGGCACTTGCCGAGCACTTCATCCTTGGGTGGCGCTTGATCGTGACCAGTTTATGGGCGTTGGTACAAACCTTAAATACTACATAGACAGAGGCGGAGAGTATAACGACATTACCCCGCTGAGACTTACTACTGCTGCGGGGGATGTGACGTTTGCGGCTACGAATGGATCTTCTACTTTAGTTGTAACCGACACAGCGCATGGCTCTGTTGTAAACGACTTTGTAACCTACAGTGGTGCGGCATCTCTTGGCGGAGTGATTACTGCTGGGGTTCTTAACCAAGAGTATCAAATCACCCTTATTGTAAATGCAAATTCCTACCATGTCACAGCAAGAGCAGCAGGAGCCCTTATTAACGCTCCTTTAGTTCCTTTGCCTGCAAACGGAAGCGACAGTGGGAATGGTGGTGGATCTATAGTAGGAAAGTACCAGATAAACGTAGGCTTGGACATTACCGTAAGATCTTCTGGCTGGGGCGCAGGTACGTGGAGCCGAGGAACATGGGGCTCTGCTTCTACGGACGCTATCGTTAGCAACACACTGAGATTGTGGTCACATGATAATTTCGGAGAAGACCTTCTAATTAACGTCAGGGATGGCGGGATATACTACTGGGATGAAACGGCGGGCCTTGGTACTAGAGCCGTAGATATTACATCTCTTTCTACTCTGCCTGCTATTCCTACGGTTGCAAAGCAGATCCTTGTTTCAGACAGAGACAGGCACGTTATCGCTTTTGGTTGTGACCCTGAGTCTACGCCCGGTGTCCAAGATCCTTTGACTATTCGGTTCTCGTCTCAAGAGTCTATAACAGACTGGGCCGCTACGGCGACCAACACTGCGGGAGAATTGCGCCTTGGTTCTGGGTCCGAGATTGTTACGGCGATTGAAACCAGACAGCAGATCCTTGTTATGACTGACACTACTTTGTACGCGATGCAGTACTTAGGCCCACCCTTTACGTTTGGTGTAACAGCCATTTCAGAGAACATAACTATTGCTAGTCCTAACGCCGCTATTGCTGTGGATGACAACGTGTTCTGGATGGGTCGCTCCGAGTTCTACATCTACAGTGGTGCGGTTCAACGTCTTCCCTGCATGGTTAGGGATTATGTCTTCTCAGACCTAAACGAGAACCAGCTAGAGAAAATTAACGTAGCTCTTAACACAGAGCACTCAGAAGTTTGGTGGTTCTACCCTAGCTCGAACAGTGAGGAAGTAGACAAGTACGTTGTTTACAACTACCTCGAGCAGGTTTGGTACTACGGCACCTTTGGGCGCACAGCTTGGGTTGACCGTGGCATCTTTGACTTTCCTATCGCAGCAAACAACGACGGGTTCTTGTACGAACATGAGTTGGGCTTTGATGATGGGACCACGAACCCCGCATCTGCTATCAACGCATATATTCAGTCAAGCCCTATGGATATAGGCGACGGCGAACAGTTTATGTTTATACGCAAGATGATCCCTGACGTAGACTTTAAGAACTCTACAGCAATCCTGCCTGAAACAAGCATAACTTTGGACGTAAAGAATGCGCCGGACGGTACATACAATAGCAGTCAGACGGATGCGTTTGTTAAGACCCAAGCGGCGGCGGTAAGCGCACGAACAGAGCAGTTGTACTTTAGATTACGGGGCCGACAGATGAGGTTTAAGATCTCGTCGGACGAGCTTGAGGTCACTTGGCGTTTGGGTTCTCCCAGAGTTGACATCCGTTCAGATGGGAGGCGTTAATGTCTCGCCGTCTTACGCGCCCGTTTTTTCCTGTTCCTCCGCAGCAATATATGCAAAACTACTTCGCAGAGTTAGTTCGTTCTTTCTCTGTGTACTTGGAACAGATGCAGAACCCAGGCGATATACGGGGAACAACGCTTACTCTTACGGATCTACAAACAGATAATGTAGGTTTAGAGACAGGAGCCTTGTTCCAGAGCGGCGGATTTGTTAAGATAACTTTAGGCAACAGTCCTAGTTTGCGAGGTTCTTCAGGAACAGGGCAAGTTGGACAGGTATCGGTGGTGATTTCATGAGTAAAGAAACTGAAGATAAAAAAGAAAATGTTGTGGTTTTAAACTTAAAAAAACTATTGAAACCAAAACGAGTTGACGCAACGGTTGTTGTTGTTGGCCCACCTCCCGCGTCAGGAGAATCATAATGGCTGCAACGGAAATGGCGAAGGAAAAAAGTAATCTCTTTGGTGACTTAGGTGATATCCTAGAAACTGGAGTCAAACTCTTTGCGGCAACACAGGGTGCTGGAGCTTTTGCCGGAGCAAATGTTCTGCTTGGTTTATCTAAAGGACAGTCTCTTGATCAAGCGATAGGGGGAGGGCTTGAGTCTTTCCTAAACGCAACTGCTTTGGGGCCAGCAGCAGCCGTACTTCCAATGTTTGGAATGGACGCTGGGGGCGTGGGGTCTGCTGAGACTCGGGGTATCGGCTCGTTTATGAAATCATTGTCCTCTGAGTCGGGCCAGCAAAATATAATTCAAACTGCTGCACTTGGTGCGTTGGTGGGTGGACCAAAAATGGCAGGACAATTGGCTTTTCAATCCCTTATGAATCCTAATCTGTCTGGAAGCGACTTGATGGGTGGGATTATGCAGGAGTACCTGCGGAAGCAAGACGCTGTAAGGTTTGAAAACGTGATGTCTCCCACCGAGATGGCACAGTATAATACAGGGGAGCGTCGTCCAGACTACACTGGCACGGTTCTACCTGACACCCCTAGAGTTCAGATGGCTGCAATGGGCGGCATGATCGACGGACCAGGCACTGGAACCAGCGATTCAATCCCCGCTACGATATATCAAAACGGGGGTCCAGTCCAAGAAGCTAGGCTCTCGGACGGAGAGTTTGTTATGACGGCGGATGCGGTACGTGGTGCAGGAGGCGGGGATCGAGATGCCGGGGCCGCTAAGATGTACCGAATGATGAACCAGTTTGAGGGAGCAGCATAATGGCTGAAACAGTTTCAAAAAGTATGCAGCTTCTACCTGAGTATCAGGAGAAGTATCTTAAAGATTTATTAGCTAATGTTTTCCAGACCAATGAAGACACTGGAGAAATCTCGGGGATTGCAACGGTAGATCCTCTGTTCGGGGAACAATATTATCAAACTCCGGAAGGCGGATCCACTCTTGACGCAACGGTGGCTGCTAAAGACGCAGCGGGGAACCCTATCCAACTCTATGAATCATTGTCAGGCGGGTTCACGGCGAATGCAGCGGATGCGGCGAGAGATCAATACGGAACCCCTCTTTTCGCTACTGAAGGCGGCGTTCAAGCTCCAGATGTACAACGCTTTACCGACCAACAATTTGAAGCAATAGATCGGTTTGCGGGTCTAAGTGGTTACGACAGTATGGTAGGCAGTTACGAGCCTTATGTTGATAGTGCTTCGGAGTTATATCAGTCTGGAGCGGATCTTGCAGGTTCTGCTGGCACTGGGATTTTCGATCCGCGAGGGCAGATTGTATACGATGTAGACCCTACTACTGGAGCACAAACACCTCGGTTAGATGCTGAAGGAAATCCAGTTCGTTCTGGTGGTTACAAAGATTACTACAACCCATTTGTAGAAGACGTAATAGATACCACTCAAGCTGACATGCGAGATGCGTTGAGCGTTCAACTGGGCCAGATCGGCGCAGACGCAGCGGGTCTTGGGGCGTTTGGAAACCGGCAGGGTGTACTAGAAGGCACCGCAATAGGGAAATCTGTGGGTGAGCAGGGTAAGTTGGGCGCAGAGTTGCGCTCGGCGGGATTTACTGGCGCACAAACACAAGCCCAGTCAGCTTTTGAAAACCAACAAACCCGAGGGTTGCAAGCCGGGCAGTTGTTCCAAGGTCTAGGCACAGGAATGGGTGCGCTTGGGGAGTCTAATCAAGCTATGGGTATACAAGATGTAAACACTCTGTATAATCTCGGCGGCTTAGAGCAAGGCCAACTTCAAAGAGAGTATGACGTGCAACGAGCAGGCCAGTTAGAACAAGCCTACGAACCATTTGCTAGGTTCTCCTACATGAGAGACATCTTGTCTGGAGTCCCCTCTTCAGGCACAGGTCTCACTGCGGCGGGTACGCCTACTCGCGGGTCGTTGGAAAATATTATGACCGACTCAGGAGTATATAGTGCATTAGGTTTAGGCACCCCCAATAACACAAGCGGATCGAGGTAGCATCATGAGTCTAGGCGGCATAAACAACCCCGCGTTAATCGGTGCGTCTCAACGCGAAGCTCGAAACAAGCTAGATGTAATGGCGGGGATTAAAAGACCTCAAGGTATTATGGCGTCTTCCCCGGAGTTGATACAAGCTGCGATGCCCGCGGTTCCAACGCCTATACCTCCTCCCGTTATGCCCACGCCTACCGTTCAACCTACACTACCTCAGATGCCTATAAACACGGCGGTTGCTCCAATGGTTCCCGCTCCTCGGTCCTTGAATCCTATCGCTCCTGCTGTTCCAACCGTTCCGCAGCCTAATTCTCCGACTACGCCTATGAATTTCCAAGAGGCTGGTCCTGTGGCTGTTAATCCACAGTTTGAAGGGTATTCAAAAATGGGCGCACAAATTGGCGATAGAGCGAGAGCCTCTGTTGCTGCGGGTGGTTCTAGCACTGTAGACATCTCAATGGACGCAGTTAGCTTTATGAAGGGGCTCCTTGAAGAGCTACCTGGGGACATCCAACAAAATTTGCTGGACCAACACGGTGACGAAGCCGGAGTACAAAAAGCAGTAGCTAAAACCGCTGAAAACATTGAAGATGCAATCGAGACAGAAGATCCAGCAAAAGTTAGTGCGGCTGCGCTGAAAGCATTGGATGTACCCGACACGGAAGAGGGCAGGTTAGACGTTGCCAATACCTTTGGGTTTGACACAAGTAACATCGCTGCCCTTGATGACAAGATCATGGAAGTGTTGATGGCGGGACGTGCTACTGACTTCCAGCAAGCGGTGCTGGTAGGACTTCAGAACTATAAGAGTACAGCAATGGCTCGTGCTTCTGGTAGCGGCGGCGGGTTCTTGGACACGGAACAAGGTAAAGCTGCTACGGAGTTGTACATTGAGCGCATCAAAAACAACGAAGATCCTGCCAAAGTTGAAGCGATGATGAACGAGCAACTGGGCAACAATATAGGTACTAGAGTCAGAGTGGCTATCGCTGGTGGTTCAGGCGGAGTTGAACCGACAATCCCCCTAGAAGATCGACGCGGTCTTGTAGAAGATGCACTGAAGCAGCAACCTGAGAACCGAGATGTTATTCTGAAAAAAGCACAGGCAGATGGTGTGAATATTGAAGGGCTATAAATATGGTAGACAATCCATATCTTAATTTAGGTGAACAGCCCACGACTAGTGCTTCCAATCCCTACCTCAACTTAGGCAAAAAGAAAGGTTCATACCTTTCCGGCGATCAGGGGCTTGTGCCTGACGTTGCAGAAGACATCGGCAAAGGTATTTACTCTGGGGTCGTATCCCTACCTCAAGGGATCTCGGAACTTGGTGCGTTAGGTATAGACGCTGCCCTGGGAACCAACACTTCAAGAGCAGTGACCGAGGCGTTTGAATCCATCAAACCAGAGATGGGCGCTGCGGGAGAAATAACCGAGGATCTTGTGGCGTTTGGCGTAGGGTTTATTCCTATTGCAGGCTGGCTGGGTAAAGCCAGTCAAGCAGCGAAAGCCGCGAATGCAGGAAAAGCTCTGTCCACCGCAGGACGAGGTAAGTTTACTACGTCCGCTATCAATTACGGCTCCTCAAAGGTGGGCAGAAACACCCTAAAGACTTGGAAAGGCCTAGCGGGTTCTACGGCTGTTGGTACTTTAGGGTACAGCACTGCTGTGTCCACTGATGGGCGAGCCACCGCATCTGACAACTTCGACGTACTGCCTGATATTTTGAAAACAGAAGAAGATTCGAGCCTAACAGGGCGCGAAGAAGCGGGCCGCAGGATTCGTAACAAGCTCCGAGTTGGCTCGGAAGACGCCCTTCTTAGTCTTGGATTTGATGCCGCCCTAAAAGGCGCGGCGGTTGGGTCTAAATTGGTGGGTCAAACTAAGACCGCCGGCGCTGTAGCGCGGGGCCTGCGTTCAGTTCCATCGAAGACGGGCGGCGCATTTATGAAAACCTTGGAGGCTATTGACAAGCCCCTTGCAGAAAAAACCCGTGGCGGACTTCAGGCCGCTAATCGAAAGTTTAAAGAGTATTTCTCGGCGTCTGGAGGAGCAAACACTAAACTGTACGAAACGACACAAGACGCCCGTGCGAAAGCAGACATGCTTGAACGGCTTGGAGTACAGGCAGCGGATGACTGGGCAAAGGCGTCCAAGGAGTTTTTAAGAGCTTCTAAGTTAAAAAACGGTACTCCGGTAGATGCACAGAAACTAGAGACAGGTTTGCTCGACTTTCTGATGGGAAACACAAAATCTCTGGACGACTTCGGGGATGAGAAACTCCTTAAAGTTGCAAACAAAATGGTAGATATACGGTCTTCCCTGGATGACGAGATGGTATCTCAACTAGAAGTAGTAATCGGCGTCAAGAAAGGCCCAGACGGGTTGGATCTGATCGATCCTAACACAGGGAGGCGTCAACTAGAAGACGCCATTACTCCTGGGCAAAAAACGGCAGCCGCTGCTCTAAAAGAAATGACATCGGTTCATAAAACTCAAAACGGCTACCTACGCCGCATGTTTAAACGATACACGGACCCAAAATCTTTCTACGACGATTTGGATTTGTCCGGCCCAAAATTTAATGAGGCCGTCAGTGAGGTGGCTACGCTTTTTGCGAAAGGTATGGGCCGCGCCCCAGATCAAAACGATTTAACAAAAGCTCGCCGTGTTGTGTACGACTCTCTTGGTCTGGGAGGCTTGGGAGGGCTACCTCCAGAGTTAGCCTTGGCAAACACGATTAAGTCTATCAAAGATGGCGCACAGGGCAAACGTCCTGGACTAATTGCTAAAGAACGCCCTGTCCTGAAGTCGATAGACGATGTCTTTATAGCGAGAAAAGAAATCCTAGAAAGCAGTCCAAAGCTTCGCAACCTCTTGGGCGAACTGACCGAGCCATTGGAAGTATACAAACGGACAATTAACGACATGGCTCAGTCCAGCGCCGCTGCGGACATGTACGCTGGGATGAGGTCTCAAGGCTTGGTGTCAACTCTTTTTGATGGAGTGAACAAACTTGCAAAGGGCGGGCGCCCTGCAATCATAGAAATTCCTGATCAATTAAATCTAACCAGTGAAGCATACGACAGCGCAATGCAGCCTTTCAGAGATATTGCAAGGGAGCAGAACATCGGTGTTCCGATGACTGTGGACGAAATTCTTCCTGGGGGGGCAAGAGGCCCTCTCCAAGCCAATCCAAATTATGTCACCCCAGACAAGGTCATTGAGGGGTATGCGCAAAGTCTCCGAAACGCTGGATACACGCAGTTGGGTGACAGTAAAGATATTAAACACGTCTTTGGTGGAGCTTACGGGGATCTGACAGGGATGTTCGTGTCTCCCGAATCTTTCGGGGCGCTCACTGCACCATTGAAACTTGGCTCTGGGGCTTTAGCAGAAGTCACGGGTATCCTTTCTTCGATGAGATCTCTGTCTCAGAAGATGACAATCGTTCCAAACCCTGGTGCGCAGGTCCGCAACATCTTTGGCAACCTTGGAATGCTTGGTGCCAACGCTAATCTGGGGCGAAACACAGACTTCACAGACATGTTTAAGATTTTTACCTCCAGCCTTGATACGCTGGATGAGTTGGGTCTTGAACGATTGGCAAAAAAGATAAGCCTTACAGGAGTTGCGGATACAAGTTTGATTACTCGTGCTTTGAAAGAGTACAAAAGAGCGGGTAAAGACCTAACAATCGCAGGAAAAGTTTCTAGCGGGATAGATTACGCCGAAAAGAACCTGATTCCTTTTATGAAGATATTCGAGCGGGTTTACGGCGAGTCGGATACTTTCTTTAAAGGTCTTTCGCTTTTGGGCGAGGAAAAGAAACTTCGCGGTGCGTTTGCAAACTCTGGACTTAGCGAAAACGATCCCAGCATTTTGCTGGCGTTGAAAGAGAACAATCTTTCCAAACGCGATGCGGGAGCCACCAATCTTACAAAAGGGCTTGATCAGATCGAAGTCATGGCGGGAGACATTGTAAAAGATACAATGCCTATCTATCCGCGAGTAGGTAAAGCTGTTCGTAGCATCGACTTGGTCCCTATCTTTGGTAACTTTACATCGTTTGCATCAGAGAATATCCGCAACTCTGTTAATATTTTAGATCGCGGCTTGAAAGAAATGTCCTTTCAAATATCTCCAGCGTTAAGAAAAGAAATTGGAGAAGCTCAAGCGGAAGCGTTTGAGAAACAAATGCGAGCCATAGGTGCGCAAAGAATAATGTCTTACGTCTCTGTTGCAACAATTATTCCACAGGCCATGGTCAAAGGCTCGATGGTCGCGACGGGTACAACTCCTGAAGAGATGGCTGCACTCCGCCAGCAGATCCCTGAATACATGGACGGTCACGATCTTACTATACTGAGCAACGACAAAAAGGGTATGATAGATTACATCGATCTCAGCTACGTCAGCCCTTATGCCTTTGTCCTTGATCCTGCCCGCGCTGCTATGCAAAAGTACAACGAAGCAGGGCGGCTTGGTAAGAGTGAAGCCGAGCAGATCCTAAGTGGCGTATGGCGTGGTCTTCAAATGTTTGCAGAGCCGTTTGGTTCTGAATCAATGATCTTTGAGCGTTTACGGGATGTTCTGCCCAGAGAAGGCCTCGGAAGTCTTGGTGTAGGCCGCGGGGGCACGACATCCACAGGTGCTCCGGTATATGCAAAAACAGAAAGCAAGGGTTCTCAAGTAGGAAAAGGCGTCGCGCACATACTAAACGGGGTAGTTCCCTCATACGCTCGTCTAGCCGGGGAGTTTGAGAACGTACTAACAGGAGAGTTTAAGCCTGGACGGATGTATCGTGCTGCCAATGGTTTGCCCGGCCCACGCGGAGAAGAGTATAATACCTTTAAAGAAGGCGCTCGTCTCATAACGGGGTTCACGCCAATGAGGGTAGATCTTCAGAACGACTTTGCCTTTAAAGGCTTAGAGTATGGACCGCGCAGGACTGACGCCAAGTCCAGTGCTATGCGTGTTCTCCAACGGGCCGACTCTTCTCTTGAAGACATGAACGTAGCATACTCAACGTATATGGACAACTTGTACCGAGAGCAGACAAAACTGTACTCTGACATCCAGTCTGCTCGTGAGCTCGGGCTGTCTGACACAAACATCCGACGCAACCTTATACAAGGGGCGAATATAAGCAGCAAAGAGGTCAATACTATTATGAAGGGTAAGTTCTACCCTACAGCGGCGTCCCGTGAACTCGCCAAAGATCTCAACCGTGCGCGTAAAGCAGAGGGTAGGTCTTTTGTTGAGAACCGCGTTCCGTTTGATTCGTTCAACAAAATGGCGCAGGAAAGAAAGAACGAGCCACTCGGGCAGGTAAACTCAGACACTCCTCCGCCTGCGGCTCCCGTGCTTCAAAGATCTAATCCGTATTTAAATTTGTCTCCAAGACAGCAAGCACCAAACCCGTATTTAGATTTGTCTCCAAGTCCGCAGGGCAGCTTGCCGCAACCTGTGTTAGCACCAACCACGGCCCGTGCTCCTGGGCCAGTGAACCCTGCTCTGTTGGGGGATAATCCGTTTAGCGCGGCGGCTAATGCACAGATTGCCAACCGTCTCCAGAGAGGTTAGTGTTAACCTTGATGTCAAGCCTTACGCCTATGCCACCGAATAGTTTAACCATCTCGTCACAGTAAGCCTCGACATCTTCAAGGATCTCTATGTCTTTGGTCTGTGATGCAAGGTTTATAGTCATGGATATCAGTTCCATGAGTGCCTCGACCTGCACAGGATGCATGTCTTTGAGGCCAACTGTTTTCATCTTACCAATCTTCATTCGATTTCTCCCCAATTATCTTTGAGTTCATCGTCCACCTTAGAAGGCACCTTCAGTATATCAGACAAACCGTTTTCCATTATGTCCTTGATGCGTTTTGATTGCTCGTCACTTTCTACTGAAAAGCATAGCTCATCATGGACCGTGAGCATAGGCAAAAGTCCTTCGGCATAGCAGTCCGCCATCGCCTTCTTAGTCTGATCCGCAGCCGAACCTTGGATCAGTTTGTTTAACGCCTTGTAAGTAAACGCTCTTCTCAGAGGCTGACCATACTCCTTGATGGCATCCTCATAGGGCAGAGGCTTCTTGTAGCCAAAGGTCTTGGGCTCCCACAGGTGGAACCTGCACCTGCGGCCCAGCAAAGTTCTGATCTGTCCAGTTTTTTCCGCCTGCCTTGATGCAAGCTCCGCTAAGTTCTTGACAAAAGGAACCTTCTCTCTGTGCGTAGACAGTAACTCCCCTGCTTCCTCGGGCGAAATGTCTAGCTGCGCTGCCAGCTTTGCTTTGCCCATGCCGTACATGATCCCAAGGTTTACGACCTTCGCTTGCTTGCGCTCGATCCCGGCTATGTCTGCCACCATCTGGTGTAAGTCCACGTCCTGCTTGTGGTACTCCTCGACAATTGTATCAACAACAGGGTGCTTGTTGTCGCCCTTCAAGCTGGCTGCAAAGTGAACCAGTAACCTCGGCTCTTGGCTCGAGTAGTCAAACGATCCCCACTTGGTTCCTTCTTCTGGAATGAATAGCCCACGGATCAGCTTCTTGATCTCAGGATCTCTTGCCGGGATTTGCTGTAGGTTGGGGTTCGAAGAAGAGAACCGACCCGTGACCGTGCCGCCGCCGTCATTGCGTAGCTGGTGGAACTCGCAATTGATCCTGCCATTGTGGGAATGTTTTATGATAGTATCTATGAATGTGCTGTCAGCCTTGTCAAACTCCCGCAGCTTCACAACCATCTGTGCAAC
>Ga0209535_1002016_pt1 | contig 13365 bp, 24 predicted proteins | sample LinPmetageLP28_FD_184041 | JGI IMG/M metagenome (GOLD analysis project Ga0209535, IMG submission 184041) | Marine viral communities from the Pacific Ocean - LP-28 (SPAdes) (version 2) | ecosystem: Environmental > Aquatic > Marine > Oceanic | place: Pacific Ocean | collected 2009-08-22 | reverse complement strand
CGTCTGCCTGCGCGAGTGCCTCTGGCGTGCCATGATCCGCACGGTCCTGACGCACGTTCAGCGGTTTGTTCTTTTTCTTTTTCCTGACCATCAAATGTCCTGTGAATAATCGCGCTTGTGAGGCTTTTTGTCGTTTGCGCCTATAGACGATATGCCATTGGATAGAGTTGGCCCTGTAGCGGCCTTGTCAGGCTCTGTGACGGCCAGTTGCGCGCCTAATGCTGCGTAGCCTGCAATGTCGATCCATGAATCAGCATGATTTGGGCTTTCCTGCAGCCGGGCAATCTTAACTTGGATCATTACAAGCGCCATGTCGGATGCGGTCAATTTGCCGTCAGCTTTTTTAATAATTGGATTTACCAAATCAGCCATGCGCTGAAAGCTGGCCTGCGCATCGCCATAGTCTTTGGCGCGCTGACCGTGAATTAGACTGATCGCACGCTCTAGTACGTCCAGAGCCTTCATTTTGTCACCAGTTGATATTCGATGACCAAATCATTGCGCGGCCCATCTGATTTTACGTAACCCGCCTTTTCCAGCTTTTTTGCATTTTCCAGAGATATGACCGCGCCAGAGATTGCGTATTGATTTATCTGATCATCCTTGCCGCGCTTGCTGTTGATTTCTGTTTTGATCTGGCGATTGGTCATTGGCCTGCCATTTTGTATCATGACCGCCATTATTAAAATTTTGTTGCGCTCAATGATGTGGCTGTTTTTTGTGCGTTGCTTGCGATGGTGCGGCAAGCGATCTGCAATTTTCTTTTGATCCTTTAAATTGCCAGTTTCATATTCTTCCTTCACAAGCGCCAACATTTGCCGACCATATTCAACCTCGCTCAAAGTGATCACTTCGCCTGCTCCTTTTCGATCTCACATTTGCGTCTGATAATTTCGTTGCGCTCGGCGTCGGTCCAAGTTGGAACCGCCGAAACATTGCACCCGGCGTCGAATAAATATTTCCGTCGATTAGCGAAGCCTTGAAGCTCACCAAGATCGGAAATTTTATTAACCTTCAGAATTAAATTTTTGAGGCTGTCACGCATCGTCGCGCACCTCGATTTGTGGGTGCGTAGCAAGCGTAGCATCCCTAAAGGGATTTGCTACACTTGCTACACCTATGCGCCGGGGAGCCAAAAACGTAGCAAGAGCGTAGCAAAGCGTAGCAAGTGCCATTCTATCTTGTTGATTTATATATACTTTTAACATGCTACACCCTTGCTACGCTTTGCTACACCTGCTTGATTTTGTACTTTTTGGCGGTCAACCAGAAATGGTCGTTATTTTGCGCTAAATGACCTGCATTTTTCAGACTTTCGACGGCGCGCAAATAGGTGCTGCGCTTGTTTTCTGTGTTGATTTTTCCAAAGAATTTCTCGCGAATTTTGTCTGTTTCGATGACCCATCTGGTGCCAATATCGGGCCACCCATCACCGCCAGAATTAGGCTTGCCGATCTTTTCACCCTGCATTTGTGTGAAGCATTCGATCAGGATTTTGCCGTTTTGCGTGATGGGTTTTTTCTTTGCGTCGGCCACCACATCGCCTTCAGCGCGTTCAATTATGCAGGTCGTTACCATGTCCATATCTTCGTCCAGACCCAGATCGACCACCTTTAGAGTGAACGCGAATTCAGCCCCGGTTGCCATGTCGCGCTGTTTAGTTGCGCGCGCAAAACGCAAGTTATCTTCTTTGCTGACCTCTAGTTCAATTTCAGTATCTGTTGCGGCACGCAGTGAGCTGTGGCCTCGCGCGCCTGCCGCTAGGTCTTTGCCAGAGTGATGCACCAGCATACAGTGCGCGCCTGTCGCGGCTCTGAGCGCGTCTATGTTGGCGATGAATGCCGTCATGTCCTCTGGCCCGTTTTCATTGCCGCCGGCCATTGCGCGCGACACTGTATCGACCACCATTGCCGAGCAATTTTCGCCTGTTTGCGTTTTGATTTCGTCGCAAAGTTGGATTAATTCATCCAGATCGGCGTCGGGCCTGAGTAGGTCAACTGGGCTTGGCCGCACATAGAGCGGCACATCTTTATCATCGCGGCGCGTTTTTATCGCATATACGCGGTGTTTGAATGTGCCGCCGCCTTCAGTCGCCAGATATAACACTGGACCGCCTTTGCAGCGCGCTCCGTGCCACTCTGTGCCGCTGGCTATGCTCCAAGCCATATCAAGCGCCACAAATGATTTGCCGACGTTTGACGGTCCATACAGGACCGACATTTGACCGCGACCCAGCCAGCCTTTTAGCAGATAATTATTTTTTAAAACTAGGTCGCAATTATCTGGCGTGAATATTGTGCTGAGTAATGACGTTTCCAGCCCAATTTTTACGGCGTCCAATCCTTTGATTTTGTGAACGTCGTTCCAATCATTTTTAAATGCGTTTGGCATTTTGTATGGCAAGCCTGTTGCTTTTGCGGCTTTTATGCCAGCTTCGTCGTGATCTGCAGCGACGATCAGCGTTGCGTTTGGTTTTGTTTCTTTGAGTATTTCTGCAACTTTGGGCAGATTACCTGCGTTTAGACAAAACACCGCTGGACGGCCTGTTGCTTCTGTTACGCTTGCCGCAGTGGCCCAACCTTCGCAGAGGTATGTGACGCCCTCCACAAGCCCTCCCAGTACCGCAAAAGCGCCATCTACTTTGATGTCTTTGCTAAAGCGCTTTGAGCTATTTGGATATATTATTTGATGCCCTGCTGGCTTTTTATCTGCGCGTCCAATTTTTATCTTTATTGTATCTCCGACGATTTCAGCGCCATGAAGTTGAACGCCTTTTATTTCGTGGTACAGCTTGCCCGGTAGTTCGTGCTTGAATGGGTTATTGTTTAGCACAGTTGGGCGCAGCGGCGCTGTGTCTTTGTTAAATTCGGGCCATGCGCCATCGTCGCGCATTGTTTGCACCAGATCTTTAAACTCACAGCCTTGATTGCAGTTAAACCGCACAGCGCCGCTTTTTTCTGAAATATAGAACCTGTCGGTGCCGATGCATTGTGGACACGGCCCATTGTAGTGATTTGCACCTGTTTTTTTCAAATTGTATTGGGCAATTATTTTTGGTGCCCATTCGTTCCATGAAACTTGATCCTGTTGCATTGTTCGACCCATGTTGGTGCCTTATGTTGGGCGGTCTGTGCCGCCCTGTTTTTATTTAAAACGGGATTTCATCGTCTATCACGCCACCGTCAGACGGACCGAACGGATCGCCAGCGGGTTGCGGTGCTGGCGGTGTTGGCTGTTCTGTAAATGGATTGTCGGTCTTTATTTCAGACGCGAATGGATTGACGTTTGCGCGGTCCTGTCGCTCTGCAATTTCAATCAGTTGAATGTGCAATGGACGCAGCGAGACGCCAACTTTGCCAGCATAGGACCAAGGCTTAATAAATACTTGCAGATTAGCCTTTGATCCTGACGTGAGTTGATAACCTTCTACTGCCGCCGATCCGTTTGGCATCCAATGCGACGGCGGTTTGCTGTTTGCATCTTCGTATGTTCTTTTGCGCAGTTTGACGATGTAATGACCTGTTTCGTCTTTTTTGAACACGTCGGTCAGTGATTTAACTGCCCAATCTTTCCAATCAGGTTTGCGCTCTGCCGCAAATGTGCTGCGCATTTTGCCTGCGAGGTCTTTTGCGTCGGCTTCATTTAAAACAACGTTTAATTCATATGCTGCTTTTTCTTCAGTTGGGCTGCACGCGATAAAGCGATTATCGGCATCGCTCCATTTGTAAGGTCGGTCGCAGCGCGGCCATAATATTTCTTTGTTGCGCAATGTTTCGATCAATTTTCTCTCCTTTATATAGACATTTAGACTTGCATGGATAGCGCAAAAATAATTACGCTTCTAGTGCCTCTGTCGTTTCCCCGCTTTCTAGTGCTGCAATGATTGTTGTAATTCTGCTTTGATCGACGCCAGATTGCGCCAATGGCAGGCCATATCTGCGCAAAAATGATCGCAGCGCGTTTGCCGCTTCATTTTTAAATTGCTGTTGTTGTGTTGTGTCATGTGCGTCCAGTACAACATAGCCGCCACCGTTTGATCTGCCGTGCATTGGCGAGAATAGGCGCGGCGCTTCGACTTGCACGATGTTTACCACGCTGACTTTAGGATCAGGATGTTTGACTTCGATTGTGAGTGTTAATCGCAAGCCTCGCGCCCACTTGCGCGCAATATCCTCGCGTGCCTGCATGGCTAATTCGGCCTCGCTGACATTGTAGAATGAGGCGTGCGCGTCGTGTTCTGGCTTGTCTTGCAGATATTCTAGAAATTCGCGCGGGATGAAAACATTGCGCCCTGTATCTGCCAGATATTCATCAATGATTTGCTGTTTTGTTTCTTTATTGAGTTTCATTGTATGCTCCTGTTTGTTTGTTGAATGTTGCCTTTCCTTGCCTCGCCCTGCCAAGCCAAGCCTTGCCCTGACTGCCTTGCCCTGCCTGTTCACGCCTTGGCTGTCCACGCCTTGACTGCCTTTCCTTGCCCTGCCTCGCCTCTCCTAGACTGCCTTGCCTGTCCATGCCCCGCCTGTCCTCGCCCTGCCCTGCCCCGACTGCCTTTCCTCGCCACGCCTAGCCTCGCCAAGCCCCGCCATGACTGCCTTGCCTTGCCTTGCCTTGCCACGCCTGTCCATGCCTCGCCGTGCCCTGACTGCCTTGCCTTGTAGCCTCATGAAACTTTTAAGCGGCGCGCCCCGCCAAGCCATGCCCGGCCTCGCCATGACTGCCTTTCCGCGCCTCGCCGCGCCCCGCCGCGCCTCAACTGCCTTTCCTCGCCTCGCTTTGCCCCGCCGCGCCCCGCCGCGCCTCAACTGCCTTTCCAAGCCCCGCCTGTCCGTGCCGTGCCATGCCTCGACTGCCTTGCCTTGCCGAGCCTCGCCTTAACGAGCCCCGCCGCGCCCCGCCCCGCCTCGACTGCCTTTCCTTGCCCTGCCGTGCCTCGCCTCGCCCTGACTGCCTTTCCTTTCCACGCCATGCCTTGCCGAGCCTCGTCTTGCCTTGCCCCGACTGCCTTTCCATGCCTTGTCACCTCTTGGCTTGTAGAGGGCCTAAACTTTTAAGCGGCGCGCCTTAAGCGTTCCTCATTAATGAAATCCAGCAATTCCATTGTGCTATTGTCGCCGTGTGGAATTTCTGGATTAGCCAGCGCATCGATCTGCACTTGCCTGTTGTTTTTCTTTATTTCAGCAACGTAATTCTGCAGGTCTTTGCTGCCTTCGCTTGTGACCTCAAACATGCCAAAGTTGCCTGCGCCTTTTTCCTGCCTAAAGTCGCCAATTCCGACGATCATGCCAGCATTTGCCAAAATGCTCACAATGCTGCGGTTTGAAAAATACGGCGTTGTGAAGCTAATTCGCACCTCTGCGCACCATTCCTCAAGATATGCGCGTGTTCGTATATCTGGGGTTTTGTTAATGTCCGCAGATCGCACAACGTCCATTTTCAACAATGGCTTTCCCCACACTGAGGCGTTGCTGCCCATGACCGTTATAAGCCTGCGTAACTCGGTTGCTTTAATGCCGTCCGTGTGCAGCGCAGCGGTTGCCATTGCTTTTTTGATGCCGCCGCAGGGAAAGCACAATAACGTTTCATCTGCGTCATGCGTATAAACTGACGACCGAAATTCGTTTTCTGGATCGTGTTTAATCTCGCGCTTTTCTGCCGCTGTTTTTTTTGCGCTGCCAGCAAGTAATTGCTGTTTAACCTTTGTGGTCATTGCGTTGTAATAGAGCGGAGTTTGACCAACTAAGATTAGTTTTATTTCGCTTTTTTTCAGTGCTGAAATTTTGATTGCGGTTTCTGTTTTAACTACCATTTCAAGTTTTCCTTTTCTATGAAGATAGACATATAGAGTTGCACAGTGTAAATTTACATGCAAGTCTAAATTTCTAAATTCATAGAATTGTCCACCCATCCCATCCAGTTTTATAGTTTCCGCTGTCCTGCGCCTCTTTAATTTGAGCCAGCGCGGCAAACATAAGCGGCCTTGCTGCGTCTATTGTTTGCTTGGATATTGTATATGCAGCGGTCGCGTGATGCGGTGTATTTTCAACCGCAAAAATGCAGAATTTATTTATCTCTACGCCGCATAGGTTTGCGACATGCATATAAAAACAAGCCTGCACATTGTACAGAAATTTGTTGAATGGCCCATATTGGCTGACCCAATCGCGCGGCGCTGCACTGACGCACGTTTTCACGTCGATAATGGTTTTTAGTTTTTTGTTAAATGCGTCCGATTTTACTTTGAGTTTAAGACCGCTTTCTTTGCAATCGACGTACATCGATGCCTCGCGTGTCCAACCGTCCTGTTCCCATAGTTGCTGCATGTCGGGGTTGTCATACAGCGCGTCACGCATGGCGACGGCTTTATTATAATCAGCCTCAGTCAATAGCACCTGATCTGGCTCTAAATTCTGTTCAAGATTTTTCCAAAGATTACCGCGCCGGGTTTCTGGGCCTTTAATAACCAGCGGTTTTTCATGCTCTAAATATAGCGCGTGAACGGCTGACCCGATTTGCATTGCTGGCGATGGTTTAAATTCATCGTGCCGCCAATGTGCCACTGTCGATGACAGCACTTTTTTAACGCTGGTAGAACCTATACTTGGGTGCGCGTGATATGCTGCGTTTGTTTCATGTATTATCATCGTCATCCTCTACCTCCCCAGTGCCGCCGCACGTTTCACACTCGCGCGACCTGATTAATTCGATATATCCGACGTCCAGATTGAATGATTGCTTGTGGTATATTTCGCGTTCTACCCAGCCATCCTCGCAGTCTGGGCATTTCATCCAAGCGCCCTGACAGCCATCAATTCGCGCGCCACGTAACAAAACCCGCTAAATGTCAGATCGGCATTCTCTGGCTCGTCACAAGCGCCGCCCAATGCCTCCGCGAAGGCGTCAAAAGGTATGCTGACCCGTATCTGTTGCCTATTGTACTTGTACACAACCGCTGGATATTTCCCTGCCGATTTGGCGGCTCGGCTGGCTTGTTCTATCCATGCCGCCTGCGCATGATTGCCATTTGCATATCTTTTACATTCAACAACAAACGGCCAGCTTGGATCGTGGCAAAGCAAATCACCGAGGTCAGATTGGCGATATTGATTTAATTCTCGTTCAAACATTAATCCCGTCTGATCAAATAACCTTTTTCCTATATCACGCTCAAAACTACTGCCTTTATTGCGAGAATTGACCATTTTGCTATGCCACCGTTCCCGCCGCTTTGACCCGCGCCGGCAATAGATCATCGTCAATTTGCAGCCATTGGCGCAATGCAAGCTCAGTTTCATCGGCCAGTGAATGCCCGTTTTGCGCTGCTTTTATCCGCATTGCCTTTGTGACATTTGCGGGAAGCGTTACGTTAAACTGTTTTTTATCTGTCATATTTATCTACCATGCTAGAACTTTAGACTTGCATACTATGAATCTATGTGCATTAAAAGTGGAACAGATTGGAGAATCGATACTAAAATGATACCTGCAGGCAATACATATTCTTATGGGTGGCTTTACTTAGGCATTAAAGGATCAGCCGTGCGCAGGTTTAATTCATTATACAAACGCAAAAGTTCATATGCTCTGGCTGGCGGAATGTACGTTTCAGCGTCAAGCTGGCAAGACCCGCCAACCGCCCCCCCCCCCGCTATGTTATTGATTTTAAACAACATAAAAAAACTTTGCGAGGGAAAGCAAATGCAAAAATTATGCGCTGCATATATTTGGCAGGACGCGACGGCAGATCGCCGCGATAAGATAAAACAATATACAAGCCAACATTTTGACCAAGTAAAATGGTTTGTAGAAAAACGTCAGCATTGCGACATGGACCCGAACGAGAGGCCAGTTTTGCGCAAAGCTGTCAAATGGGTTAAAGACAATAATGCTGAATATGTCACGACGCACGTTCGTCAAAATGGCAAACGCAAATTAGAAAGTTTAATCTGGTTTTCGCAACAAACATTTGATTTTCATGTTTTGGAAATGCCAAGCCTTACCAGAGAAAATGTGCATCACGCAGTTCAATTTGCGTCAGATGACATACAGGTGATTGCAGCAAAAACCCGCTCGGCTTTGCAACAAATCAAAGCTGACATAGCAGATGGCAAGGCGCACATTAGTCACGCTGGGAATATGATCAGCAAATTAGGCGCGCCAGATCCGTCGCTGGCAAATAAAAGCAAATCGGCAAAGGTGCTTGAGCGCACAATGTCGCTATATCACAGCCATTTAAAAGATATGCGCGCCGAGGGATTGTCGTTTGCCGCAATGGCTGACCGCTTGAATAGGTTGAGCGTATCGCCGCCATTTAACACTGTTTTTGATGAAGACCTTAAGAAATATATCACGTTTAAACCCGGCGACGCCAACTACAAAATTTGGCATTCCACAAGTGTTAGGAATTATTTTTTACGCGGTGAATTGAATTGTACATGTGAGGAAAAGCGAGATGCCCAACAAATTAAAACCCGAACTTCTGACGAAAAAGGAGGCGGCTGAAATGTTGGGCGTTTCTGACAGCGACTTTGCCAAATTAGAGCAAAGCAAAGCTATACCTGCGCCACGAATGTTGGCTGGTCGCGAAAAATATTTGCGCGTTGATATAAAAAAAGCTGCGCGCGGTTTGCCTAAATCGACCGGCAAGAAACCGCGAGGTGCAGAAAAATGCGATGCGATATTTGGTACAAGTGGCTAAACAGAGCCAACACACGACCGCATAAAAACGGCCATGATCGATATTATTTTCGGCCTAAAGGTTATCGCGGCAAGTTGCCTGACGTGTGGAAGATGCCAGATTGCCATTCGCGCGATGACCGCTTTGTCACGGCATATGCCGCCGCGTATAATTATTATTTGGATTGGCTGTCGCAGGATGTTGTTGAACAGCCAGCATATTCTGGCAGTTTGGCAGAGGCGGCTGTAAAATATAAAGCATCGCATGAGTTTGGCTTGCTTGCACCGGCAACACGATCAATCAGACGCGCTCGGCTAGATGGCGTGATTGAACTGTACGGCACTGCGCAGGTGCGCGGCCTAGAGCAAAAACACGTCAAAAAAGATTTGTCGATGTTTAGCGGTCATGCTCAGCGCAATCATCTGAAAATGTGGCGGGGCTTTGCAAAATTTATCGTCAAAAAATATGGCATAGCTGATCCGACCGTCGGCATTAATAAAGACGCTGTCGCGGCCTCTGACGGCCATGAGCCTTGGTCGCTGCATGATATAGCCCACTTTCGCAAGATGTACCCTCTGGCGCGCTCTGAGCGGCTTTGCATGGAATTATTATACTGGACAGGCGCGAGGATTGGCGATGCAGTAAAACTTGGTCGCGGTCATGTCACAAAAGACGGTTGGCTGAGTTTTAAACAAGGTAAAACTGGTGGACCTGTTGACGTGCCTTTTGCGCGCCGACTGCCTGACTTTGCGCTGACCGACGCTGATGATTTGCGGATGTTGCACGCCAGCATTGATGCGCAACCGATCAAGCACATGACTTATCTATGCACGCAAAAAGGCGCATCACGGTCAGAACACGCGGTCAGCAATTGGTTTGCAGGTAAGGCGCGGGGTATTGGGCTGGATAACAGGACAGCACACGGCCTGCGTAAAAGCCGCGCAATTCGCTGGGCTGAGTCGGGCGCAACAAGCGTGCAGATCGGCGCTTGGACAGGCCACGAAAGTTTAAAAGAAATTGAGCGGTATATCCGCAAGTATAATCGGCGCGCTGCGCTGTCAGGGGGTGAAAATTTACAACAGACACGATAACCAGTTACAACAATAATAATAATGAAAGATTATCAAATGTTTAAAAAGTTAATGGCGACCCCGGCAGGACTGCCGCAATCTAGCAAGATCAACAACTTGTGCGAAAAGTTGTGCCAACCAACCTCCACAGAACCCCACAGGGTTCCACAGGATAGTTACAACAAAATAACCATCCTAATTGAGTTTATTGCAGTGCTTGCAATATTTCTCGGAATGATCGCCGCCAGTTGGGCAGGCTGCGCGCTGATTGACCAATGTTATGCAGGTAATATTGGGGGGATGCAGCGATGAAAACCGTTACTGTTTTTGGTGCTACTCGCCTTGAAATGGACAGTTTTGGCGATCAATGGACAGATTGGCTGGCAATTATTGAGGATCCTAAATCAAGCCAAAAACAGAAAGAAATGGCAACTAAATTGATGGACGCTGTCAGCATTGAGATTGGAGAATATTTTAAAGAGGATGGATATGATCGTATCGTGACTGACAAATTTGAATTTGTTTCAGTTTTTAACGATCCAAACAAAGAGTCAGTCGAATGCAACCCGTTGCCTTGCCATGTCCATTAAACTGACACGCAAGCAATCGGTCGTTTTGTCAGTGATCGCAGCACATCACGCTGTGCACGGCAAATGTCCGACCTATCAAGCGGTCGCCGACATGACAGGCAGATCAAAGCACGCCGCTTGGCAAATATGCCAAAATATAATGATGCGCGGTTATTTGCGGTCTGACCTACTTGGTAAAATGCAAATACAGGAGAAATGAAATGAAAAACGTGAAAACAGCTAAATCAAATACTGCTTGGACACCAGATCAGGAAAAAACGTTGATCGACTTAAACAGCCAAGCCAGATCAGTTGACTATATGGCTGAAACGCTTGGCCGCAGCCGTAAGGCAGTTCAAAACAGATTGTCGATTATGGCGGTGCGTGGCGACCTGTTTTTGAAACCGATTGCCAAGCCAGCCAAGCGCAAGCGCAGATCACCCGCGCCAAAATTGCCTGACCCGATTATGCTTGCTACCGAAAAGATTATGACGCAGCCAGACAGCATGTGGCCTGCGCCTTTGCCGCCAGAACAACCTGATGACAGCATATCGGTTAAGGTGCCAAAGAAGGCGCTGTATGGCGCTGTCAGTGCCGCTTTAATGGCGGCTGCGTTTTACGCTGGGATGTATGTCTAAATAAAATGCAGGGGTGGTAAATTTATTTTTATCCACCCCTTGCAATGTCGGGCCATTGGCCCTATATTAGATGCATAGGGCAATCAAGCCCATCTTAGGAGAGACACAGATGCAAAAATTAACCGTTTATACAAACAAACTTGTAACGCTTGGCAACACTTATGTCGGCAGAATTGACAAAGACAGTTATGCGACAAGCACCAAGCCAACAACGTTCTACACTGGCGAAATTGGCAACTACAATGTACCGCACGTAATCACCGCGCCGCTGTATATTGGTGGCCCAGCCGATTGGGACATAAACCCTGACTTCACCGCCGAGGTTGCCGCTATTGTTGAGGGGTTAAGCAGATGACCGATATGACTGACATTGAATTTGCAAAATACTTGCTGGAAACACTTGCCCCTGATCTGCGTGAGGCTGGCAACACGTTTACCGCTGATGACGTAGAGGATGCAGGTCACCGCTTGCTACATTCCGCAGAGATCGCCAGCGCTCTATTGTGTGACGGCAATCACGCAAATGATCTGCAAGAGGTGCGGATCGAAATCAGCCGCGTCAATGAAGCCGCAGGACAGACCGTGTTTAACCCCGCCGCTACTGAGGCGCTGGATAGCGTCATTAAGGATTTGTCGTGACCCCCACTGAATTTAAACAGGCCCGGCGCAAGCTGGGCCTATCTGCCACTCAGTTGGGCCACATTCTCAACTCTGACCCGCGCACAATTCGACGATGGGAAAGCGAAGGCGATGCGCGCCCTGTAAACCCGATTGCCATGCAAGTTTTGCAATGGATGCTTGACGGTTACAGACCGCCACAGTGGCCTGACTAGCGCAACCACTCGCGCACGCTGAAACATGGACACGCTTTATTCGAGTGTTGATTATGCCCTGAGATATTCTGTATCTTGGGGTGTTTCTTTTTCAAATCGCTAATCAAATCACGCAGCGCAGTTTCTTGCTCTGGCGTAAAATTATCCAGAATTTTATCTGTGCTTTCACCGCCACGACCGCCGCAGAGTGTGACGCCTATGGATTGCTTATTGCGGCCCCTGCAATGCGCGCCAGACCGTTCAACAGGTCTCGCAGTGCCGACCGTGCCGTCACGATGAATAACGTAATGATAACCGCAATCTGACCATTTGTTGTCCTCGACGTGCCACCTGGTCAACTCTTTCACAACATCTTTGACCTTTTTGTCGGCCATCCAGTTTGCGCGGGTCGCTGTGCAGTGAATTATCACTTCTGTGATGTTTCTCATTTGGGCTTTGTCTCCAAAATTTTTAACAATTGTTCTTTGATTTGCTTTTGCTGGGCTTCCAAAATCTGCCATTGTTCATCAATGTCGGATTTCGGGGGATGCAACGGAACAACCTTGTCGGTGGTCATTTTTTTCCTTTGAAATACTTGCCGCCAGCCCTTACGCCGAAACTGCTTAAAATAGCTGTGCCAAGGCAATAGAAATACCACTCAGGCGCTTTGCTAAGTTGATCAAAACCATGTTCAACAACGCCTTCTGCGCCCGGTATAAAGCACAAAATTAGCGGGATCGACAACACGCCAGAAAACCATTCATCGCGCCAGCTTGATCGGCTGCCCTCTGCCATGATGCGCTCATAATCACTTACGCTGGTTTCCTTGCTCAACAGAATTTTTGCTTTTGCCTCTGCCTCTGTCAGCTTTAGTTGCGTTTCGGCTTGCGACTTGGCGGCTTTGTTTCTCAGCACGCCGCCTGCAAGTTCAACCAGCGGCCCTATTAATGCGCCGATCATTTCTCATGCCCTACCCAAACCGCAAATGCGCCAGTCAATGCGCCTGTCACGGTTGCTGTCAAAGCCGTTGCTTGCGTTGAAACAATATCTTGTGGCAATGACATGAACCACTCAATTACGCGAATATACATCACGGTCATTACCAGCATCATTAGCCGAGGCATGATTTTCCATGCCAGAATTTTTTCCATTGCTATCGTCATTTAAAACCTTCCTTAATGCCTTGCATAATGTCGCCGATAGTTGGCCGCTTGTTCTTTGGTGAATATTTGCATTGAAAAACCTTTGGACATTGCGCCCAATCTCCAACGCCGCCAGTGTCAGTGACGTAGTGATAACCAAACGTTGAATTTTTGCCGCGATAAACGCAGATTTTTTGACCTGATGGGTCGGTGATCCGCTTCCACAAATGACAAGCAATAGTTTCTGGCTTGAGCAGTGAACTAGCAAGCGTGACAGAAAGCACAAGCGCCGGGATCATAATGCCAAAGTCAGCAAGTAAATGCCGCCGCCCAATGTGCCAAGAATAAGAAACCCAAGCGTGCCAATCACTGCATTATTAGCAATTTGCCGCCGTGCTTCCATTTGGCGATATACTGTTTCCTCGCGCTCTTTTCGGATCGACCGACGCATAGAAAG
>Ga0209535_1002014_pt1 | contig 13373 bp, 16 predicted proteins | sample LinPmetageLP28_FD_184041 | JGI IMG/M metagenome (GOLD analysis project Ga0209535, IMG submission 184041) | Marine viral communities from the Pacific Ocean - LP-28 (SPAdes) (version 2) | ecosystem: Environmental > Aquatic > Marine > Oceanic | place: Pacific Ocean | collected 2009-08-22 | reverse complement strand
TCTGCCTTGATCACGTTGCCTCTGATGACACAGATAATGTCTTTTACAATCGTGATGAAAGCAGAGGGTTTGACCTCAATTATATTTGGCAGTGCCTGATCTACACAGATGAAGAGAGAGCACATTTTAGAAACTTTTACGAGCAAGCAAGGGAGAGGCATAATGGAAAAAGGTCAGGATAACTTACGCATTGCCCTCAGAGACAATCTCAATATGAACTTCTACAAGGTGAATGGGAATGGAGGCATTCCCAACCTTCACTATATTGGAGAGGGAGACTTCCCTTCTGGGTGGATGGAAATCATTCACCTTGATGACTGGGGCAAGAGAGTTAGCTCTGGGCTCCGTTTAGAGCAAGCTCAGTGGATACATGACTATATCGAGCGTGGTGGTAGTGCATGGATCGTTATACGCATAGAACGAGCTCTCTGTCTGTTCTGGGGTGGATCTGTCTTTGACATACGAGACAGACCAAACCCAAAGAAGTTTATGGATCTCGCCACATGGAAAAAGAATGGTAACCTATCTAAGCACGACTGGAAGGAGGTAGAGGATATAATCCTCAATGCAAATTCCTAATTACTTTCTTTCTCGTAAGAGACAGATGCCTTGTTTGCCTTTCCAGTATAGGCATTGAACCCCATAAACGCAGCTACCACACCTGACGCAGCAATCACATAAACAGAAGCAATGTCAGTAATCAGGGTAGCTGCTTTATCAAAGCCTAGCACTGAGGCAAGTAAGATAATAAACGGATAGATCAACATACCAATGCAGCACCAGACAACTAGCATTCGCTCTGTATTTCTTTTTAAATCTTGGTCAGCTATTTCTAACTTACGAGATTGCACTTCTAATTTTTCAAACTCATCTACACAAATAGATCCATTTGAATCGAGGTCAGCCTTTTTGAACTCTTTTGTCATTTTTTTCTTTCCTTATTCTTTTAGCAAAGCCTTCCGCTATTCTTCTATCATAGGTTTGAATTACTAACTTACCTTTTTCATCATATAATACCCAATATTTTTTTCTTTGAACTAAATACAATTACCACTTACCTTCACCCTTCCCAAGATAGTAAATCACAGCGACCATTAATCCTATTGCTGCTCCAAGTATTAAAACTGCTAGTGTTATATCTATTATTTTTTGTTTAAGTTCTTCTTTGGCGTAGACTGCTTCCCTCTGAGCCTTGCGTTGCTCTGCCTCAATTTTTACAATTTCATCCCAAGCAGATGGTCCGTAATTCCAACTAATAAAAGCTCGAAGCTCTTCACGCATTTCTTTTAGCTTCTGTTTTTTTGTCCAGATGTCCAGAGCTGAAGCCTCAGTGTCGCTAAACATTTTGTACATGGGAGGTTTTTTGGATTTTTGTTCTAGGAAGTCTATATCAGCCACAGCTTTAGACCATTGCGATAAAGTAGAACCCATTGAGGTTATATCTTTTCCAACAGATATACCTTTTTTCAAGATTCCGAATGCTGCACTAGCTGCAGAGAAGGCTGTGATAGGATCAATCATTTGCTTACATCCACTTTTAAACAAGCCACTGCTATTCCATTATGAGTTATCATAACTTTAGCTCTGTCTTTTACTTGTTCACATATAGCTTGGCTTTCGTAAGAACCTAGCTGAAAATAATCAACTGGCTTACCTGATATAAGTTGGAGCCAAACTAGAATCCACAAATCATTTTAACTTCATTGAGGAGACTGCGTTGCCATGATTTTTTCTCGTGTCGATGCATCAATAGAGTCTAGTATGCCTAAGACTGCTGGAGATGTCTCTAGATCGTCCTCCTCAACTACTGGCTCTCTTGCTACTGTCTGACCAACTCTTGATGCGTCAGCAGGAATAAGAACATCAACGTCAACTCTTTTATTTGTAAATGGCACTCGACCACCGACACTTAATAGAGGTTTGTTGGATCTTATCGTATATTGGCTGATTGCATTTAAAGCATCATTCATACTGGCACTTCTACTCATTTGAGATGCAGCACCTTCAGCACCAGTAACTGCTGCGACAACAGGAACTTTAGCGACACTGCTTAGAATACCTGCCATACGTCCTGCACTTAGAAGTGAGTAGCTTGTACCTGATGCATTTAACATCAGACTTGGGTCAGCCCACATAGTTGGAATAACATTCTTTCGGAAGTCTGCTATCCTTGCAATTTCATCTGGGGTGAACAATTCATCAATAAGATTTTTGTTTTTTAGGAATACATCTTTATAGTTATTGACGATATTAGCTCTGGTTACACCAGATCTCCCAGCACCAGAAAATGCCTTTTCAATCACTCCATCTTTTATTAAATTAATAACTTCATCATACTTTTCTGGAGGTAGATTAGCTTTGTAATTTTTTAAAACTTTTGTCATTTCCTTTGAAGGATTAAATTTACTATGTCCAAATAGAGAATTAACAAAAGACTTAGGATCGTAATCTGGATTTGTTATCATTTTAAGAATGTTATTAGCTGCGTTGTCATCTTTTTTCGCAGCTTTACCAGTCAAGCCAATATATTTTCTGTAAGCCTCTTTGGATGCAAAGAGAGTATCAATCAGTTCTTTGTTACCAGTTATAAAGCCTTGCTCAATCCCATTAAATACTGAGTCATCAATTACTGACTTTATTTGACCAAATGCTTTTTTTTCAGTTTCTGTGCCAGCATCTCTCATTAACCTGTTTATGGTTTTTTGATAGCCAGCAATAAGTTTAAATGGAGAACCTTTAAATCTAGGATTTGCACTCATTTTTTGAAGTTTTTGAAGATATTTAATTTCTCTTGCTAACTGTGGAAAGTCTGCAAGCTCTCGTGCTGACAACTGAAGATCTGCAACTGTTTGAAGTGCTCTCGTTGTTGTCTCATTCATGCCTTGTGGAGTTACAACTGGCTGATCTACAGCTTCTCTGACTTTTCTGTATCCAGAGGTAGCTGTGCCTTTTAGCTTATCTGCTTCTCCTGTGACAATGTTTTGCACACCTGTCGCTGATTCATAAGGCACTAAGTCAGAGTCGAGAGATCCAACTCTACCAGATCCAAGTTGATCTCGAAGCATGGTAGCCTCTTGACGAATTTGATCGAGTTGATTTGCATCAAACTCACGAATAGTAGGTCCACCACCACCTTCAAGTTTAGATCCCCTAAGAATGTCTTCCTTAGTTATTTGCTCAGATGCTTGAGATTGCTTTATGGCACTTGCATTTGGATCATAAGCTGGAGATGTCCGTTGTCCTTGAGTCAGTGAAAATCTAGATGTATTCATAATTTCAGGAGTTATTCGAGGGAATAGGTTCTTAACAGCAGGTGGAGTTACTGCCTTTGCACCTCCAACAATAGCTCTCTTTGTTAATTTAGCTGCTGGCGGTAGTGCAACGTCAGCTCCGACACCAATAGCTGTCGATAGTGCAATGTCATCCCTAATGCTTGTGGGAGTAACTTCACCAGATTCTTTTTTAGCCTCTGCAACCTCTGGAGCTAATTGTCCTTCTACAGCCTTGCTTCCAAGTTCTGTCGCTGAATAACCACCAAGACCTCTGCGGAGAACTGACCAAACAGTTTTCCCAGCATTGGCAAATTTTGTTGCAGGAAAGAATTTTGTAATTTCACCAATAGCTGTGCCTAGATCTTGACTAGAGGCTCCTGGTTTATTTACATAGTATGGTTTTTCGTTCCACATAATCATTGGAAGACCAAACTTATCTACAAATGCTCCACCCCATCGTGGATCATCTTTAAAAGAACTTTCCATAATTTCAGCTTTACCAAAATCATCTCTTGCTGCCATAATTTTTAAATTTGGGACAAGACCCTCCCAGAAACTTGGACCTTCATCTGATGACATTGTGGATGTCTCTGGTAGATCTGGAAACTCGATGTCCTGACCTTCACCAGTTATGGCATCACTAATGGCTTTAGGGGCAGCTTTAATTCGTTCAAATAGTGAGCGTTCTGCATTTTCTAGCTCTAAACCTGCTTCTGTCTTTGTTGTCGATGTACTTACTGTTGCAGCTCCATCTGGTAATTGAAAACCCATTATGAACCCCATCCTTTAATTACATATGAATCACTAACCTCAAACAAATCATTATTTATAATTACTGTTCCATCTTCCAAACTGTCATACCAACTTTGAAAGTCTGCTTGAGCATTTGGTCCTTCTCTATTCCCAGTATATTTTGCAAATATTCCTGAATCTTCACGTTTCAATTGGTTATTTACAGCAGTTAGATCTGAATAGTCATTAGAGGTTAAAAGTTCTCTTTCTTTTCTATTAAGCTCAATTGCGTTTTCAGCCATCTTTTTAAACGCATACAGAGATATGTAGTTTGCCTCTGGAGTGTTGCCGATAAACAGTGCAGCTTTTTGGTAAGCTCTAAATTCCATATCTGAAGTTGAACCAGAACCAACAGGACGCATTTTTGGAGCCATAAAATTTGATGTCGCTTGGAGAGTTAGCAAGTTTGTTATTTCTGGGTCATTTATTCCAAACATTTGAGTAAAAACTTGTTTGTAAGGCAACATTTTTTCAGCAAGCAATCCTGTAGTAACTTGTCCAGTTTTTAATAAGGCTAGAGCCTCATCCACTCTTGGTATAACTTCTATGGCTTGGACGTTGTATGTATCGGCTGACTTAGCAAGCAGAGGTAGACGTTTTTCAGTATACGTTGTGAAATACGGACGCACTGGTGAATCAGTTGGAGATAATTGAAAATTGACTAAGTTTTCTCCTTGGTAAATTGGAAACAATTCTAAGAAAACACCATTTTTGATAACTGATTTTCCAATTTGATCGTCATTTATTGCCGTTAAGTCTTCAACAATTCTAGTAAAATTAGGACTACTTTCAGGAAGACCTTGGTCTATAACAAATTTCTTTGCATCTTCAGCAGACATATACTCAGCCAATGTACCTTGACCAAGAGATTTAGTTGTAATTCTTGTTGCTGCTGATTTTTTAGGAACTAAAAGACCTGCGTTATTTACAGCTTCGACTTCAGACGCTGTTAACAGAGCGTTTCCACTAGTATCTACATTAACTGTTCTATCAAGAAGAGTTTCTATTGCTAAAATATTTTCTGCTAATGGCTGTGTTTCAACATCTAAAATCCCAAAAGTAGAAAGTTTATTGTCACCTTCACCTGCAATATAAGTAAGTTTTGCTTTAGCTGCATCATATTCAACTTGAGTTATTAAGTTATTTTTAAGATCTTCAGCTAACTTTCCTAAAGGTGATGAAGCTCCAGAACCTCCACCTGCAATATTAGTGGCTTTAGCAAATGCTGCATCAAACTGCTCTTGAGTTATTCTACCTGATTTAAGGTCTGCGTTTAATTTAGCGATAGCAGACATAGATGATGCACTTGATGGTGGCTTCAGAGCTTGAGCTATTGATATAGCAGTCTGAGGTGCAGAGGCTTTTATTTTACGATTAATTTGATTTACTTCCTGTAGGTAATCTACTGGATTTTTAAATGCCTGTGCAGCAGCCCCAAAGACTGTAGCTCCTGGTTTTGAAGCTGCCTCAGTCATTCCTGTAAAGTATTTCATGGCTGCAATATAGGGATCGAACTCCTGAAGTTTAGGACTAAGAGCATTAGCTAACGCAAGAGCCTGTTGAGCACGATCTTCACCACCTGCCAAAGTGTTAAATGCACTCAATGCTGGTCCAGTGAATAAACTTGTATCGTTTCCTGCAGCTCCTAGTTTTTCTTCTGCCATGCTTAACTCCTACTTATCTATTTCTAGATGCCAAATACCCAGCACCCAGAGTACCAGCTGCACCAAGGGTCTGACCAAATATACTTGGACCTTGGGCAGTTGATGACCCCATATTATATCCGAAAGTCTTTTGCTGATATGGGACACCTTGTAATGCACCTAATGCAAAATTTAATCTTTCAAATGCTTTATTCTCTTGTGATAATTCTTCTTCTCTTGCCAAATCGAGTGCAGCTTGATCGAGCCTTCTTCGAGCCTCGCCACTAGAAATTAAACCTTGAGCTGCTGCTTGCTGTAGGCTCTGGGTTAGTGGTGCAAGATTTTGGAAGGCTGACATTTGCTGAATGCGTGAAGCCTCATCAGCCTCAAATCCTGATCTTAATGTATCTTCAGCAGCAAACCTAGAAGACCTGTCAGCATCGTACTGACCTCTTCGCATACTCTCTGTGTCAAATCGAGAGGCTCTATCAGATTCATATTGACCACGCATGAGATCTTCTGCGTTAAATCTAGCAGTTCGATCTGTGTCAAATCTATTTGCTGCAAATCCTAGACCTTCAGCTGCAGCTCTCGCTCGTAAGTCAGCTGCACCCATAGCACCTTCTGACCCAAGCATAGCCTCTGAAATACCCAAACGAGATCCACCAAAAGCACCTGATCGAGCAGCGTTAGAGCGAGCTGCTACTTGGTTTCTTAGAGTTTGCCTCTCTAGTTCTCTAACAGATGCGTCTTGTGCTCCCTGATAAATATCTAAGAAAGGTTGTGCTTGCTCTAAGCTAAAATCACCACCAAGCAATTCATCTCTTGTTGCACCCTGATAACTTCCTTGCAATTCCTCATTGGTCATTCCAGAATATGGGTCACCTAGAAGTTCAGAGCGTGTGGCTGAATCGAAACCTTGACCTAAAGTATCTGCAACTCCAGAGGCTTTATCTAAAAATGGCTGAAAATCTCCAGCACCATCTCTTATAATTTGTGCAGCGAGTTGTTCATCTTCTGTCAGTAAGTTGCCTTCAGGACCATAACTTGCCAACTTATCAATAGTTGAGGCTTGTTGAGGAGAACTTGCTAAACCAACAGCTTGATCAAAGAGAGCCCTACCACCTGCACTTACCCATGCAGGGAGGTCAGTTGTTGAGAATGTTTCACCATATTCAGGAAGCTCAATTGTTGATTGATTACAAAAAGTACCACCCATTTAATTCACCTCCGTATATAAAGATCCAGCCTTTACAAAACCAAGTCTATCAAAGAACTTATCTTTTCTTTCAATATCTCCAGAATAATAATGTCCTAACTTGACTTTCATCTTAATCTCTTTTCCAATTTTAATAAAGCACTTTACCAATTTAACCGCTGCACGAGAATTTCGCTTGTCTGGAGAGACATAAAACCAAATGTCACTTAGGTGCTTTTGCTCTGACCACCAGTCGGAATTTGCCATACCACCAAGTGACCCAATAATCTTTCCTTCAACTTCCGCAACAATAACTATGCCTTTTTCCATGGCTGACTTCACGACATCCAATACTTTTTTCTCGCTCAGTGGCGAGGCAGGTATTTCGATCCGACTATACATATCAATCAGCATTTTATGTATCTGTGAGACATCTTCTGGCACAGCTCTCCGTATTATCATTACATACCGCCAAGGGCTCCCATTTGCTCTTCAGGTGCAGCCTGTTGAGGTGCTTGAGACATTTGAGATATGATTTGTTGTAATTCAGGAAGTAACTTGATCAAAACCCTAGCAACGTCTGGAGTTATAGCCTGATCAAGCATTTTAAGCTCTTCTCGTTCCATGTTAGCTATACGAGCGACAAGAACTGCACCAATCTCCTCAGAGGGTTGCATAAGCCTTGCTCGTGCCTCTTGTGGCATTTGCCTTACCATGTTTGCACCATCCATCTCTGGCATTGGTGGTCTTTCACCCATTGCATCCATATTCATTTCTTCAGCCATAATTATATCTCCTTCTGTTTATAAAGAACTGACCAGTCTGTTACTTTGCAGAAAGAACCTACAACCCAACAAGTTGGCTCTAGAATTTTTCTGTAAACTTTGCCCAGATAGTCAGGTTTATCTCTTTCACCGTATATATAAGCAATTTCATTAGCTCGATGTCCTGCAACGTGCTTCCAGAACTTGACGAACTTACCTTTACGCATTTGCTTTACCATCCACACAGCCCACACATGATATCCATTGACATGGGTTGGAGTTAAATAATCTCTGGTAAAGCGATAGTCTAGGATTACTTCTTTTCTTGTGAGCAATCCCTGACGCATAAGTTCATTACAGATTACTCTGCCACCAATAATACTACCTAAAGCACCACCGATAAATCCACCAATTGGTCCACCTATTGCCGTTCCTATTACTTTACCAATAGCACCAGCTCCTGCTGATTTAGCAGCCTTTACTGGATCTTGACCCAGAGCCAATTGGACAGCAAAGTTACCGATAGCTCCACCTGCTGCACTTTTAAAGTTTTGAGCACCAACTCCTGATTCACCAAAAGGATTTAAATTATCAAGAAAACTTCCATCACCTAAAAAACCACCATCAGATACACTTGCACCAGTAACACCACCAAGTTTATCTACATCAATTCCCTCTGGAATATTAGCTGTCTTTATTAACCCATCTTTCATTCCTGCAGCTTTTAAGGCTTCAAAACTATCAACCGTAGTTGGTGTGCTTTTAAGAGCTCCAAAGCTAGTAGTTCCAAGAGGAACGTCCATTGCACCTTTAGTAAACGGAAGACCTTCATAAATTGCTTTTCCAGAAAATTCACCACTAGTAGCAATGCTTGCTCCAATACCTTCGCCAAGTTGTGCAGCTATAGGAGTGACTTCTGCCATTATTATGTCCATAGGATCTTCCAACCCAGAACTAGCACCACCTGCTGCCTCGTAGTCAGCTTTAGCTTTTGCTAACAATGCTCGATCTTCAGCACTTGTGTCAGTATAAGTTCTCTCTCCAGTCTTAATGGTTTCTAGCCACTGGTAAGATGGCATAACTGTTGTAACACCATCAAGAGTTGTCGTTCTTCCATAAATGTTTTGAAGTTTTCTACCACCTAAGTCTGGGGTATTTCTACGGAGACTATATAGGTCATACTTAAATGTCTGCGGATCATCAGTTCCGTCATCAACTGGATTTGCACCTATTTGGGGATGTCCTGCTATGTGTGCCATTGTTGTCTCCTTTAACTTACTTCTAACAAACTAGCCACAACGTGAAGCCTGTTTGCAGTAGCTGCTGTTACTTTTAAAATCTCGTTTTCTTGCACCACCAGAGGTGCTGTTAATAATTCGATAGTGGCATTTGCAGCCACTGCCTTAACTTTAAATAAACTAAATGTAGCTGGACTAGATTCAGCATCCGTAATCGTTACAGTTATTGTGTCTGCATTTCCACTATCTTCTGAAACTAAAATAGATTTAACCAATCCAGAAGTTGCGTTGGGACAAGTATAGAGCACAGTGGCATCTGTGGTTGTTAGGTCTACTTTTTTATTTTTATAAAAATTTGCCATTTATGCCATAAACCACGCTGTAGCTTCTGCCTGTTCAACAACATTATTCAACGCAGAGTCAGCTGCGAAGTAAGTCATTTGCTTGTCAATCTCAAGCGTATTGGTCAAGCGAGCCATATAGCCTTGCTCGTATTCTTTAGGTGGGCTTGGTAGCCTTAAATGACCTCCTACGCCACTCATCTCAATCCATCCTCTCGTGCATTAACTCTAAAAGTTCCCAAGCTCCATTCATCCAGAGTGCCAGAACTCTGCAATTTTACACTCATTTGCCGACCTTTAGCTCTCGTACTAACCTTGGCTGTCGAACTGGTTATGGTAAATGGGCCTTTTACAACCTCAGTTGCGTTTGGATATTTGCGTGTATTTATAAACATAGACAGAGATGTATCTGATGTCATTGTTACGTCAGGTATAACTTTGTCAACTAAATACAAATTCTCACCAGTGTTTGGTATTTCGCTTGGTGAGCTTTCTATAAAAGATGTCATCGCAGATCCATTGTCACTTGTACCTGTCTCGTGATTGTAGAGATATCCATCAGGGTCAAAGGCAAATGGAACTGTCCTAGCACCAAATGAATCTTGCCAAGTTGATCGATCCATTGTTCCGATTGACCAAGCTGCTTCAGCATAATTGTATGTAACATAGCTATCGTTTTCAGGATTAGTGGCTGCAGAGTTAGCATCTGACACATACCACCAAGTCACTTCCTTAAAGGCTTTATTGTGTCCCACTACGACTTTATCGATGTATCGTTTTTGCATACGATCAAAGACGTAATACTGAACAGGAGAGGGAAGTTCTTTTACAATACCATCATAGGCAAAGAAGTTTCTCTTACCCATCCAGAAGACATTACCATCAATAGCTATCATTGTATTAAGCCCTGCTGCCCCACAATCAGTGGCTAGGAGCCTGAATGAAAACGTAAATGGTGGACCGATAAAGGTCATGCCATACACAGCTGCGTCCGTAGAGATAAGTGTCTCTTCCCTTGCATTGACCATAGCTATAATTTTAGTGCCAACTTCTAGTCTTTGGTCACCTGCTGTGTTTGTTGAGGTAGGTCCAAAGTCAGTAAAGTCTTCCTGATCAGACCAACGAATAAGCATCTGATCAACATTTCCAGATCCATCACCCTGATATGCCTGAGTTCCACCAGCAATAAAATGTCTGTCAGGAAATGAGACAGTTGTCACAAGGGTGCTACTAGGGACACTTAATGCCCCAGAGAGAGATGAAACCAAGACAGCTCTATTGTTAACAGTTCCAGATGTATCCCAATAATAACAAGCACCACCTCTGACAGTTGCTATTAAATCTTCACCCCAGAGATTTAAGTTCCAAGATGAGTTTGTCAGATTAATGTCTGACTCTGCTTCTGATCTAGGCGTTCCCCAAGTGCCACTACTCCAACCACCAACACCCCAACCTAATGCTGGATCTGAGCTTTGTGTTCCTAGCCCAGCATCTATGCCTATAAGATAAGCCAGAGCGACTGCGTTTCCCCCACCAGCAGAGACTGTTGAGGTTGCTGCAGTTGGAGAGGTTACTGTATATGTATTCGCTGTTATGGCTGTTATTTGGTATCCAGCTTTTCTATTAAGGTTTTCGGCAGTTATTCCACCTGTCGCTGCAGCTCCTGTTATCGCAACAAAGTCTCCGACTTTTGCCCCATGAGCAGCGTCTGTTATGGTGATTGTTGTGCTTTCATCTGTTGTGGCAATAGGAGCAATTAATATCTGAGTAACAACAGCTCCACTGTCGTGGGTTGCAGCAGAGGTGCTATTTGTGCCTCTTGTACAGCCAGTCAGAGAAAGTGTGCTAATCCCTGTGTAAGTTATAATCTCAGAGTCTATTTTTATAGTCCCAGCAGTCTTAAATCCTGACACACTCACAAGATCAATTTCAGTCTCGCTAGTATCTAAAGCCTCTGATGTTGTCGTTGCATCATTAGATTTATCTCTAAGAGGTGTAATATCGTAAAGCGACTGGTCTTGTATGATGTAAAGGTGATTGTGTGTGCCGACAGCTATTCTGTCTTCACCATCTGTATTTGCTCTCCAATTAACCATCTTACGAGCAATGCCAGTTATAGTTGTCTCTGTGTTTGTTATTGTGCCAGAAGCATCAACTAAATTTATTTGATCTTTTTCCCAACCACCAATTTTAGTCGGATAGCCATTACGAAACCTTACAAGATCTCCATCAATCCAGAATGGTCCATTCTTATTAGCAGAATACTCTGTGATATCTTTAACAATACCTGCTTTGAATTGTAAAAGTTGTAATGTCATTTAACCTTTGACCCATTCATATATTTTTTTTGTCTCTTTAATTCGATGATCTAAACCTGTGTAACCGCCATTTATTTTTTTTGTCAGCTTTCTGATTACACTATCACTAACACCTTCATCACAAATTTTCCACAAATTGTTTTTTTTGAAGAACCAAATGGCTGTGTCCATTGCGTATTCTTTTTCCAAGAGCGTTGGGTCATCCATTACTTCAGGCAATCGCATATCTGAGGCAAATGACCTGACGTTGTTAAATCCAGTTAATTGTAAAAATCCACGGCCTATGTAGAGACTGGCTTTTTCTTTAGAATCGTTACCCATACGTCCAAAATACACATTCTCAGCTAATGCCTTTGGATTTTTAGCATACGGCTCTGCACTTTCTTTCGTTGGAAAGCGACTAGGCCAGACACGCATCATAGCTTCGACAGAATAATTTAAGTTTTCTTTTGTTAGTTTAAACGAGCCACTCTCATGCACAACTTGACCTAGTAAATGGGCTCCACGCTCTGGAGAGAGTTCATAGTGCTTAACAATAGCACGAGCTGTGTTAGGACCAAACGATCCATCTGGAGAACACCCACATTTTGATTGAAGTGATTTTAGTGCGTCACTCATTTATTTAACCTTTAAAGAAAGCGTCTACTTCAGCTAATAGATCTGCTTTGGATTTGCGTCTATCGAGCTCTATATCGTATTCTCTCATTAGAGCTTCTAACTCTATTTTTTTCATTGCTTTGTAATCTGGCACGATTGTAGTTTCTTCTGTCACTGTAACAGTAACAACTTCTTCAACCACAGGCTCGACAACAACAGTCTCAACTTCAGTGCCATTAATTCTTGCAAGAGCTTGTGCCTCTGTCATTGAAGGCGTTGGCAAAGACATACCGCCTTTGACATATCGAAGATTATAAAGTTTATCTCCGTTTTCATTTTCTCCAACGTGAAACATTTCAATATCACTCATTTTGTTAATCCTTTTGTTTTTTCATATGAACGCAAACCACCAATTCCTAAAAGTCCTCCCAAAGTCGTGAGGAGTGTAGACATATCAAACTCTGGCAATTCAGGGATATCTGAACCAAAAACAGTTAAAATAAAAACAATCAGAGGTTGAAGGACAAAATGATATGCAAACGCCACTCCACATACCCATCCAACAAATGGCCTCCAACCGCCCTTAAAAAGTGATCCAGAGGCTGCTTCTGCCTTATTGATTTCCAACTGACTTAATAGAGCTTGTTGGGCATGGGTATCGCTCATGGTTGCTATTTCATGGGCTAACTTTGCTTTTTGATCCTTATCTTCAATAACTTTATCAAGAATACCAGTCACTGGACCTATCAGAGAACTAATTAAACTCATTGTTTTACCCTCTTAGATCTTAACTCCTCAAGATCTTTTTTCTTGGTTCCTCCGTCATACTCCCAAGCATAACCTCTATAAACCATTTCTTCATTTATGTTGGTTTTGCCACAAATAACCCAACCAAGCATACGTCCATATTTACCATCTTTTTCTGTTTTGACTTTTAAACCAGAACCAAAACCATCTTTTAGTCTTCGCTCAAGAAAGGTTTTAGCCTCCAAGCCAAACTTCTTTTCTTCCAGATCTCTAGTTCTACTTTCTGGTGTATCAATACCAGCAAGCCTAACTCGTTCTTTTTTTGTGAGATCAAAGCCAAGGTCAATAATGATATCTATGGTATCGCCATCCACAACTTTAACAACTTGCTTGATGGCGTACTCATACATAATTTCAAACCCTATACAGGACAGTTAGCAATAAAAGAATAATTGCAGCAGCA
>Ga0209535_1002011_pt1 | contig 13386 bp, 18 predicted proteins | sample LinPmetageLP28_FD_184041 | JGI IMG/M metagenome (GOLD analysis project Ga0209535, IMG submission 184041) | Marine viral communities from the Pacific Ocean - LP-28 (SPAdes) (version 2) | ecosystem: Environmental > Aquatic > Marine > Oceanic | place: Pacific Ocean | collected 2009-08-22 | reverse complement strand
TTAGAAGAACTTTTAAAATAACTTATGTCGGAAGACAACAAAGATAAATTAGAGCTTTTAAAAAAGATTGACCTTTCGTATTTAGGGAAAGGTGAAGCGAAAGAGTTTACGGTTCTTTTAGAAGAACTGGGTAAACGCGAATTCCAAGAAAAATCCACAAGCACGTTTATGCATTTTGTTCAATCGATTTGGGCAGATTTTATAAACGGAGACCACCACGTAAAAATGGCAGCGGCGTTTGATGACATAGCCAGTGGTAAACTAAAACGTTTAATTATTAATATGCCACCCCGACACACTAAGTCTGAGTTTGCATCTCATTTGTTTCCTGCGTATCTATTAGGTAAAAATCCTAAACTAAAAATTATTGAAGCAACACACACCGCGGATCTTGCAATTAACTTCGGGCGTAAAGTTCGTGACTTAATTGATGGGGAAGAGTATCAAGAGTTGTTTCCTGAAACTTCATTAAAATCAGACAGCCGTTCCGCGGGCAAATGGTTAACAAGCCAAGGTGGAGAATATTACGCTTCAGGTATTGGAGGTGCGTTAGCTGGAAGGGGCGCGGATCTATTTATTATTGATGATCCACATTCTGAACAAGATGCGATGTCTGATAAAGCATTAGACGAAGCATACGAATGGTTTATGTCGGGACCGCGACAAAGGTTACAACCTGGAGGGGCAATCGTAATTGTTATGACGCGTTGGTCTAAAAAAGATCTGACGGGTCGTTTAATGAAAAAGATGGCACAAGACGAAGGAGCAGACCAATGGAAACTAATAGAGTTTCCTGCAATATTACCAAGTGGTAAATCACTTTGGTCTAACTTTTGGAAGTTAGAAGAACTACAAACTATTAAAGCTTCGGTTAGTCCTTCTAAATGGGCTTCGCAATATATGCAAAGACCTACGGGAGAAGGTATATCAATTATCCCTAAAGAATGGTTTAAAATTTGGGATGAAGAAGATCCTCCTAAGTGTGATTATTTAATACAAAGTTACGATACAGCTTTTTTAAAATCAGAAAGAGCTGACTTTACTGCAATAACCACGTGGGGTGTTTTTTACCCCGAAGGTAAAATAGGTGAGGAAAACTACGCGGGTGGGGAAGCGCATTTAATTTTAATTGATTGTATAAAAGAAAGATTTGATTTCCCTGAATTAAAAGCGGAAGCACTTCGGTTATATGAATATTGGGAACCCGATACAATAATTATTGAAGCAAAAGCTAGTGGTATTCCATTGGTACAAGAATTACGTCGAGTAGGTATTCCCGTAAATACCTTTTCACCAGGAAAAGGACAAGATAAGATAGCGAGACTAAACGCAGTATCTCCAATTTTCCAAGACGGAAGAGTTTGGGTTCCTGATAACAGGTGGGGAGAAGAGCTAATGGAAGAAGTTTCAGATTTTCCTGGCGGAGAAAACGATGACTTAGTAGATGCCACAACTTTAGCGTTGGCTAGGTTTAGAGAAGGTGGTTTTTTAACGTTAACATCAGACTACAATGACGATGAAGATTACCAACCTCGTCAATGGGTTTATTATTAAGTAAATAAGGAGTACAGTTTGTCCTCATGGCTATAGAACGACAACCATTTTCAGTGATTCCAGGATCACAAGAAGAAATAGAACTAGAAATAGAACAACCCGAACTGATGGATTCTTCCGATATGGAAGTATTTCTATCAGAAGATGGATCCGCCACACTAGGGTTTGATCCTGAGGAAAAAGATAATTTACAGTTTGGTGAAAACCTTGCAGAAGTTATGGATGAAAGAGATTTGTCTTCTCTTGCTTCTGAATTAGTTAGCCTTTACGAAGAAGATTTAGAATCTCGTGAGGATTGGTTTACAACTTTTAGTAAAGGTTTAGATTTATTAGGTATTCGTGGAGAAGATAGATCACAACCGTTCGAAGGAGCGTCAGGTGTTTACCACCCAATCCTTTCTGAAGCTGTAACACAGTTTCAATCTCAAGCTTACAAAGAATTATTACCTGCGGGGGGTCCAGTAGACACAGAAGTTTTAGGAATAACAGACGATGCGAAGTTAGAAAAAGCTAATCGCGTAAAAAACTTCATGAATTATCAAATAACTTACAAAATGGAAGAGTTTGACCCTGAAATGGATCAATTACTTTTTTACTTACCTTTATCAGGTTCCGCATTTAAGAAAATTTACTATGATCCAAGTTTAGGTCGAGCAACTTCGAGGTTTGTTAAAGCAGAAGACTTAGTTGTTCCGTATTATGCCGTTGATTTGTTAACTGCTCCTAGAATTACTCATGTAATTCACATGGCAGAAAACGAATTACGCAAAATGCAGGTATCAGGGTTTTATAAAGACCTAGATTTAATGGATCCTTCTTCTACGGACACAAGTGATGTCGATAAAAAGATAGAAGAACTTGAAGGCATTAGCAGAACCACAAATAATGAAGAATATACTCTTTTAGAAATGCATGTTAATCTAGATATAGAAGATTTTGAAGATACAGACGAAGAAGGAGAACCAACAGGGTTAGCATTGCCGTATATTGTGACTATTTGTAAAGATACTAATGATGTTTTATCAATTAGACCTAATTATAAAGAAAAAGACCCAATGAGAAATAAAATTGAACATTTTGCTCATTTTAAATTTCTTCCAGGACTAGGTTTTTACGGATTTGGGTTAATTCACATGATGGGTGGGTTAACTAAGTCAGTTACCGCTATTTTGCGTCAATTAATCGACGCAGGCACACTTTCTAATCTTCCTGCTGGATTCAAGTCCAGAGGACTCAACATCCAAAGACATGATGACCCGCTCCAGCCTGGAGAATGGCGAGACGTTGACGCTCCAGGGGGAAGATTAACCGATGCGTTTATGCCGTTACCATATAAAGAACCAAGTGCTACATTAACGTCATTATTAGGGTCTTTAATTGATTCAGGTAAACAATTTGCAGCAACGGTAGAACAACCTACAGGAGACGGCAATTCCGAAGCTCCTGTTGGAACAACTGTTGCGTTATTAGAAAAAGGACAACGTGTGATGTCCGCAATCCATAAAAGATTGCATTATGCACAAAAAACAGAGTTTAAAATATTAAAAAGAGTATTTGGTGAATTTTTACCTCCTGAATACCCTTATCAAGTCCAAGGAGCTTCTGAAAACGTATTTAAAGAAGATTTCGATAGTTCGGTAGATGTTATACCTGTAAGTGACCCAAATATTTTCAGTATGACACAAAGAATAGTTTTAGCGCAAACACAACTACAAATGGCTCAAGCTGCACCTGAATTACATAATTTAAGAGAAGCTTATCGTAAAATGTATTTAGCATTAAATATAAAAGACATTGACTCAGTATTGCCTAAAGAAGCAGAAATAGTTCCTAGAGACCCGATTAGTGAAGAACAAGCTGTTTTAACAGGTAATCCAATTAAAGCTTTTGATTTTCAAAACCACGAAGCATACATCGCTGCTCACAGTGCTTTTATGCAAAATCCAATGGTTCAACAAAATCCTTCTGCCTTACAAGCAATAGGTGCAAATATTCAAGAACATCAAGCAATGTTGTATAAACTGCAAATAGAACAAGTTATTGGTCAGCCTCTTCCATCACTAGAAGATGGACAGATGCCTCCAGAAGTTATGAACGAAATAGCTATGATGGCAGCACAAGCGACACAACAAGTTACTGGTCAAGCACAAGCTATGGCTCAAGCACAACAACAAGCACAACGGGACCCACAACGTGAAATGTTTGAAGCTCAACTACAATTAGAACGTGATCAGCTAACGCAGAAAGAAGGAAAAGATCAACGCGATAAAGAAGTTGAGTTAATGAAAGCAGACATGCAAGGACAACTTGAACGTGAAAAAATTGCAGCAGCAAATGAAAGAGAAGACGTAAAAGCTGCTGTTGATTTACAAGAAGCAGAATTACGAACTCAGCGGGATGTCGAAAAGAATTTTACTGAGTTAGTTAAAACAGTACGTGAAAGTACAAATCAAAACGGAGAAATATAATGCGAGAATATTACGAAGCATCTAAAAAATACCCAGCACCTTCTAAACAAAACAACAGAGCTGCTCCTAGTGAACCGTCTATGCAAGACGACACTAGAACACAGTCTGTAGAAGCAGGGGTTTGTTTAGATAAGCCAGAAGAGGCAAAAGTTAAAGCTGCTTACGGGCAGACTAAAGGACTTCTTTGGTATCGTTCAATTAAGTAATTAATGGACTTTATCTTAGCGGCGGAGCATTTGCTCCGTACTTATCGAGAGAGAAAAGAAGCTCTCTCGCACACACTTGCGTCAGGAGGAGCTCAAGATATTGAGCAGTACCACCGAATCGTTGGTGAAATAGCTGGTTTGAATGTTGCGGAGCAGGAACTTCAAACTTTAAATAAAAATATGGAGGAATCATATGACTGATACTGTTCCAAATCGAGTTGATAACTTTGGTAGTAAAGGAGAGGTTGCAGAACGTGAACCAGAATCTACTTTAACCGTTGATACACTAGACTCGCACTCGGAGAAATTACCGCACCCTACTGGATATAGAATATTAATCCTTCCTTTTGTTACTCAAGGAGTAACCAAGGGCGGCATACATTTAGCTAAACAGACACTAGATAAAGAAAGACTAGCGACTGTTGTAGGTTATGTTGTTGACCTTGGACCTGATGCCTATGGAGACTTAAATAAGTTTCCTGATGGAGCTTGGTGCAAAAAAGGAGATTGGGTTATATTTGGAAGATACGCAGGAGCTCGTTTTATGATTGATGGTGGCGATATGCGACTATTAAATGATGACGAGATTTTAGCAACTATCGATAATCCAGAAGATATATTATCATAAACGTGGAGAATACCATGCAAGAAGAAGCAGAAAATTTAGAAATAGAACTAGAACTTCCTGAAGGGGAAGTTGATATAAGAGAGGCTGATGTCGATGATTCGTTACCTGATCAAAAGGTTGAATTATTAACTAATGCTCCTAAAGATGAGTTAGACACTATTAGCGAAGGCGTCCAAAAACGTATCGATAAACTAACTTATAAAATGAGAGAAGCTGAAAGACAGCGAGATGAAGCTGTTAATTATGCCCAAAGCATACACACAGATAACAGCAGTTTACGGGATAAATTAAAAAGTTCCGACTCTTCTCTTTTTAAAGAATACGATAATCGTATACAATCTGACCTAGAACGAGCTAAAATACATTTAAAAGAAGCTAATGAACAGGGAGACGGAGATGCGATTGCTACAGCAACAGAACAACTTTCAAGAAGTGCGGCTGAACATGAAAACCTTAGAAGGTTATCTGCACAACAAAAAGTTAGAGAATCTTCAAATGAAAATCAAATTGAAGTTCCCGAAGCTCCTGTTCAACAATCAGCTCCTCCCCCAGATCCTAAAGCACAGGAGTGGGCTAATAAAAATGAATGGTTTGGAAGTGATCAAGCGATGACTTACGCAGCGTTTGGTATACATAAAGAATTAGTAGAAGAAGGAGTTGATCCTTCAACTGATGGATATTATTCTAAAGTCGATGGGCGAATGAAAGAATATTTTCCTAATAAGTTTTCAGAAGAGCAAAATGCACCAGTGCAGCAAGTTGCTGCCTCCAGCCGTGGGGCTACAGGTAAAAGAACCGCACGCAAAGTAAAACTCACACCAAGTCAAGTAGCAATAGCTAAAAGACTGAATGTGCCTCTTGAAGAGTACGCAAAACATATTGAGCAATAGGAGTATAATATGACAGAAGAAATAAAAACAGAACGCAGCTCCCGATCTGCACAGACTCGAGACACTCAAACTCGCAGAAAGCCATGGGCTCCCCCGTCTATGTTAGACGCACCCCAAGCACCTCCTGGATATAAATTCAGGTGGATCCGTGAATCCGTAAGAGGCTATGATGACAAATCGAATATGTCAAAACGTATTCGAGAAGGTTATGAGCCTGTAAGAGCTGAAGATTTCCCAGATTTCGAAGCTCCTACTGTACAGGATGGATCTAACTCAGGTGTTATAGGAGTTGGTGGTTTAATCCTTGCAAAAGTTCCAGAAGAAACTGTTCAAGAGAGAAACGCTTATTTTAATACACAAGCGAAAGATCAATTAGACGGTGTCGACCATAACTATTTGCGAGAAAGCGATCCTAAGATGCCATTAAAGGATGGAGACATTCAAAGGTCATCTAAGGTTCAATTTGGTAGTCGGAATAAATCTGACTAAATTAATAACAACAATAATAAATATAGAGGTATATTATGGCTAATACAGATGCCCCAAACGGGTTTACGCCAGCATATCACATGTATGGTGGTGTTATTCGTCCTGCTCGTATGAGAATCGCTAGTGCAACAGATGCATCCATCTTTTCAGGTGATGTAGTAACGTTGTCAAGTGGTTACGTCATTCAAAGTACGGCGACAACCACACCTATAGGTGTTTTTTACGGCGTGTATTACACAGCAACCGACGGCACTCCAACTTTTTCAAAAGTTTGGACTGCTGACACTGCTACTCAAGGATCAGCTGATGCTGAAGCTTTGGTTTATAGCGATCCTGGTATCGTTTACGAAGCTCAATTTACTGCAGGAACTCCTGCTGTAAGTTTCATCGGCAGCAAGTACACTCTTTCAACTACTGCTGGCTCTACAGTCAACGGAAGATCGAAAGAAGGTGCTACTGCAACAACTGGTTCTGGAGTGGCGTTATGCGTAGGTTTTAACTTGGCACCATCAAATGAGATTGGTGCTTATGCAAGAGCTTACTTCACGTTCCCAACTAATACCTTCGCGGTTTAATCAGGAGAGTAATAAATGGCTATTAACAGAGCACAACTCGTAAAAGAGTTAGTTCCAGGATTGCACGCACTCTTCGGATTAGAGTACGAGCGTTATAATAATGAGCATGAAGACATCTTCGATACCGAAAACTCAGAAAGAGCTTTCGAAGAAGAAGTTATGCTAACAGGCTTCGGTGAAGCTTCTGTTAAAGGTGAAGGCGCGGCGGTCACATACGACACAGCGCAAGAATCTTGGACAGCAAGATATTCTCATGAAACTGTAGCACTTGCTTTTGCATTGACAGAAGAAGCTATCGAAGATAATCTCTACGATACTCTTTCTTCTAGATATACAAGAGCATTAGCACGTTCGATGCAACAAACAAAGCAAGTTAAAGCGGCTAACGTTCTTAACAATGCTTTTAGTTCATCTTATGTGGGCGGTGATGGAAAAGAGCTTTGCGCTACAGACCACCCTACCGTTGCTAACGTTGATATGAAGAATGAGCTATCTACCGCAGCAGATCTTAATGAAACATCATTAGAACAAGCGTTGATTGACATCGCTGATTTTAAAGATGAAAGAAACCTTAAGATCAATGCACAAGCAAGGAAATTAATAATTCCACCTGCTTTGCAATTCACTGCAGACAGACTACTGGAAACACCAGGAAGAGTCGGTACTTCAGATAATGATATAAATGCAATTCGCAATATGGGTATGGTCGCAGAAGGCTACTCAGTAAATCATTACCTAACAGATACTGATGCGTTCTTCCTTAAAACGGATGTTCCAAATGGTCTTAAGCATTTCGTTAGGACAGCTGTATCTACTAACATGGAAGGTGACTTTGAAACTGGAAATGTAAGATACAAAGCTAGAGAACGATATAGCTTTGGATGGAGTGACTGGAGAGGCATATTTGGCTCACCAGGAGCGTAATTCATTTAGTTGAATAAATTAAAGGGATCTTCGGATCCCTTTTCTTTTTTATATAGATGATATACAATCAGAAGTACTAGGATAATTATATTTGTTTTATCGACTGACCTAGCAGACAAGCCGAGACGATAAGACTTATTTCCGAAGGAGGAAATTATGGCGAATTCGACATTTAGTGGACCAGTTAGGTCTGAAGGTGGTTTTAAAACCATTGATACAAATTCAACTACAGGTGCAATTACTGACGGGTTGGTAATCAACGCAGACGGTAATATTTATACTGATGATGGTGGACATATTCAATATGCAGCAGCAACAGGATATGGACCTGCTGATTTCATAGTAGGTAAAGGCGGAAGCCAATATGGTACAGTAGATCCTTTTACTTCAGGACTTACTCAACTGTTTCCTTTAGGAAGCAGATTACTTTATGGTAATACTGTTTATGCTTATGGTAGATTAGCAGCAGTAGCAGTTACAGCAGGTAAGTGTGTTACACACGCTGCTTCAATTGCTCATCACTTTGATTTAACCCCAACAGCAGGAGTCGCAGCAGGTGAAACTGCAATCTCAGTTGAGACTGCGGGTACTGACATAACTCTTAACCAATATGCAAACGGTTATCTTTATGTAAATGATGCTGCTGGTGAAGGTCAAATGCTTAGAATTAAATCTAACCCAGCACATGACCATTCAGCCGATCCTTCTATTGTTATTACTTGCTACGATGATTTAGCAACAGCGATAACTACAAGTTCAAGAATTACTTTAATTCCTGATCCAAGAAGCGCTCAAATTGTTCAAGCCGCTACAACTACAGGTGCTACATTAGGTGTAACAGTTGTCGATATGGCAGCTAGTGCTTACGGTTGGTTCTCAGTTTCAGGACCAGCTACAATATTGACTTCAGGAACACTTGTTGTCGGTAACCATGCAGTTCCACTAGGAGCAGCAGGTGCAGTTGGACCAGCAGCAGGAGATGTTATTCAGGTAATTGGTACAGTTATGATTGTAAATGTAACTACTGATTACTCATTAATTAACCTTACAGGTATTATCTAAATTAGGAGTTAATTATGGCAGCACGATCAGATGTACAAGCAGTTACTATTACTGCAGATACAGTAGCTTTAGATGCCGATGGAATATCAGTAGCAGCAGCTGTTGGAAATAATGCAGCCCTCGTAATAGGGGGAGCATTAGCTTCTGGTGGTGCTGTTGCACTTAGTCATGGAAGAATTGTAACGATTCTTTCTGCGGGCAATGATGCCGCTAAGTCCTTTACTGTTACGGGTACTGATATTAATGGAGATGCTCAAACAGAATCTATTACAGGAGCTAATGCAGGAACGGCGACAGGTACTAAGTTTTTTAAAACCTTATCGGGTATTTCAGCAGTTGGTAATCCAGCAGGCAATGTTTCAGCAGGAGTTAATACTTCAGCTTCAGATGTTATATTTGCAGGAAGAAGTAGGCTTAAAGGTATTTATTTAACAAGTACAGCAACTGCAGGTACTGTTGATTTTTTAAATACTTCTCCTTCAGGAACAAGTATTATGGGTTTAAGTTCTGTTGGAGATGCTGATGCAACACGAGACGTAGTAATACCCTCCGACGGAGTTTTATTTGATGATGGTATATATATTCAATATACTGTATCTACGTTCTTAACACTGACGGTATTCCACGCGTAGTAGGAATGGCAACATCAGGCACTCGCGCATTCACTTTAAATGTAGCGACAGCAATAGAAGAAGCATATGAACTTGCGGGTCTAGAAGCCCGCACTTCGTATGACGCTGTTACTGCTAGGCGGTCTTTAAACATAATGTTTGCAGATTGGTCAAATCGTGGTGTTCAAATGTGGGAAGTAAGTAAACAAACTCAAGCTCTTACAAAAGGCACTAATGAATACACTTTAAATTCATTTGACATCGATATTCTTGATGCGTATATTGAAAGAACAGTAAATGGAACTGTAACAGACCTTCAATTAACCAGGATTGATCGTAATGAATTTATAAATATCCCCAATAAAGCAACGCAGTCTCGTCCCACACAGTTTTGGGTAGAAAGACTAACAACTCCTGTTGTCCATCTCTATCCCACGCCCGAGAACTCAACTGACAAACTCATTTACTATTCTTGGCAAAGAATACAGGATGCAAGTGCTTCTGTTAATGATCCTGATATACCAAGTCGTTTTTTACCTTGTTTAGTTTCAGGTTTAGCTTATTATTTGTGTTTAAAAAAGAATACTCAAAAACTTCCCGTTATACAGCCCCTATACGAAAAAGATTTATTAAACGCATTACAATACGATGCTGACAGATCTTCTGTTCACTTAGTTCCTAGTAGGGGATATGTTTAATGCCGTATGCCTCGGGGAAACATGCTAAAGCTATTTGCGATAGATGTGGGTGGCAATATCCTTATTTGTCTTTAAAAACAGAATGGAATCATGCACGTGTTTGTCCTGAATGTTTTGAAGTTAAACATCCTCAATTAGAGCCTATAAATCTTCCAGTAGATGCAGAAGTTTTATGGAAACCCAGACCCGATGTGTCTTTACCCCAATCAGGACTAGGACTAGTCACCACAACTAATTTATCGACAACAGTTATTAGTAACACAGGAACTAACGCAATGGTTTTTAGAGATGACCCTAATATTGGAAGTAAGTTTAGTGGGGAAGAAGGAACAGGGGCACTAGGCGACTTAACAGTGAGTACAAGCTAATGGCAGGATTTACAAAAAGTGGACTAACCACCGCGATTCAAAATTATATGGAAAACACGGAAACCACGTTTACCGCAACTATTCCTACGTTCATAGAGCAGGCTGAAGAGAAGATTTTAAAATCTGTCCAACTACCTGTTTTTCGTAAAAACGTGACGGGTGCGGGTACTGCGTCGAATACTTACTTAGCGATGCCTAGTGATTTTTTATCCCCCTTTAGCTTAGCTGTTTTAGACTCAAGTTCTAATTACACTTATTTATTATTAAAACATGTTTCTTGGATTAGAGACTATACCCCTACCTCAGTAACTACAGGAGAACCCCTGTATTATGCAGAATTTGATGAAAGCACGTTTATTATAGCCCCAACTCCAAACTCTAATTTTACATTTGAGCTACATTATTTTTATCGACCTGATTCTTTAACTTCAGGAGCAGATGACGAAACGACTTGGTTAGCCACTAATGCTTCTAATGTTTTATTGTATGGTTGTCTAGTTGAGGCAGGAATTTTTATGAAACTAAACCCTCAAGAAATACAACTATATGATCAAAAATTCCAGGAAGGTATGGTCAGATTAAAATTATTAGGGGAGTCTAAAGATGTTAGAGACGAAAGCCGTTACGATAATTTAAGAGTACCTCCACAATAATGATTAAAAAACCAATAAAAGAATTAGAAGGTAAAGACATAGCTTTAGTTGCAATGGGGCAAAGTCAAATTGATTATCATTTAGCAACTACCCACAGTGTAACTTTTGATGAAGTTTGGGCTGTTAATGCTATGGTAGGTGTTTTACCAAATGTAAATAGAGCTTTTATTATGGATCCTATGAGTAGGTTTTTAGACACAGAAAATGCAGGAAATATGACGGAAATGATGAGAAACCGTTTACCTCAAATTACTTATCCTATATATACCTGTGAATTAGATGAAAGAGTACCTTCAGCAGAAGAGTTTCCTTTAGATGCTTTAATCGGTGATTTAGGTTGTTCTTATTTCAGTAATACTGTAGCTTATGCAATAGGTTTTGCTCTTTGGAATAAAGTAAAGTCTATACAATTATTTGGAGTTGATTTTGCATATACAACAAATGTACACTTCGCAGAAGCAGGGAGAGCTTGTTGTGAGTTTTGGTTAGCTAAATGTATTGATAAAGGAATAGAAATTGCCATAGCTCCTCGGTCAAATTTATTAGACACTGATGTTGATATAAAAAATAAATTATACGGGTATCATAGATTAAATGATCCTGTTATAACGTATCTTAAAGACGGTAAAATTTTAACAGGTTTTTGGTCAGAAGTAGAAAAAGAAAAACAAGAATTTATTGGAATGATTGGAAGAGAAGACTTAAAGTTTAACACATCCCCCGAACCAAAGGAGTTTTAATGTTTTCATTTAAATCCGATACGGAAGTAGGAACTTTAGGAGTAATCACTACCAATAACAGAGGTCACACGATAGAAGAAGTTGCGGAAATGGCGACTAATCGAATTGTTTCTATTAGTGAGGACGCACCTGCACCCGTAAGGGCACAAGCTCATGCATTTAAAAACGCATGCAAACAAGCGATTAAATACTATATGCAAGAGGCAATAAACAACCACATGTGTACTATATGTAATCAATTAGAAAAACAAGGTCAAGAAGACCTCGCAAATATTATTAGGAGACTATAATGGCAATAACACAAGCAATGTGCACAACTTTTAAAAAAGAACTTTTACAAGCAAAGCATAATTTTTCAACAGGTGGCAATACTTTTAAATTAGCTTTATACACTTCAAGTGCAACTATGTCAGCAGCAACAACTGCTTACACTACAACAAATGAAGCAAGTGGAACTAATTACACAGCTAAAGGTGGAACTTTAACTAAAGTAGAACCTACAAATAGTGGAACTACAGCGATAACTGACTTTGCTGATTTAACTTTTGGCACAGCTACAATTACAGCTAGAGGTTGTATGATTTTTAATGAAACAGCTTCAGGTGATCCATCAGTTGCTGTATTTGATTTTGGCGGAGATAAAACATCTACAGCAGGATCATTTACAATTACTTTTCCTACTGCTGACGCATCAAACGCTATTATACGAATAGCTTAAATAAATGGCACAACAGTTAAACGGTTGGGGCAGAGGAAGCTGGGGTCAACTAGCTTTTGGTGAAGGTGCTTTACCTGTTGCAACTACAGGAGTAGCGGGAACAAGTGCTATTGGAACTCCTATTTCTACAGGAGCTGCTTTAACAGGAGTAACTGGTTTAACAGGAACAGGAGCTATTGGACAAGAAAGTGCTACAGGTAATGCTGCTGTATCAATAACAAATGTTCTAGGCACAACAGCATTAGGTAATGAAGGTTTAATAACTAACAATATATTACCAATAACGTCAGATGCACTAACAGGAGCTGTTGGAAATGAAACAGTTCAAGCAAGTGCAAATGCTTTTATAACAGGATTATTTGCTACAGCAAATTTAGGAAAATTAAACGTTTGGGGTCAAATTGTTCCCGGACAAACACCAAATTGGTCTAATATAGATGAATCACAAACACCAAATTGGGAACAAGTAGCTTAAAGGAGAAAATAAATGGCTAGTACATATGTAAATGATTTAAGACTTAATGAAATGGCTACTGGAGATGGTAGTGGAACTTGGGGAACAACAACAAATACAAATTTAGAATTGATTGGTGAAGCTTTAGGCTATGGAACTGAAGGGATTACTACCAACGCAGACACGCATACTACTACAGTAGCAGATGGTGCAACTGACCCCGGTAGAGCTATGTATATTGAATATACAGGTACTTTAGATTCAGCCTGTACTATTACAATTGCTCCTAACACGCTTAACCGAATGCACTTTATTGAAAATGGTACAAGTGGTTCTCAAAATATTATA
>Ga0209535_1002010_pt1 | contig 13391 bp, 10 predicted proteins | sample LinPmetageLP28_FD_184041 | JGI IMG/M metagenome (GOLD analysis project Ga0209535, IMG submission 184041) | Marine viral communities from the Pacific Ocean - LP-28 (SPAdes) (version 2) | ecosystem: Environmental > Aquatic > Marine > Oceanic | place: Pacific Ocean | collected 2009-08-22 | reverse complement strand
GATAATGGTCAAGAGCGACTCTCTCTTATATGGAAAGATGGTACACACTTTAAAAAGTTCAAAGCATATCATTCTAATGGTGATCAGGTTGAGGGCGGTAATGAACTCGGTGATAAAGTATTTTCAGGTGAAATAGTATTAGAATAATAATAGGAACTATGTTATAATAATAGTATGAGTAATAGTAACGAAACATACCAAAAGACATTTAAGTTCAATCTTAAAGATGGTACAACTAAAGTAATGCAGTTTGATGAATTTGTAAGATGGGCTTGTCTTATTGAAGGGGTAGGTAAGGTAGCAGATAAACTAGAAGAAAAAGGTGTTAATATGAATAATAACGATTGGGTTAAGCCACTCGCTTTTCATAAATATGTGGAAGAAAGATTCCCTTCTCTATATCAAGACTTAAAAGTTGAAGCTAAGTTAGGCAATATTTAATTCCTTCTTAACTTCCTTAATAAAGTCTCTCGGAACAACTCGTTTAAAGTTATCGACTACCTCTCGTGTATCCTTCTTGATCTCCTGAAAGGCAATCATATAGTTTCTAAATCTTTGTTTTATGTCGAGTTTATAAGGAGTCCCGCTAGGCTTAGCAAATCTATGATTCCATCTTAAAAAGGGTAAGCATATAGTTTTCTTACCATTAAGTCTATATTTTTCATGTATATAACCTTCTTCACCTCCAAAGCCTCTCATCTTTTTATTAAAACCTAGCCAGGCATCCTTCCTACAGCTAAACAATCCCATGCCTGTACCAGGTATTGTAAAAGGTTTACAAGTTGATTTAACACCTCTTTCATCAAGAGCCCATTTACCCCACATATAACCACTCCATTCTTTGGAAGAGAAGTCAAAATGTGTAGATACATGTTTTAAATCATCATATAAGAGTGGTCCCTGCAGTAAGTTACCTTTATCTAGACCTTTATCGTAGTAATCAAGTAACAACTTTAAAGAGCCTGGAGCTAGTAAAACGTGACAATCTATAACTAATACATATTCTGTCTCTGCTATATCAAAAATCTTACCTTTTAAAAATGGACTACTATACTTCGTATATTCGAGATAGGTTTTTGGTTGAGTTATTGTATCAATGTGACTTTTTAAAGCTTTTCCATGGTCACTTGTAGGGTTATTGTTAATAACTACAAATTCTACTCTATCCATTACCTCAGAGTGGTACATTCTGAGTGATTGTAGTGTAAAAAACGCACCGTCATAATCATCATAGACACATATACCGATAGTTAACTTACTCACGTAACTATTTACCTAGGTTTTTTTTAAAATCTACGCAGGTATAGCAGTAATATTAGATACTGTTGTAAAGGATGTATTAGGATTAAAGGTAAGAGGTGCTGAAGTGATCGTTTGTGTTAAAACTTCTGTAGTTTCAAGTCCTTCTATATGTGCATTTTTAAGGAAGAAGTTTCCTACAGATAATGCTGTGTTTTGTGTAGAGATTGGTGTGCTAAATGAATATCCAACGTAGATATTAGCAAGATTATTGAATTCCTTTAGTCTAAATGGTAACTCTACCGTGGTTAAAGTCTGATATTTGGTATCTACCTTCTTATCTATAGAGATTTTAGTACCTAAATTAGCATATCTAACCCTTAATGTTTCAAATTCATCAGAAGTTAGCGAAAAAGTAGGAGAGAAAGCTGATAAGTGCTCGTAAAACACTAAATCGTGAAAATAATCACGAATACTAATGCTATTTTTCTTTATTTGATGCTCTCCAACACCGCTTCTACCGTTTCTACCGGATAATCCATATAAGCCTGTACTATCAAACACTACTTTAATAAGCTGACCACTTAAAGATGTATTATCTATTGCTATATCTATTGCCCCCTCTGTTGTAATCGCAGAAGTAGGTGTTTGCTCTGTTAATAGTTGACTTTGGCCTGATGTTAGCAGAGGATCAGTATCTCCAACATATTGCCCGGGTAAGGATGATAGTTCTCCTGTTAAAGAAGTTAAAAAGGTACCAAAAGCATACTCATAGTTACTATTATAGTGATTATCGCCCGGTAATTTAAATTGTAAAGACCATACTATGTCATAATTTGAGTTATAACTCAAATCAGTCTCCACAAACTGGTAATATCTTGCACTAGCTGGTAGAAGAATGTCGGATGGGAAGGCCATTATACATATTTATACAGTAGAACTAATTAAACGCATCAATTATCTGATCGAGCTTACTCAAAATATCTTTTGCCCTTACTAATTCTTCAAACTCTTCCATTGAGAAAGATAACTTAAGTAAAAATTCTTTTAACTGAACAAAATCTTCGTAATCAAGTCCCTCAACTATTAACTCTTCCATAAGATTATTTACCTGATTTAGGTACTATATCCATGGATTTCAATATATATGTCACGATTTATACCTTCTCTAGCCAAATAAATTTTTCTATTAAGTTTATCAATCCTAGCAGTAAACTGTGACGTAGACATACTATTTCTCTTATTTGGACCTTGTTGAGCAGCTAAAATAAATTTAGGCCCTCCTGCTTCTGGAGTCTGTGAGTTGGTATATGAGCTATAGATAGTTTGATTATATTGATTTGCACTCGACTTCCTTCCAGGTCTTATTGCTCCAAAGACTGATTTTGCATTTGCCGGTACACCAGCGGATGCTAACCCAAATGCTTGCCATGAGGCCATACCATTATCCAATGCTAGGTTATTAACAAGCACAGAAGGTTGATCTAAAAATACAGTCCTGTATGTGCAATTATCCTCTTTAAACCCAGATAATCCCACTTCAAGTGTTCCGCTTAAAAATTCTGTAGTAGTATCAGTAATGTTAACTCCATTTAAGGTTGCAGATAATGGTGAGCTAAAATTAATAGTAGGAGCTTCAATAGTACCTGCTATTGCTTTAATAATAAACGTAGTACCAAACGCAGAAAGCTCGTTAGTATTGGTACTATGACCTGAGGCTATACTATACTTTGTAGATAAAAACGGATCATTTACGTTTGTACCATATAACGCACTATTAGTTAAATTAGGTAAATTGAAGTTAATATTATTACCTCCATATCTATTACCTATCACAGCTGACAAGTCTGGGTAATCAGTACCAGCAACTGAAGCGCCATTACATTTTAACCAACCATAAGGTACGTACTCAGCTCCTGTTATAAATGGTACTATCGTACCTGCTGGTATTTGATTTGCAGTAGTTGTTGGTACTGTACTAGTAATAACTGTAGGTAAGCTCCATGAAAGTTGATTAGTATTATTTGATATTAATACACTATTATTGGCAGTTGCTCCAGAAGAAGGGAAATCGTAGTTAATAGAACTAATTTTAAGCTTAGAAGGTAAAGTTAAGTAACTAGTCGCGTCAACTGTACGTTGTTTAATCTCATTAATACTAATACTTCCGCTTAAAGATATCCTACTACTTGCGTCAAGTTCAATACTAGTACCTAGCGCATGCGCAGAAAAATTACCAGCAGAGAGGGTACCGACAGTCGCGCGCTGTGCATCGTCAATTACAATAGATGTATTACCAGCACTCAATAAATTAGATACTGTTTCCCAGTCAGCAATATTAGAGCCATTATTTTGCTTAATACGTTGTAGCGTATTATTATCATTATCAAAAGCTAAATCATTAATTTCTCCCGTTTCGAGAGTAATATCCGACCTACTTCCTAAAAATTTATTACCAATTAAATTACCTCCAACAGTAGTACCATCTCCAATAAAAAGTCGTGTAGTATCAGAAGAATATCCTAATTCACCCTCATCTAAGGTAATGTTTTTTCTATCTTCGTTTGTACCTCTACGTACTAATAATTTTAAAAGAGTGTTTTCTAATATTTCAATTGCAGCCATGATATATGTTAGTAGTTAAAAATTGGTATTGCATATCTATCAAAAGTAGCGCCATTATTTCGCGAACTACCAGATAGAGCTAGTGTTAAAAATCCTGCAGAACTGAGAATTTGTGGAGTACCGTCTGAATCAGTAGTTGTGATTTGTGTACCGTTATGGGTAAATCCTTTTGATACCTGGTTAGGAGCTCCTGTAAAAATACCAGCTTGAACAGATGTAGATTTAATTATATAATTTGTAGCAACCGCAGTTAAAGTAGCTGATCCCTGATCAATTGTACTTCCTGTTAAATACCACGTCGGTGAACTGGTAGAGGGGAGACCTCCGGAACCATATTGTAATATATTTCCACCAGTTAAGGTAGGTAATCTAAAGTTAGTGTTAAGTGTAGTACCATACGCTGTACCTATAGCATCATAAAGTTCGCTGTATTCGACACGGCTTAAATAATGTCCGTTGCAAAGTAAATACCCATCGGGTACTTTACCTATAGCAGCAGCATGTGGTAATATAGCACCCACAGGTACAAAATCTGCTCCTGTTAGTGATGTGGCAGTTAAGCAATCAAAGAAAGTAGAATCAGGTGCAAGCGAAACGCCATAATCATCTAATGTAACGTGTGGCATTTCATAACTTCCAGATACACTCCGGGATAAAAGAGATAGCCGCTTGGTTGTTAAATCAAAACTATCTGAGTTTACTCCAGATAAAATACTTTGAATTTGATTAGTAGTATAGTTGTATATTAAACCTTCTCCAAACGTCTGGTTATTAAACGAGCTAAATGATACTGAATTAGATCTTGCAGAGGAAGTTTGTAATCTATTATTACTGTCAAACTCTAAACCTTGACCAACGTTTATGCTTATAGGAGTCCCAGCACCACCGACTAGCCCACTCGAAAGAGCTGTTGTTGTTATTTCTCGCTCCGTAATAGAGCTTGCTTTAGGTGATAATTTTGACGAGGAAAGTTCTAAGAAGTCCGTGTTAAAATCAATTGCAATCACACTACCATCCCTTACTAACCCACTACCGAAAGCAGCATTAGTTATATCATTTGCATCTATCGAGCTTTGCTTAATAGTTAGAGTATTTGCAGCAGTAAATTCAATCTTTTCATTATCTAATGCAGGTCCAACATATGACCAACCTGTAAGTGAAGAGTCGTATTCGCTTGCAGTAAGAGTGTATAGTTTTGAATTAGCATATCCAATATCTCCTATTTGAGCTCCTGCAACTGATCCTAACCCCGAAGCTAAATTAAAAACACCGAAGTTTTTATTACCTACTACCCTACCACCAGATAAAGAGCCATCACCTACGAACACTCTTTTGGTGTCTATAGTATAGCCTAACTCTCCTTGATCTAATACTAGTTGCTTACGTTGATCGTCTGATCCACGTCTCACTTTTATTTTTACTATTGTAATATCTGGCATTGCTAAAATTTATTAAGATGTTCTTTTCCAAACGTATACTCCGAAGTAAGGTGGTGTGTTATTATGGGATTGACTATCACCCTCAAAAGATGTAGAAACATGTACAGGTGTAGCTGGATCAAAAGGACCGGACTGGTCTTTATTAGCACCATTTGTACGACCGTACCTCCTTCTTCTGGTAGATATATCATGATCATGTCGTGGCATTTCAGCTTTAGTTAGTGTATGGTTGTATTCACCGATGGTGTCTGAATTAGAACCTTCACTGATAGTTTCTTGCCCACCATTCTTATCACTACCAGTACCTATACCTGCTAAATACCTACCTTCTGAAACTAATTCCCATTGTGTACCGGTAAATGAGGTACTAGGATTAATATTGGTAGCTGTAAGGTATATTGAATCAACCGGAAATATTACATTGTATAACGTAGTAGCGGTAGGAGCAGTAGGTAGCTGTATATTATTAATAGAAACAGACGCCTCATCTTCATTTACATCTATTATTGAGCTACCAGCTCCAATAACCACCCTAGCATCACTTATTTGAATAGGAGTTTGATTACCCAGACCATCATATACGTAATCTAAATCTCCTGTAAGCGAACCGCTTAAATGGAGTAAAGATGTATATCTATCTGAGATAAATTGATTTTCTAAACTCGCTGACATATAATATATTTATCTTAACTACTAAGAATGCTATCGTAAATAGTTTTTTGAAGTTCGAATAATTTTGAAAATACTCTATTTATTGATAAGTAGTTTACACTTTCGTTGCTATGGAAGTAAAAATTGCGAGTATCTATCTCTAATGGGGTGGGTATTTTATAATCACTAAACACCGTTGCTCCTGCAACATTACCTGCTGTCGGTATTCTAGTAAAGTTATTGTATATATTAATAGTATCACGTAATATATCTTGAATTAAAACATTTAAATTAATACCTAGACTTGTTTCACATATGGTATCAAAAATATCAGGATTAAAAAAGCTCTGTAGATCAGCAGGAACTAAACTTATTCGTTTTTTATTAAGAGAGTCAGAAGAGAAGTAAACTCTACCTACATTATGATAGTATACGTAGGTTTTTTCCTTAAACGTATCTGTAAGTGTATCAATAAAAGCTACTCGATTAGATTCAAGTAGATTAGTATTAAACTTCCAGTTGTTAGTATTAAATTTATAAGGTGAATCAAAGAGAATAGCTGGTGGAAATAATAAATCTTTTGGATCTAAGAAAGAAGTAATAGGTACCGGATTAGTTACCATGCGTTCTGTTACATTTCCGTTATCCTTTAATGTAAACAAGTTACTATCATAATCAGAAAAGGATATATCTAAATCAATTATAGAATCATCATTTCGGTAAATGAAAAATCCGTCTGGTCTATTTTCCGCCCCATTGAAATTTAAATAATCAGCAGCATAATAGAAAACTTTACCTGGAACTTCAGGGAAGGTAATTTCTTGCGGTGTAGTCAAGCTAAACTCACTAACAGCAGATTGATTTTCAAAAAGAGGGTAATAATAACCTGTTGTTTCGTTTACTGTACCGAAAATAGTAACAGGAGCATCCTTTTTAAGAGGTGATTTGTAATTTGACTTTAAAACAACTCTATTAATTATTTTTGGCTCAGGAATCTCTTGATTTAATATAAATTTTTGTATATCTATAAAGTAAGCGTTGTAAATTTGGGTGTTACTCACCGGTTTAGTTACTATTAGTAGTAAATCGTCAGTGAATCTTGACTCTACCTTTACATATTCAGGGTTATTTAAACTAGAAATAGGTATGGTAGCAAGAATCTCGCTTGTAGTATTAGGTGAAATCTCTAAATTTATATTATTCTCGTTATCTATTACCTGAACTACTTTATAAGTTTTACCAAAGCTTATATTATTATTAATTACTCTAAAATTAGAGGATTTTATTTTATCAACTACCTTTAATCTGGTGCATGCCCTGTAAATGTCTCTATCATAGATGGTTGTATAATTCAAACCATCATTTTCTAACGTAGGTGAATAAATTAAGCCATTAGCTTTATCAGCATCCAGTCTCTTTACATTGGCTAAGTCATCTTGAATAGTTGAATTACGTATTTTTTCTATTTCCCCGGTGAAATTACCACTGAAAGCAATTGATTTTGAATTTGTTGAAATAGTATACACGAATCCGTCTTCATACGTCTCGATATAAGTACGCTTTGTATTGTCTAATTCAAAAAGATCAGGGAATCTTAATTTATTAGCACCCTTAAATGGATCTATTTGATATGGTGTATCTAAGCTTTTAAATGTTATGTTATCATCGTCTCTTTTATCGATAGTTGTAGAGGATAGTCCAAAAAATCCTCCTAACGTCTGCTCGTCTTTAAAGTTAGTAGTATCTAAATAGGAATTATTATATACTTGACCGAGACTAAAAAGCGAAAGATTGTTTTTATATAGAATATTAAAATTTTTCTTTAAAAAATCATTACTAAGCACATTTCTAGGTGAGTATTCTAAACTTTTTATAGTATTAGTAGTAAAAGCTGTTGGAGAATTATCAAACTCGCGCTTTTCTCCTATACTTCTTGATAAAAAATTATTTTTTGAACTCAATTCAACAGAAAAAGAGTTCTTAACACGCCCTGTAAAAGGTTTATTATCATTTATATTTACAAACCCGCTATAGTCCACACCACTAAGTGTAAATGCGTTACCAGAAGTATATTTAAAATAGTTTATCATTTAAAGTTTTTAAAGTTTATTTTGTTTATTACTGAAGTAGCCGGTAAATTTTTCTGTATTTCAGCCAGTAAATTATTTTTAACCTCATTTAATATACCTACATCTGTTATATTTAAATTATCAATATTGATATCAACAACGTTAGACTTAGATTTTAAATTAGCTCCTAAAGTATTAAGGGTATCAATATTATCGGAGTAGTTTCTCATACCACATGGTAATGATACATAAATATCATCTATATTATTTATATTTCTGGTATATACGGTTACTATTTCATCTTCTAAAGATAGAGGTTGTAGAGATAGAAGTAAGTTGCTTATAGCATTATTAGTAGTAGTGTTGGATAAGAGAATATCACCGTTAAAATCTCCACTATTTAAATTTATATCACCAAATAATATTTGTTTGTTAGTATACTGAAACGATAACACATTATATTTAAAAATCTCTACTGAGTTTAAATATACTATACCAGTACCTGTAAGATTATTGAAGGATATGTACAGATCATTGTTAGTTAAATCAGATAATGTTACCGTCTTGTTAAATGTATCATAACGATTTGATGCATTATCGAAAAACTTAAATGTTAAAATAAGATCTACACCAACCTTTTCAATAGCTATACCAGCATCTATTTCGTTCGTATGAGACTTTATAGAAAAATCATTATTAAAAAACTTAAATGCTAGGGTATAACCTCCATTGTTATTAATAGACTTGAAATAATTTGGTGCATTTCTCTCCCCCTGCTTCAAATCGCAATATTTTATTTGTATTTGTTCGTCTACCTCCTTAATATTTTTTATTCTATCGTAAATATACTCCTTCTTAGCTTCAAAAGTAAGGTCGCTTCTCTTATCGAAGAATAGCTTATCAGTAACAGAAGTTTTAAGAGTAGAATTACTTTCAATAAGATTCTCTATAACATCGTTATAGGTTATGTTGTAAATAGGTTTACTACCTAAAGCAGCTGCCTTAGACACTAAATCTGGGTAATAGTATCTATCAACCCAAAGCCCTTCCTCACCTGGCATGCCCGAAAGCCAGGTACATAAATACTGACCTTCGGTAGCAGGTAGATTATCGAGCTTTTTATATACCTTATCCGCAAAATACGGATATGGAAATGCGAAGGATCCGGATTCAACAAATTTTGTATCATTAATGTTAAGCTTATCAAACGGATTGAGGGATGAAGGAGCAGTAAATGTAGTTGTACCTGGTGTTATTTTATATGAAATATTATATGTTACAAAATTTAGTTCTAATGAAGAATCTTCTTCTGCATTAATATCATGAAGTATTGATGTGTAATTTCTTATCTTATCGTTAAATACTAAGTCATTATTAGAACTAAGCAAATTATTAGAAGAAGTAAAACTATCTGTTGTGTCAGATATATTTTTTAAGTTTATTATATTGAACGTACTGTTATCTGAACTACTATTTTTATAAAAAAGGTAATTAGATTCTATATCGAATGAACTTTTATTTTCATTTACCAAATATTCAGTATCAGTATACTCAATAAACGACGTATTTATAGGATCTGATACTATGGTACTTTGATTAAAAATTATTTTAGCCGATGTACCGTTAATATAAAAGTAATTAATGCTTTCAAATGCATCAATAACCTGACCTACTAATTTTTCTTTTTGCTTTTTTATTATATACTTCTTATTACCTTTATTAGCAAGAAAAGTTAAATACTGTACGTTACCAGCTTTAGTTAGAATATACTCAATCTGCCTACTATTTCTGTTAATTTTATTCTCACTTACAAATAGTACAGGTATGGTACCTTCAACTTCAGTATCATCAGAAGCTACTAGAAAATATTTTTTATTATTATCGACGTAAGATATAGAACAGTAAAAATCATCTATAAATTCTATGTTAAATAAAGAGGAGCTATCATCTTGATCATTACTAAAAGCAGTTGATCCATAAAAATCGTAATCTATAAAATTGTCACCTGCTTTAAAAAATTCCTTCCGGATATCTTTTACAAACTTAAGATAGTTACCTCCGCCGGTACACTTCGCAAATTGTAGCGAAGTATAGATAGAACTAGGCTTTAACCTCTCAGATTTAAATTCAACAAATTCATCTAGAGTGTTTAGGCTTGTAAGATAAAAATCTGTATAGTTTTTATTTTTAAAGTCCACAGCTCCGGACAACGCCGTAATAAAATTAAAGGAAAAATTACCAGCATAAGTTCTACTAAACTGCTTTAAGCTAAGAGAGTCTATACATAAATCCGAGTCGTTGGATTTATATGTACTTAAACTTACAGTAGTTGAACTCATTACTATATATTTAAGCTATTATCCCTGTTAAAGAATCAAATCACTCAACAATAATAACTTCTGTACCATCTCTGTCATCCACTACAACATTTGCATTATCACGCTTAGCTTTTTGCAAATTTTCACCCACATCATTAATAACAAACGATGTAAATGCATCTGAATTAGTATTGTTTGTAGTCTCAACTATGTAGTTATCTATTTCTGTTCTTAGCTGTAATGAACTATCAATATTAGTATTGTTGAGTATTTTTACCCCTTCGAGTTTAATATCTCTTATATTTTCATAGTACCCCTCCGTCCGAATATCAACGGGAATATTAAATTGGGTAATCTCACCGGTTGTATACTGTATACCAACTCTCAACGTTAGCGACTTTACTAAACTGTTGGATGATGGGTAGTAAATGTGCTTATAGTTAGTATTGAGAAATGGTGGCGAAACTCCTTTAGTAATTTCATCTAATATACTCTCTGTTCTATAATTTATAAACGTTTTTATTTCCGGCTCAAAAACCTCCGATCCGTCACCCCAGTCAATGGCAACGTAGTATGGAAATACTTCCGAAAAAATATTATTTAAATCTACTGATACTTCAGTTTGATCAAATAAATCAATAGTATCTAAATTAGAAGTTGACGATGTGGAGGTTGTTGAAAGAGATATATTATACGTATTCATAATATCAATGAGTTGTTACTAGCTGATAAAGGTTTGGAACTTAGATTAAAGCTAAATGAATTTAATGTATCTAAATCTTCAAATGTAAACGTCTTGTTGTCATAAACAGCTCTTACGTAATCATCTCTTACAAAAGTTACATTACTATTACTATCTACAAAAAAGTTATGACTGGCCATAACTGGTGACATGTTTTGATCTTTAACTAAATAGCTCAAATTAAACACATCTAAATCTCCTCTATACGTAATAATAGGTGTATCTGCTTTATTATATAATACATCATACCCTGATAAGACGAACCTATTAATATTGTTATTCAGCTCTAAATTAGTTCTTGGAAATATCTTTGTATTTGTTTTCTCTGTATAACTATACTCATATATCTCCGGATACACAGACAATGTTTTAGTTTGTGTAGAATCCTTCTCAACTTTAAGCTTGTAGTAATACACATTTAAATCCTTTTTAAATCTATTACTAATTTTATCAAAATCGTTAGTATTTACAGACAGTGAAATATTATCAGTAAACGGATCTTCAAATTTATTACCTTCAAATTTTAATTGCTCAATTACAAAAAAGCTACTTGTTTGTATAAACAGCGTATCATACATTAAGTCAAAATTTAAAACTCTACTTGAGAGATCATTTACAATAGTAGTACTATATTTTGTTGACAAGTACGGTAGTAAATCAAAAATTTCACCGCTGGAGCTAGTTGCTGTATTTTTTACGTAAATTTTACCTTGTAAGTTTTTAGAGTTGAATCTGTCAAAAGTAGCAGACGTATTGGTAACTGTAGTAGTGGTTTCAAAAACAGTATCATCATAAAAATAACTCTCCGGAGCGAAATTATATTCAAAGTTTAATTTATCAGTAAATCTACCTCCTTCATATTTAATATACGAATTATTAAAACTAGTAAGTTGTAAGTTTAATGAAAAATTACCAGTCAATCCTTCAGTAACTGAAGTAGAGTCATCTACTAAAGCGCGTTGTATGGAAGCATTACTTAAACTGGCAATACCACCTTCTATTAAATCGGAGTAGAAGAATTGCTGTGAAGTATTAGAAAATGCGCTTAAATCAGAAGAGATAGGATCTGGTAAAAACTCAGAATCAGACTTCATAAAATAAGCGCCATCAATAACACCTGCAGATTCTATATTAGTATTTAAAAAATCGACGTTGGTAGTTGTAGGCTCTATAAGCTCTTCATACGGGCAAAAATATCTAAAGAAAATATTATATGCAGATGAAGGAAAATATGGTGATGTTTCACGTGCAGTTAACCCATTTGTAAACGAAGAAAGCCCAGACCTTTTAGTTTCAGTAAAAGAGGTTGTATCGACAGTATTATAATTAAAATCGAAACCTTCATCGTATAAATTATCATAAAATTGATAACCATTTAATATAAGATTTTTTACTGTATTAGGATTTTTAATAGTTAAATTATCCCTAAAATAATTATTATCTTTTACTAAACCGAAGACATTACCAAAAAGATCTTTCTTACCATCATCTATATAACCTTCATCAAAGAGAAATGCTAGATCAGTGTTTTCATTTCGTTTGTCGAACTTAGAACTATAACCAATATAAGATGTATCCTCCTTACTGGTATTAGGCTGTAATTTGGCCACACCACTAGATATGTTTTTAAAGAAATTACTAGGTTCGATGTTAAAAACAAGTATATCCTGATTGTTAGTAAATACTTTTGGATCAGGAAATATAAAAAGACTATCTGGCTCGTACTGATCACTTAATTCGAAGTTAATAGCTGGTGCTTGTATAACATTAATGCCAGTATTTGTAGGTTTAAAAAATCCGGCTTCCCTTTTTGTGCTTATCTTATTAGCAAACACACTAGCTGTGGTGGGATTTTCTTGATTTAAGAAATCACTATACGGTTTATCTGCTTTGATAAGAATATCATACACATACTCACCTGTTGAATTTGAAGAAATATAATAAAAATCTGTACCAATATATTTTTCTGTAAGTGACCTCTTATTATCGAAAATACTATCTACCTCTAAATATAACTTTAAGATCTCACTATAACCTTCAAATACTTCTGACGTTAACTCAGAGTTACTAGTAAGAAATATATCATCGGAAGGTAGATCGTCCGGACTATAACTTAAAAAGTGGTTACCGTATTCTGTTTCGTCTGGTTCCTGATTGAAGTAAGAAGTATAAACATCAAAATATTCAGTTAATGAGATACGAATATCATTTTTTATAGTACTAAATTTATAATCTATTGAACTATCTTCACGGTTATCTAGAAAATTGAGTATTGTACTGTAAGCACTTTTAACTACATTAAAATTAC
>Ga0209535_1002009_pt1 | contig 13398 bp, 20 predicted proteins | sample LinPmetageLP28_FD_184041 | JGI IMG/M metagenome (GOLD analysis project Ga0209535, IMG submission 184041) | Marine viral communities from the Pacific Ocean - LP-28 (SPAdes) (version 2) | ecosystem: Environmental > Aquatic > Marine > Oceanic | place: Pacific Ocean | collected 2009-08-22 | reverse complement strand
ATATACTCTATCACCCACTTCTAACTCTGGACTTAAATCTTCTGCTGGTATTTCACTAATATCTATACTTTGTTCATTTAATCTAAGTGAATTACCTAATCGATTGACGTTCCCAATTCTAAAATCTTCTCGATCTGAATCTCCCCAATCAACAGTTTCCATATCGGGATCATAGTCATAGAAATAATCATTTGCGTAATCTTCCATTGAGTCATCGTCAAAACCATACATATAAACACTACCTTGTCTATAAGCTTTTTCCCAAACATCTTCTTCACCTTCAACTTCATATTCATCTAAATATGCTTTACCAACGCCTTCTGTTCCAATAAGTGGAGTAAAATCTGGTGAGTCCACAGTTCCTTCATGATTGTCCCAATTATCAACAATCCATTTAGCCCATATTCTGCCGTAGTCCATCGCTTGTGCTTTTGAATCGTCATTTACTCCAAATAATTTTACTAAATTTAAGTATCTCTTTGCGGTTTTATTTTTACTAAACTCACCGTTATCCGCTATTTCTTTTAATTCATCATAAGTAAATCTATTAGCGATAGTATTCATTACTTTTACTTCTGCTTTTGTAAAGGACTCAAAGTCCCTACCTTCATTAAGATTTGGTCTTGTGGTATTTTTTGAAATATGATTATATAATTCTTCCCCTAATTTTTGTCCAAATTTAGTATCACTTGGGTAATGTACTTTTGCCATATTTCTACTAAGTGCTATATCATCTCCTATTTTCATTAGTTGTTCCTCATGTTCAGGATAAACGTCCCCCAATAATCGAGCAATAAATCTTCCCTGGGTAGCATGTCCTGAAGGATATGAAGGAGTTGAGGCCGATTTAAGTGAGTTAGGATTAAAATCCATTCCTATAGCATCAGCTACTTGTCCAGGACGTGGACGATTATAATGATATTTAAGTTTCAGAATAATAGACCTAACCCCTGCCATGTATTTTTTAATTAATTGGAGAGGATAGTCTAAATCTTTAGAATCTAAGTAATTCTTAAAATGTTGGTCAACATCATCCGCACTCTCAACAAAACTATCGTCAACCAAAATAGAGTCTAGATGTTCCAATTCTTTTTCAGTTTCATCTGACTCATTTTCCGGTGGTAAAATATTCTTAAATTTTTCTAGTGGGAATCCTGTTAGTTCTCCCCAATCTTTTTCCATCCTTTTTATATGTTTTTCTTTTGGTTTCTCTATATAAACTAAATCGTTCAAACTATCGTCTTCCTCAATTGGTCCGATTTTTTCTCCATCATAAGCCCAGTTGGTTAAGTCTTCATCTAGTGGTTCATTAATTACCTGTTGTTCTCCTCTTGATTCATATATTTGTTTGTTTCCGTGTACTAATCCCCAATCTTTAATAAGTGAACCAGCTCTTGCATTTGCCTCATCTTCTAGGTCAGTTCCAGATTGAATACCTGGGTTATCTTGGATGTGTTTCCAGTAATACTCTTCGTCTCTTTCTAGTTGGTGGTGGTGAACAAGTTCATGAGCTAAGGATCTTAACACATCAACTAAAGCCCTATCTTTAACATATACGTGAACTCCTTCGTCTTTTGATTGATAAGCAGTCGTATCTATATTAGAATTCTTGTCCCCTCCTTTTTTATCATATCGTAAAGTTACTGGAGGTAGTTCATTAATATCCAATTCATCCTTACAGAATCCAACGAATTTATTTATTTCTACATCTCTATCCGTCTCTGTTAGTTTATTTTCGTTTAGTCTTTGTACTTGTTCATTATATTTTACCGACATATATTCTTGTTTATCATCAGCTGATGTCAGCTCAGGATTATTAAACTTCTTAAGTAAGTCATCAATATCCATCTTTATTATTTTATAAGTGCCCCAGTTATAACTGTCACTATTGGTACGAATTGGTCTAACTCTAACTCTTAATTTCAAATCGTCTGAATCTAGTTCCATTATTGTAATTTCATAAGGAGCCCCTTTTAGTTTAATTGGTTCTCCCATGGTAACCCCTATTCCACTAAGTTTATCACTTATCTCTTGAATCTTATTTAATTTTTGACTGTCCTCGTCCTCTATTCGTTCAATAGCACGATTAATGGTATATGTGGCACTTGAGTTATATTCTGTCGTAAACTCTTCATAGTAATCAGATTCCCACCACCAGTCGTTAAGACTACCAAAGACACTTCCAATATCTTCGACAACATAAGTAATCATGTCTTCTAAGGTATCCCCATTCTTCTGTCTATTTTGTTTATAATAGGTATATATCATCTCCTTTATGGGTATAGTAAATTCTGTAATTTCGTCGGTGTCAAACCATCCAGTGGCCCCTCTTTTTTTCAATTGATTTTCCCATTCTTCTCTAATATCCTTAGCGGTTGCATTTACCATAGCGGGGTTTATTGCATAACAATAATCAGTTAGTAAGTCATCCACCAATCTATTCCCCATTATATTGTCTTGCATTCTGCTCGAAACTTCGGACCAATCCTCACCCCGATCTCCCGCACCATTCATGAGGACTTTAGTAATATCTTTAGATAGAACTGGAGAAACATAACTAAAATACTTTTCCAGTAACTTTTTGTTTTCATCGTTAAGAGCCGAGGCAGCATATCCCTCGTTCCATTCTTCATCTGCACTATCACAAGCAAATGGGTCATAGTAACTAGGATCATAATTGTTTTGGACAAAGTCTCTAACTATGTCAAAATCCCAGTCCTCCATCTGAAAAATCTCGGCCGCTTCTTGTTCTCCTAATTTCAAATCAACATAAATTAATTCATCGTCAACCTCGTAAACCACTGTCTCGTTATTATTTTGGTAATCATCTTCGAAAACGTCTGCGTCAAATTTTCCTTTAACTATACCCATTAGCTTTTGGAGGTCTGTTAATTCAGTAGTAGGTACCTCGTCTTCAAATCCAGGAGGGTTAGGTACCATATCTGGCTCTTCAGTAAGAAGTTTAATAATATTTTCTATGTCAGTAATTTGTTTCATTAGTTAGTTCTATAAATATAATACCAAGTTCCATCTTCAGTTTGTTCTTCATGTTCTTCACCGTCATATCCTGCTAAATTTTCTCCTCTATAACCATCACCTACTACACCTTCTATAAAAGCTTCTTTATCAATATATCTTTCTAGTTCTTCAGTTCCATATCCCATGTCTTTCAAATAGTTTACAGGGTCATCTTTAATGTCCTGCAGATACGATTCAACATATTCATCTTTTTGGTCGTCAGACCAATCTCTTGACTCCTCTAGTTCTTCTTCCAACTCCGATATCTTTATTTCTAGTTCTTCCGCTTCACCTTCTAAGTTTTCAATTTCTTTTTCATCACGTGCCCAACTTGAGGAGTCTTTGTCATATAATTCCTGTACTCTTTCTTCGTATTCTGTTAGTTGTCCTTGTTTTTCTGTAAGTTTGTCGAATATATCCTGATCGAAATACTGCTTATCGTCTTCATCCAAATATGATTCTGGTTCATCATATACCCACTCTTCTACACTACCTCTCCAATCTTCTGCAACATCGTCACCATCTACATACCACTCTATATTATGACCAAATCCTTCGTAACCAATATCATCTATAAGATTTTCTACATATTCATAATTAGCAACATCTGCTTCTGAGTCTGTTGCCACTGCATATTCCGCGCCATCGTATTGGAAAATTGGTAACGTATAATGAGTATATTCCTCGTCAATAATATCATCTATATTAAAGTCTTCTTCATTTGTTAAACCTAAATGATTAACTAAAGCCTCAATTCTTGGGTCTCCGTAATTTTGTCCTTTACGAGCCTCCGTCCAAGCCCCTTTCATCACATCATAAGTAACTTGTAATGTTCTTTCTACCTCTTGAGGTATTCCTATCTTAATGTCACTTATTTCTTTATCAGTTGCATCATAGTAAAGTTCTTTACCTCCACTGTAACTTTTATAAAGGGCCACCTTATATAAGGGATCACTCTCTGGTAAGTTTTTATTAAGGATATACATTAACGCTCCCTTTCTAGAGTAACTATTAAAATGTCCATCTTTTTCTGCCGCAGTACACCACTTTGTTCCCGCACCATAAAAACAAGAGGCTTCATGAGTTGTTGGTACTACCACTAGGTATGAATCGTCTTCATATACTTTCTTTGCTCCAGTTCTTTTTATTTCTTTTTTAGATAAATTTAATTGAGCATCTTGGAATGATTTGGATAAATCTTTAACAGACTTATATTGGTTGATGTCTCTTTCCGTATATTTTTCAGGATATCTGTAAAAATGTGATAGTGTTGTTTTAACTTCCATCTCAAACTTTTCTAGTTCATCATCACTTTTACTTACCTTATTATATTGTTTAGCCAACCACATTAGATATTTGTGGTTATCACTAGGGTCTAATTTATCTAAAAATTGCCAATCATACATGTTTAGATTACCAAATTTCTTTTTGGCATCACTCATACGACTTTCAATTAATAGGACTTCTTCGATAATGTTCATAAAGATGTTAGTTTAATAATAAATATCATGTCTTTTGTATTGGTAGTCTTATATATTTTTTTTATCTTTGTAATGTTAAAGATATTTATAAAATATAATAAAAACACCATATGTTAATAATAAAAGTACAGAAAGGAAATATAGAAAAAGCGTTAAAACAAATGAGAAGGAAATTTGTTAAGACTCAAACTATGAAAGATTTACGTACTCAAAAATATTATAAGAAACCTTCTGAAAAAAGAAGAGAACAATTAGAGAAGGCTAAAAACTTGTCAAAGTGGAAGATTGACCACGACGAAGAATAAAAAAGTAACTAACTACTTATTAATTTAACCACATCAGTTAGTCTCACATACCAATGACCCTGATGGTTTAATTTCTCCCCTTCCCATAACTTACCTAAATTTTTATTAGTTTCTAGTTCCTTTTCTTTATACTTATACCAATCAGGGTTAGGTAACTCAGAATAATGATCCCACAATTCTTTTTCAACTATTTCTGGTTTTTTTTCATGTTCCATAATTATATGTTTTGTTTAGTAATTCATAATTAATAACTCTTCTCCTTTGGATTGTTTTTTGCCTGCTTTAGCTCCGGCTGCTTTTGCGAACTCTTTTCGTTCCCATTTATAGTTTTGTTGTGGGAACCATGTATGTAGTAATTCAAAATCATAATAACTTAGTGAAAACTTACCTTTCATATTCTGTAAGGTGTCCGCAACTCTTTCATGATCTTTACGATCGAAATCATGGTTTGAGTAATAGTTTTCTGTTTTCCAATAAGGTGGGTCTAGATAAACGTATGTGGTAGGTGAATCATATTTTTCCACCACTTCTTGAAAATCCATATTCTCAACAACTGTTATCATTTCAAATAATTTGGTCCATTTTGGGTTAGATAGTTTATCTCTAAAGGTGTCGAACTTAGACTTGTATTTACCTTTTAGGTCGATAAAAGACGCCCCATCAGGATTAGTACCACTCCAAACTTGGGTTAGTACATAGGCGTATTTAATCGCCATTGGTATGTCTCCATCTTTATCAATAACTAAATTATCTGAAAATATTTCTTTCTGGTATTCGTAAAACTTATCTTTATCTTGTGATTGGATACCTGACATGTAGTCTAACATCCCTTTATGTTTAGTGGATAAACACTTAAAGAAATTTGTATTCAATGGATTGAAGTCGTTATACACTACAGTTTTTAAGTTCATTAGTGAATCTGGGTTCATCTTAAAGAATACCCAATACATACCCCCAAACGCCTCAACGTAGGTTTCTATATCAGAAGGTATATAACCTGATATCCATTTACCTATTTTACTTTTACCTCCAATATAACTTAAACACATTTTATAAATTATTTACGTTTATATAATTAAAGTATCCTTCTAGGGTACTTACTTTATCTTTTGATTCTGTTAATTTTTCTAGAGCTTTCATTGCTTCCTCCACTTGTTGTGGGTGTTCCCCAATACCTACACTATTTTCCATATAATTATTCAAAGTAAAAAGAGCTTCAGTTCGTTCAGCTTCACATTGTGCCATTAAGGCATCATACATTAATTTTCTTCCTTCCATATTAGTTGTTTATTATTTCGTCGATTGGGCTTTCAGCGACACTTGTTATTTTCCATTCAAAAGTACAACCTTCATATAACTTAACGGTTTTAACTTCTGCTTCTGTTATAGACATTGCGTCTACCAATTTTTGTCTGGTTGTTGTTTTTACTTTATTTGTTTCCATATCAACAAACTTTTCTTTTACTTTTACCAAGTAGTATTTAGATTCTTCCATTTTTATATTTTTTTATTATTTAATTATACTAAAACTTTTAGAGTTATTCAACTCCTCTAATAATTTTCTTTCTTCTTTAGTTATTTTTTTAGGTGTTATTGGTACTAGTTCTACAATCAAGTCACCTACATTATACCCTTCTTCATTTGTTAAACCCTTACCAGCAACTCTAAGTCTATGATTAGGTTTAGAGTATTCTCCCACTTTAACTTTAATCTTACCAGTTAGTGTTTTTACCTCTATTGACCCCCCTAAGATTAAAGTAGGGAATGGTATTTTTTTACTTATTATTAAATTATCACCTTCTCTTGTAAAAATAGGGTGAGCTTTTTCATTTAATTTAATAAAAAGATTACCAGGACCACGCAGTGTTTCATTACCTAAACCAGCGTAAAAAATTGTTTCTCCATTTTTAACTCCTTTGGGTACATCGAATGTTATTTCCTGTGAAATTTTTTTATAATGGTATTCTCTTCCACTTCCACTACATGTTGTACATTTAGTTCTAAATGGACCCATTAATGTAATGGTACCCGCACCGTTACAGTGTCTACACACTTTCATTTGTTGACTTTTATCTAAAATTACTCTGTTAAATCTTATAGTTTTAGTTGTCCCATTATTAATTTCCTCTAATGTTACATCAACATTGGCGTTAAGATTTTCAGCCTGTTGAACGTTCCCTCCTCTTTGTTGTCCATGAAAAAATTGGTCGAATATATCATCTTGACCCATATTACCACCCGAAAATGGGTTATTTCGTCTATTATCGTACTCATTTTTTTTATTTTTTTCACCTAATGTACCGTAAGCTTCTGATATGTTTTTGAATTTTTCGCCGTCCCCTCCCATATCTGGATGGTGTTCTTTGGATAATTTTCTATAGGCCCTCTTAATTTCCTCCGGTGTAGAATCCTCTCTGACGCCAAGTATATCGTAATAATTGTTCATTTTTATTTTTTTTATTTTATATTTATTTAATATGAAGACATATCGTATAATAATAACAAAAAATAGGAAGAAAAAGAAGCTTGTTTTCGAAACTAATGTAAAAAAGAATGCAACCCAGCGTTTTAATAAATTAGTTAGAAATAATAAGATACTTTTCCCGGTAAGATTTATTAGTAATAAGAATCCGATAGAGGTTAACTTTGAGTTGTTACTCCTTAAGCGTCGTTCTTCTAAAATGGACACTAATCTGTCTCTTAGGGATGAAATGGGTCGGGTACAACAACCTATTCTAAATAATGATGATTGGGTATTGATTAAGCATAAACCTTATGATTATGAAGAATCCTTTAAGGTCCATGGGTTTGATGAACGTTTATGCTTAGTCGATGTTATTTCTCAAATAATAACACCTCTACTAAATAAGAACAAAAAGGATACTGGTCATGTTTATCGTTTCCACAACAAGATATGTTTTGAGGTTGGTTCTTCTATTAATTTAATGGTTATGAAAAATCGTTATGATTCTATTAGGGTATATGATAAGTTAAAGGATCTTTATACTCGTAAAAAAAGTCTTAGAATATTATTTTCAGGGGAGGTACCTAAATCTAAAAGAAGTGGTCTTTATACTAAATTAGGTAGTTCTTTGGGTATTGATAGGGATTACTTATGGAGAAGTATGACTAGGTAAGTTTTTAATTTAAGCACATTCTAAATTCCATATCCTCCAGTATTATTATTTGAAACACGCCATCAATGACTGATAGGGTTCCTTGTTCGTTAAGTCTCTCTGTTAATCCTTGACTTAACGTGTCATCAAATATTTTTCTAAACTCTATTAAGTCTAAAACCGGATCACCTTCCTTTATAAACTTACTTAGCGATAAAGGTTCTAGTCTTTTTAATATTCTAGGTATAAATTCTTTCATTTCCCCACCTAAAGACTCATCAAGTTTTTTTTCTATTTTGTTTAGATATTCTTTTACTGTCATCTATTAATAAATATCGTTTATTAATATTAAATCTATTTTTTTCTCTAGTGCTAATACAAAATTATCAACGAATTTTTTGTAGTTTATTTTTTGAAGTTCTTTATCAGATATTTCTGTAATAAACTCGTGTTTTATATTTTCTTTCTCACCTGTTAATATAAGTTTTATCCCGTTCTCTAAAACCTTTTTTTGAATTTTGTATGTAAACATTTCTTATTGTTTTTTAATAAATCTAAATTTTATTTCGCCTATAGTCATTTCAAACTCTTCCGAATATTCTAACTCACCCCACCTATTTAACTCCCACACCTCTCTTTGTAAATTCATATGATTATTTGAGTCTAACATTAATTCAATGTTTATCCCAGTGTGTTCTATATCGTTAGATATAAAAGTTGCTATTTTTTTGATATCTTCGAAATCCATTTTTTTAATGTTCTAAACAAACCTTCTGTTTGTTCTTCTACTTTTATTTCTTCTTGGGGTTTATTTATTCTTTCTATTATTTCTTCTCCCATTCCCTCTCTAATCTTTTGTATAAACTTATTTTTATGCATTTCTATATTAGTATCAACTCTTCTTTGGTCGTTCTTTAGTCGTTCAAGATGTTTTTCTTTTATTTCCATTAGTTATAATTAAGCAAAAAAAATGAGAGAATAAAGTTTAATTCTCTCATTTAATAAAAACCAATATTAATTAAAATTTACTTAGCGGGGTTTGACCTCTCAAAGTATTCCTGAACCGTATGTATTATCCACACACATCCCGAAGTAAAAACTCCGTAGAATAAAGCAGTGAACGGCATAAACAATAGCTCATCTTCAAATTTAATAATCTTGTTTACTGGGTTATCAACAAACCATCCCAGAATGGCACCAACCCAAAATGATGAACACATCATACATGATAATAATTCATCTATCCATTTTGATTTGGATTTTAACCAGGTACGGGGTGTTTCAAAAATACTTCCGTAAACTACTATGTTGGTTAGTCCATACGCTAGTAGTATATATATTAATCCATTATTCATTATTTTCTATTTTTTCTTCTTCATCTACTTTTATTAAAAGATTTTCTAAGTCCGTTAGAGTACTTGACTTAAAAACATTTTTAAGTTCTTCTACTTTCTTTTTGAATAGGTCTTCTTTTCTTTCTCTATCTAAGTTCTCGTTTATCACCTCTTCTAAGAAATCTAATAATACGTCAACGTTAATTTTATTCTTTTCTCCGTAGAAGTGATACAACACTTTACCATCATCATTAGGTCCAGTTTTGTGAAACTTTATTTCAGGAGAAGGGGAATCTTTTATTGTCCATTTTGGATAAAATAAACCTCCGACTAAAACTATATTTTGACTAAATTTTATTTCTTGTAAATAAGGTGATAATATGTCTAATCTTTCTTTAATCATTATATTATAATTCCGTTAAATATACAAAGTAATATATAGGATAGGGATAATCCCAAAATAAATAATCTTCTACCACTAAAGTTGATTGTCTTGGGTTCATTTGACCCCAACCAGTTCCAAAAAAACTCAATCGATTCTTTTATCACATTAAGTAATGAAAGAAATAGTAATAGTAATAAAAATTTATTTAATAAGATTAATCCCATTGTTTTCTATTTTCGTTTATTTCTAATCTAAGTTTTTGTGATATATTTTTAACCTCTTGTAGGTTTTTTCTAACTCTAACCGCAGCCGCTTTATTATTTTTTGTATAGACTTTTGTTACATCGTCTTCTAGTTCTTCAACTAATTTTTTTAATTCAAAATACGTATTCATTTCTTAATTTTTTTTATTTTCTTTTTGTTCATTATTATTTAGTCCTTCTATATATGAAGACCATAATTGTATAGCGTTCATTGTTTCCGTAAGTTTTAGAAGAATCTCTTTTATTTTTTCTACTTTTTCACTAGAATTAATGTTTTTAGTATTAATCATTTCTTCTAGTTCATATTCTAATCTCTCTTTATTGGAGATTAAATCAAGTTCAACCACTCTCATTATTTTCATATAGTATAAGTTTTTCAAAAATTTATGAATAAAATCCTGGAAATAAAGCCTATCTCATGGCTTTTTCAAAGATATTGTAAACTTCTCCTAAAATATCCAATTCGCTTTTGGTTCTAACACTATTATAGTTAAAACATTTTTCCCAAAACCATTTTATTTTAGTTTCAACATTTTTTTCTTTTTTTATCGTATAAAAAGATTCCAATGAAAACTCTCTAAAATAATCTACTACTTCTTTAGTATCATTAATCTCAATACCTTCTTTAATAAAATTATTTTTATTTTTTTCCCAACACCACATAAAGTGTTCTTCCATTTTCTTTTTAGTGTTAATATGTTCTGAACCTAGATAGGTACTAAATACTATTTCAAAAAATGATTGTAGATATTCGTTGTAGAGATTACTTTTTTCTAAGGTGATTCCGTGTGCATGATAAAACCACTTGGTAAAGTCTTCCTTAACTGGTGTTGATACGTATTCAAAAAATTCTCGTGGGGTTAATCCCGTACTATCCTGTTCCATATAAAATAAATATAGAATGTGTCGTCCTTAAGTAAACTTACTTTTTAAGATGTTTTAATTGTGAATGGGTCACCTCCCTTTCCAGCCTTAAAAGAAGAGTCAAAAGTTACACCACCTCTAGTAATAGCGTTAGGGTGAACTGTGTTGGTTATTTTAGCACTATTTTTATGTCTATTAGGGTGTAATGATGCGTGTTGTTGTTTTGCTTTTTTATAAACTTTACCCTTTTTCATGTCTTTAGTGAACTGTTTACCTAATTTAATGTCGTATTCTCCACTCATTGTATTAAGTGTTACTCCATCGTAACCAAAATCTCCTGTAAGTTTTAAGTTAGCCGCCTTATCATTTGATGTTCCTGGTAAATATGTAGGATTTTCTCCTTTGAATTCTGTAGGTTGTTGGTACTGCATATTATTAGTTATAGATTTATCGTACCCTATATCATCAGTAAAACTAGGACTAAACATGTCATTTAATCCAGCAACCGAATTTCCTGTAGTGTTAGGAGTATTTGTTTGTCCTCCAGAACTTGTTGCCGCTTGGTTTGGTGACCCTACACCTACTGAAGGACCACTCCCTGTTGGACCTAAACTTTTGGGTCCTTTAGGATTTTTAATTATAGTTTTTTTATCTACTGGTTCTAATGCAGCAGAGGTAATATCGGTTGTGGAAGATTCCCTAAGAATATTAGTTACAACTCTCCCAAGTTGTTCTTTGGTTAGGTAAATCTTTTTCATTTTTATAAATATTTGTTATGTCTTGTATTTGTATTGTGATTAAACATTCCCTTAATCCTATTAAGTTGTTCACTTAATGCTTGATTGTTTTTTTCCTCTAAAATGACTACGGTACCTCCTGGACGAGTAATAAAACTTTCGTATCTTACTTTTTTAGTTTCTTTTCCATTAGTTATCGTCCATTCTCTACCTTCGATTTTATAACTGTTAGGGGTTAGAGATAAGATTTGTTCTGGAGTATCAATTACATGTTCATGAATTGTAAGAACATTCTCATTAATATCTTTTTTTGAAGTGGTAGTTTGTACGTCTGGAGAATATCTTCTGTTATTATTAGCCATTTTATTACCTAGTGCTAAGTTTTTAGACCTTCTTTCCGCAGCCTTAGATAACATCTCACCTGTATTGTTTGCACCTCCTTCAGCGTTAGTCATCGTAATATTAGCTACTTGTTGTCCATCAACTCCTTTTCCTGTGTTATTACCAGTCTCGATAGACCCCTTAAGGTAATCAACATGTCTTTTCTTTTGTGTATCTGTCAATGGTTGGTCATACTCAATTCCTGTCTGTCCAGAACTATAATAAACATCCTCAACAAATTCGTCTTGTGTTTTATTATTTCGATACATAGGTGGTTCAATACTATTCCCTTTATCGTCCTTCAAAAAATTCTTAATTTTTTCAGCTGCTAATTTTATTCCTTCGGCATTAGTTTTACCCTGTTCTGCGTTTATCTTATCATAAATTTTCATTGCTTGTGGTTTTTCAAATTGTTCTTCTAAAGTACCACAACAAGTTTTATCATAATTTCCGTCACCACATGGACAACCATATCCATGATTTTGTGTTTGTCTTTTCATCATTTGATTTTCTTTTTCTCTTCCCATGTCATATAGACTATATCTGTTTGGAAGTTTTATCTCATAATTCCCGTCATCACTATATTCACCAGATCCGCCATTATTACAGCAACTAGTTTCTAGTTCGTCTGTTCCTAAATCTATTTCTAAATCACAACAGTCTTCCAAATCCTCGTCTGTCCAACCTTGATATAGTTCTATTTCATTGATTAGGGTTTTTCTTACTGACTCCTCTAAAGATTTACCCATAATTTTATGTTTTATTTTATTTTTCATAGTATTTTCTAATATTGCCTTTTCGACTTCCTTTTCAGTTAGTTCGCTATTATAATATAAATATCCCGTATCTTCAGATATTCTCCTACCTATATTGTAATGTTTACCTCTAGGAGTTTTTATTCTTTGATTTTTAACTAAGTCTTTAGCTATCTTTCTTTTTCTAACACCTAACGGTGTTAATTTAATCTTTTTACTTTTTCTTTTCTTTTTAGGTTTATCGTAAAAATCTAAAGCGTTAATATCTCCTTGGTTACAATAGGGAAATGTTTTACATTTATCTTTTATTTTTACAAACTTACCCCCTGGTCCTCCGTACATAGGAAAATTAGGGTCTTTCAAAGCTCTCCAATTATCAGAGTTTTTTGCCCATACCTGTGGTGTAATATAAGCACCAGCGTCACTAGATGTTGTTTGTTCTTCTATAGAGGTATTACCACTAAAAGCGTCAATTAAATCTTGTTTTACAACATCTTCCATTACGATGAAGTATTTGAAATGTATCCTGTCCAGAAACTTCTTCTAATCCAAAGTGCCTTATAAAGTTGTACTATTGCATTTTTAGCTATCTTCACTGTGGCATCTTCAAAATCTTTACTCTTAAATGATTTAGCTAACATTTGCTCCACTTTCTTTTCAAGTTTAGTTTCGTAGTCCTTTAGTTCTTTTCTCGCTAAAACCCCTATTCTTTTTTCATCTGCATCTGTAAGGGCTTCTTGTATCACCCCCCCATGTTTA
>Ga0209535_1002008_pt1 | contig 13399 bp, 22 predicted proteins | sample LinPmetageLP28_FD_184041 | JGI IMG/M metagenome (GOLD analysis project Ga0209535, IMG submission 184041) | Marine viral communities from the Pacific Ocean - LP-28 (SPAdes) (version 2) | ecosystem: Environmental > Aquatic > Marine > Oceanic | place: Pacific Ocean | collected 2009-08-22 | reverse complement strand
CTTCTTATCATACATTGACTTGTCTAACTTGACTAGGTCGTCAACCCGCACGTTTAGTAGGTTTGCATCGATACGTTCTGCAATCTTCTCTTCCGCCATCTCCATAGTAATGTATAATACATTCTTGCCTTGCATCATATTACTTGCTGCAAAGTGACACATTGCGAGGGACTTACCTACACCAGTACCTGCTAGGATGATGTTAAGTGACTTTCGAGGAATACCTCCTTTGGTGATCTTATTCATATAATCAAGATCAAACGGTACTCTCTCTTCTTTGTGATGGTAGAAGTCGAATCGTTGTTGATAGTCTTCGATGAAGTCGTGACCGATATGATTATCAAACGATACTGCTAGCGCTTCCGATAGTACTTGTGGAATAGCTGTCTTCGTCTTGCTCTTACTTTTACCATCAATAATATGGATTGATTCCATGATGGCATTATACACGGCCTTCTCTTGACAGAACTCTTCTGTCTTATCGACCAACCACTGTTCGTTAGTATCCTCATCTACAGACATTCTCTCGACTTGAGAGACCGACTCGTTGTAGTCTACTTCCCGTAACTCCTCGCCATCAAGTTCAATAACCAATGCCTCCTTCGAGGGAGGTACATTGTACTTCTCCATGTACTGCTTGATCTTAGTTAACAGCAGTCGATCGGTTACTGTTTGGAAGTATTCTTCTTTTAGGAATGGAAGCACCTTACGTGCATACGATTCGCTGTTGATAAGCTGACTAAGAATATTCGTTTCTATCGTCATCAAAAACCTTCTCTTCAATCATATTAACAAGGATGTTGCCAAGGGTATTCTCAAACTCACTACCCGAAGCGTTACCTTCTATCACATTGTAATTAAAAGACAGCACACCTTCGTCCGATATCTTTACCACGTCATAAGACAGCACGGTTCCCTCGTACTCGCCTTCGACTATCATTATCGGACAAACACCGTCTTTGTCCTTAGCTTCAAGGACAGCGTACTTGGGAATCATACTGCTAGTTCGTCTTCTTCTTCTTGCTCGACAAAGCTGGTAGATCCATACGTAAACTCTTGCTTCGCGGCCGAATCAATTCGATCTAGGAACTCTGTAGTAAAGTACTTCTCTGGCTCTTTTAAAATTACCTTAGCGTATACCTTAGACCCGTCTGGCATCTCATATCGGTTTGCCACCTTCTTGATCAGCTCATACTTTTCTGCCAACTCCAGTAAACCATAGTACCTGTCTAGACCTTTGTCGTAGGTCAGTAGAACATGGACTTCCTTGTTCTCTTTAGTCAGCCGGCTCTTAGTCATCTTAACTCTGATAATGCTACCAACAACTTCCTTGCCATCCTTCTCTTTACGCTTGGATAGGAAGCAGATCTGGCTAGCAGTATATTTGAGCCCACTGCCACCTGCCATCTCTTTAGTTGGGATGTAAGCACCTACCATCTCGTACACATGGTTAGTTACTAGTAGAGGTACGTTAGCTTTAGCTAGCTTGAGATTGAGTACTCGGAAGGTTGCCTTTAGAATAGCAGCCTTAGTCATATCCTTAGTCTCACTACCTGCGTGAGTATCCTCTACTTCCTTAGTTGTCGACATCTGACCGAGTGAGTCAAGTACCATCAGCATAGGAGGCTTGTCACCCTTTTGCTCATTGTAGTTGTCAACAATCTGAAGTGCTATGTGTCTGAACTTCTGGATAGTGTCTGGCTCTGATACGATTACACGATTAGTATCAATACCTCGCGATGACATCATCTCCTTAGTTACAGCAGCCTCAGTATCGAAGTAGAACACCGCACCTGTTGGGTTGTCGTCCAGAAAACGTTTCACCACGCCCATTACAAAGAAAGTCTTACCTGTAGCCGACTCTCCAGCAAATGCTGTAATCTTATTATTAGGAACACCACCATAGATGCTACCACTTAGAGCAGCATTTAGGATATAGCTTCCCGTATCAATAGTGCCAGAAAACTCTGCACTAGCTAACCCGTCTTCAGCAATAGATGTATTGTCATCGTTTAGCTGCTTGACCATGTCACGAAAGAAATCACTCATTGGAGTCCTCATCATTTAGTTTATCAATAATCTTTTTCTTTAAGCGTTGCAGTGAACGTTTTTCCTTTTTGTTCTCTACAGTGTTCCGGTTACTATACAGCTCTACTAACTTATTATCAACATCTATAAGCATTACCTTAAGTTGGCTTTTGTCAGTAACCCAATCGATCATACTGGTGTCGTCTTCTTCCTCTATCTCAACCTCAATAGTTGACCACGGCATGTCGATTTCACCAACAGTAGCTGCTTCTATTTTCTTTGTTGGTTTAGGTTGTGTCAAGTTCATGTTAGCTGCTATCAGTAGAAGGACAGCGAGTGGGTCGAACACGAACACTATAAGCAGTATAACCCACCGAACAGCTTCATCGAGTAGGTCTTTTGCTTGATCTCCATATATTAGCTCTGCAATATATTTAAGAGGACCAACTTCCGCTTCCAGGCTAATTTGTTCTTTCTTAAACGGTATGAGATTTTGCTGGTGTTCATTAATGCGACTGACCGCAGCATTGATCGTCTCGTTAAGAGCTTGTCGTTCTTCTTTTTGACTAGCGCGAGTCGCGATCGCCCCAGTTTCGCCTCTAATCCTTTCGTAATCGATGAGCGTCTGGACTGCACCATCAAGTTGTTCCAGTACGGTCTCTGCGTCTTCAATAACACGTTGCTGATTATCAATGAGTCGTTCCAACTGTGTGATCTGGAGCTCATTAGTTCCTCCCATTTGTATAGTCTGATCAAGGTGAGCCTTCGATAGGAAACCAAAGATACCCATCGATGTAATCAACATCAACACAACTACAGCAGTGGTGAGGTAGGTTTTAAGAAGTAGTGGGGTGATGTGCCAGTTGCGATATAGCCATGAAGCAGTGACTAGTTTACCAACTTCAAGTACACCACCCATAATAATGATTGCTACCTTTGCACTTGAGAAGATAGCAACTAAGCCTGCAATGCTGTACCAGGCAGCTACACCGGATATAGCCAGTGCAGTAACAAGAGTTAGTAAGCCCATTATAGACCTTGGTAGATAGAGTCCAACATATCTTGGAACTGCTCTATCTTCTGGATCCTATTTGGCCAATAGATGTAATCCTTATCTGCGCTCTGCTTCAAGTTATTCATCAGAGGCTGGAACGCATCGTACAGCTGAGTAAGTCGTCCTTCAAGCTCCTCTGCGGAAGCTGTAGTCGTCTGTATCTGCTCGTTAGCTGTTTGTACTGCTTCAAGTTCTTGTTCGTCGACTAAGCTGAATCCGAAGTCGAAACCAACGTTGGTATTAGTACTCATTAGAAAAATGCCTCCAAGGTAGCTCTAGGTTCTACATCCCAACCCACAGCATCCAGAATATTCCTGATAGGTTCAACGAATGCTTTGTCGAACTGGGTTTCATAATCAACATGGTGACGTATATCAAATTCTTCAGGAAGGATCGAAGGGAATGCGATGACATTACTTTGTACTCTGTTGGGTTGTTTGAGATAACAAAACTTGATCTTCTCGCCCGAATGTATCTTCTCGTATTTATTAGTTAGACCGTGTTGATCTACGTAATGGTTGTAGGTCAACGCAGCACGAACCTGTATAGGTGTTCCCTTTTTGAATAGAGACACGCTATCTCGGTAGAAGTCTAATCTATTTACAGAGCGAGGAAAGGCGATGTCCTCGATTGGTGTTTGTGTGAATTGTTCACGCAGCTGTCTAATGTAATCCTGGACTTCGTTCTCATTACGTTCAAGAATTACTTTAATTATATCCTTAAACATCTGGCGACACAAGGCTGGAGTCGATGACCGTACAGCCTCGATACCCATCATCTTGAGCTTAGGTTCATTGTACTGCACACCCTCGCTGTTATGTACGTTTAGTACGTAATGCTTCTTGCCAGTCCATACACCCTTAGATGCAATCACTTCTCGCTTCATCACCATCATCTGATCATAGCCATTAAGATAGTCCTTCAGCTTCTGATAGGCTTCATCAAGCATAGGCTCAATCTTTTCGTTTGCAACCTTGTCTAAAAACTTAACAGGATCCTTAGGCTTGACCTTATCAACAAGACCACCCATATTAATGTACAGCGAGTCAGTATCGATGGCGATAACATAGTCTTTGTTATCTGTACTTAGTACTTTATTCATATACTGGTTGAGATGCTTTTCAGCCCACTTAATAGTCAGCTGGCCACTGACAGTGATACCTTCTGCGATACGTATGTCATAGTATCTGAAGTACTCGTTGGACATTGCACCATAAAGGCTATTCATCAGAATCTTAATCGCCATCTGCTTATTATCGAGGGTCGTCACTTCCCTCTCAAGCTCGTATGATGATCCTTCGTCCTGTATCCTTTGCTCGACAATAAGCATTTGCTTCTTGTACTCTTTACGCTCAGTGTACAGCTTGTCGACTAGATCTGGAAACATTCCTCTCTTGGTACGATCAAAGAACTGGCCAGTACCAGCCATGCTGTGCTCAGGGGCTACATCGATATGGTTGTGATCGAGCAAGTAGTCGACGGATGAGTTATAGCTACCATTAGTATTGTCACGCTTTAGTAGATCGAACGAATGTATCTTATTTACAACAGTCTCAGGTGACATATTGTATTGCATGATGATATGTGGATATAGACTGTTCAAGTCAAAGGACACAACCCAGTCATGCATTCCGACCTGGGGATCCTTAACGTGAGCACCCTCGATCTTACGTTCCTTGGTTTGTTCTTTCTTAGGAGGACAAATGATACCGCGACTACGTAGCTCGTTGAAGATCAAAGCATCCCACACCGCAACCGATCCAAATGCGTCAGCGTAGTTTACTTTGCCCTTGTATGCAATAGTCATACACAGAGTAGCCAGACCCATCTTGTGTTCGAGACGATCTACAATCTCAACGTCCTTGATATTATAGTCGATGAACTTCTGGTAGTCGTTTAGATACAAAGCGTTGAGAGATCCATACTCGCTATAGTCAATCTTATTCTCACCTAACACTACGTGAGCAATGTGATCGAGCTTGTATGATTCTTGAGTACCGTAGCTGTATGCAAATTTCTTAAACAGGTCGAGATAGTCGAGCTGCTCGATGCCGTTGATCTCATACACCTGAACTTCGTTCTGTGTGAACCTAAGAGTACGTTCCCGAATAGGATTACGTATCTGATGGTTCCAAGGAGACAACTTGTTAGCGTGTCCCCCACCGAGCACCTTCGTGATACGGTTAACAAGATATACGATATCGAACATCCTGCTGTTCCACCCAGTAACTACATCCGGATAGTTAGCAGCCCATTGATCCATAAACTTGTGTAGAAGATCAGCTTCGTTAGTACATTTGACATATTTGACCGTGACATGGTCTACGATAGACTTAGCTGGATCCCAATCACCCATACCCCACACATAGTAAACATTATCAATATTGTTCTTGATAGTGATTGCTGTGACAGGGTGGTTAGCTTCTTCAGGTCGAGGAAATCCTTGATCAGACTTAACCTCGATATCGATCGTAGTGACATTTATTGAGTCGCGATCGAATTGAATTACATTGGTAAAAGCATCGCTGATGAACTGTTGGATGAAGTTGGTGTTACCGTGGATGTCGAAATTATCTACGTCTCGGTGACGTTTAATAAAGTCCATAGCCTCACCCATAGACTCGAAGTCCATATCACCTAGGTACGAGCCCTTTAGTGATTTGAACTCTGTAGGGTTCGGACTGTTGACGTACAGGGTAGGCTTGTACTTAATTCTACGTTGGATACGCTTACCGTTGCCGTATCCTCGGAAGTAGATGAAGTTGCCTGTGCGTGTTACATTAGTATAGAAAGGTTTGCTCATGCGTGCATTATACTCCCTGTATCGCTAAAGATCAAGTAATGATTTGCGATTCAGGAGTAATAATACCACCAAACATTTTACTGTGTTGGTTAACTAAACTGCTGTCGGGTTCGCCAACGAATACTACCATGTCCTTATTGATAAGCAAAGGATCCTTAGTAGTGAACGGGCTGTAGGGTACGAACTGTACAGATTGGTTTTGAGTGGGGACGACAACAACGCTGTCTTGAAATTCGAAGAAGTGATCTTTGTCTTCACAATTACATAACACATCTTCACCGGATAACATTCTTACAATTTTAACTGACATAATATAATCTCAAAAATACGGCCCTTTCGGGCCGTGGGGGTTTAAAGCATACTGGATTGCGATACCATTAAGGATATTGCATATAGGTACGTTGAACCAAATACCACAGTTAATGCTACGATACCGTAGGTATTAAGGCTACGCCATACTTTAGTAGTTTTCATTTTGCCTCCGTAAGCAATTGATTACCAATTGGAATAGAACGGGGACGCTTTTCTTCTGGGACTTCTACTCTTAGGTCAATAACGAGTAGGCCGTCAATGAAGTCAGCTCCATCAACGACAACGTGCTCAGATAGTCTAAAGGTGCGGGTGAACTTCTTTGCAGAAATACCGCGGTGGAGATACTCACGTTCAATGTCTCCTTCCTTTCCTCCAGCCACGACTAGTATACCGTCTTTTACTTCTACGGTCAACTCATCCTGACTGTAGCCAGCAAGAGCTAGCTCAATTGAAAAGTTTGTCTCATCCTTCTTAACTACGTTGTGGGGGGGATACAGCTTGTTGTCTGCTATATTAGACAGACGCTCTATCTCCGACCATACGTGGTCAAAACCGATGAAGTGTGAACGTGGAAAAGAAAATGCTTTAGTTGCTACCATTTTGGTGCCTCCTTAGTTAAAAGCAAGGTTGTTGTCTACTGACCGGAGTATCCGCATCAGCGTAATATTTATAATGCGCCACGTGAAAACACGTCGGCAATATTCTGTAATTTGATCAATAATCAGTATTCATTTTTTGGATGAATCTTCACCTACTACGAATCCTGGATCAGATGGCTCGGTTACAGTAGATATGCCATAAGCAATTATCATTGCAACTCCTGCCACTAATCCAAAACCAACAATTGCTTTCAAAAATCCAACAATATCATCCCAATCGACATCAGATTTTTTCTTGGCCATGCTCTTATCCTCAAGCTGTTGCTGACTACTGTGGGTTAGTGTAGTACAGGTACAGTTTCAAGTAGTATTCAAACAAACGTGGTTGATGCAGAGGATCCGGACACTCTGGGAACATCTCAAGTAGACCCAATGCTATCTCTTCGTGAGTCATTGCTGCCATTGACGTTGCGTTTGAGATGCTTCTTCAATAGTTGCGCATAACTGAGTTCGACTTGGTATACCATCAATCTTTTCGATCACCACATACTTCATTACGGTGTCGGTGGTCTCACTCAACCACTCATTGATTACTACTTCTTTCGCCCTATTGTGTACTTCGCTTCCAGTGTCCATTCACTTTTATCCTTATGAGGTATAATCTTAATTTGAGACATTGGAGCAACTGGGTCGGCTGACTTACTAGCATCGACTAGTTTTATCAGTCCCCAATCACTCAAAAGATTTGCAATTGTGTTTCGGCGAGCTATATCTGCTTGATCGAAGTTTGCTGGCTTACCATCTAGCGCGAACAACTCTTTAAAATGTACAATATAATACCTACCTTGCTTGTGCAGCACGTGGCATGATTGGAAAAGAGTTTTATCTTTGCGCGAGGCAATTCCAATACGTGTTAAGGTTTCACGTACCTTCAGGAAATCGTCCTGTTGTTCTAAAGTTACTTCAACCATTTGATTGATTGTCGTCGTCATGAATACCACCCTTACTTTGACTCTTGGTTATTATTTTCATCTGGTCTTTAGTAAGTAGATCGACAACCAGCCGGGCTTTGTCTCGGCTGTATTCATAATAACTCATAACAGCGTCAACATCGTCATTGGGTTGTGATTTGTACCACTTGCTATACCGCTTATTCTTTCTAATTATATTTATAAGAAAGTCGAATTGCATTTGGTTATCGATATCGTGATATCGATTAACTTCGTTAGCGGCGTAGATAGTATCTATAAAATATGAAAGGCCACGGTTCACAACATACGGCTGATATAGCTTCTCAGCTAACTCAGGGTTATCGCTGTCACGTATGACATCTTCCTTGGTGTAGTTGATTGCGTTGAGATAGTCGAATGGATTCACAACCAATCAACCTCTACCATCAAAGCAGTCATACAAGCAACATTGTTGATCTCATGATCAGCAACAAACGCAGCTTTGTATTGATAGTCGGCAAGTGTTACAACTAGCTGCGGAATACTTTGCGGTTGTACATACTCAACGGCGCTATCGTATAGTTGACGATATAGCTGAGATGTATCCACATCCTTGTGGTTGGCAATCCATTTACGCATGTCGGTAAACTTCTTATCCTTTAGCGCGCCAACTAGCTCTTTAATATTACTACTGTGGTTAGCGAGTACACCGGTGTCAATTGATCCAGTTGCACCGTACCGTTGTAGCTCGTTGATTACACGCCTAAAATCCGGGAAGTATAAGGTAATAACCTCAGCCAGGGCCTTCTGATCATATGAGACGCTTTCATCGCTTAGAATCGTTTTTACACGCTTAAACATCTGGCTAGCCATAGCAGCCTTGTCTTTACCGGTAATCTTAAACTCGATTACACTACAACGAGAATGCAGTGGATCAATAATACGATTCTTAAAGTTGCATGTAAGAATGAATCCACAGTTCTTGCTAAACTCTTCCATAAAGTTACGGAGAGCTGGTTGAGTAGACTGTGGATTAAGGTAATCGGCCTCGTCGAGAATGACATACTTACGACCACCACTAAACGAGATCGTAGAAGCAAAGTCTTTGATCTCGGTACGTAGCGTGTCGATGTTACCATTCATCGATCCGTTAATTACGATGTAGTCAACACCAAGCTGCTCACACATAGCTCGAGCAACTGTAGTCTTGCCAATACCAGGACCTCCTGTTAGTAGAAGGTTTGGTATATTTTCCTGATCGACAAACTGTTGAAAAGTCTGCTTGAGATTATCAGGAAGGATTGTATCACTAATAGTCTTAGGTCGATATTTCTCGCACCAAAGGAAATCTTTTGACATCACAAACACTCATAATATAATTAAGTAAAGCAGGGACTTATCGTCCCTGCCCTCGGTACTTCTTGAAACTTTTTGCAGTGCTCTTGTTCATGGAACTTGTCTTTAACTTACCATTGCCAATTGACGTTCCCTTGATAGTAGAATGATTACCCAGCGATGATCCGTTAATATCTTTTCCTACCTTCCTAGCCATTTTCTGCTCCAAAGTATGATGAACCTTCCATTGCGATCCAGTAGGTGAGAGATCCATCTGTTAATGTAAACTGTGCCAGTCTCTGTGTAGAGATAGTCACATTATAGGTGCCGGCGATCAGTTTCAAGTTATCTACCTTGAACACGATCTTGAACTGATCGCTAGTCTTACCTACTTCGTAAGAGAACTGATGTGCCGTAGTGTTCTTGGTATTAGTAGCCAACACCTTGATTGTGTCACCATCACCTTGAATAATTAGCTCCGGTAGACCCATTACAGAAGCAGCCTGAAGCAAGTGCTTCAGTACCTTATCACCAAGAGCAAACTTAATTGGTTCGTCTGGTAGCGATACTTCTTTGTCAGGGGGTATCGTAACCATGGACTTGTCAGCATAAAAGTATTGACTACTTGCATTATTGTCGTCGCTGATTGATACGTAGTACGTGTCGAAGTTGAAGTCTGGCTCATCAAACAAACTTACTACACCTAAGAACTCGCTAAGATCATAGATTGCAAAGTCTCTTGGAAACTCTTCTTGCACCATTGCTTGTGCGAGGACAGTCTTATTCTGAGACACTGTACGAATCAAGTTACCTTTATTTACAGATAAGGTAGGGTTGATAGTAGAGAAGTTCTTGAGAACTTGTCCTGTACGTTGTGTTATTTTCATCGCTGAATCTTCTTGAGTTGTTCTGCATCAACAGTTGCAGCTGCACCAATTTGAGCAAGATGTCCTAGTGATCCTCCGAAGAAGTAGGAGCCCATGTGAGTAGTACGCATCCAAGGACACAACCATACTTTGATACCTGCCTTACGTGCCCACTGACAGAACATATAATCCTCTGACAAGTAGCGCTTGGTCTCTTCATCGATAACTGTATCGAAGTAAGCCATTATCTGACGTGACCCATCAAAGTCTTTGGTACGTGCATGATCTGGGAGGTATAGCTGAGAGGGATATGCCTCGTTGAACTTCTCAAAAGCATTACGGCGGATCATCATAAAGCCAGTACCGCCTTCTAATACTTCAACTGGTTCGCTAATCTTAAACGATCCTTTACCATCGGCTGGATTGAATACGAAGTCCCCTACGAAGTTGTCTAACTCGTTTGGATTCTCGTCAGCAAAGCCTCGATCTACAGCATCCTTAATCTTCTCCCAAGCGATTGTCTTCTTAGGATAAGGAGCACACATTATATCGAACTCACTCTCATCATCCATTAAAGCAAGCATTGCAATCACATCATTGTAATCAAATCCGATATCACTATCAAGAAAGATCATGTGTGTGCAATCAGATCGCATGAATGTATCGGCACAGTAGTTACGTGCTCGTGTTATTAATGACTCGTTAAACAGATAGAAGAACTGAACTTCAATCCCATACTTGGCTGCAACGGTTGCAAGATCCGTTGACGACTTAGTATACGTGCCAGCGCACATACCACCGTACATTGGAGTACACACCATCAGCTTACGCTGGCGCAACTCCTCAACACCTACTTCAACTTCCATAATTAAACTCCATACTTTTGGTCGTGCTGTTTACCGAGACCGTAATCACCATCATATTGGTTCAGTGCTTCAGCTTTAAATAATAAGAATTGTCCTACACGCGTGCCCGGCTTGAGCATCATAGGACCGTTGTTAACATGAAGGACTCCGGCCATTACACCTTCGTAACCAGAATCATACAAACCGGATGTAATGAAGCATCCGTTACGGTTTAGACTTGAACGAGTGATTACCCACCCGGCCTCTTCATCCCCAATTGACACGGTGCCTTCCATAATGATCTCATAACTACCTGGATCAAGACGCCACCATCCACTATCGTCGAGTTCTACAGGAATAGACTCTCGATGCTGTTTCTCGTCTTCGCTAATAACAAATACTTGACTAAACGATTGAAATAACTTATCGACACGAAGATCGATAGCATTAGGTTGTACTTGATCAGGGTCAAACCGACTTAGCGTCGATTGTGAACGTGTACTCGCTAGGTGTAACATCACTTTCCTCTTGTTGCGTAAAATACCATAACAAAACAATATAGTGGATAGCCTTTAGCAGATCCTTTCTATTGTATCCATCCTTCTTACCATAGCGCATCAAATACTTGATAGCAGTATCCCGACACGTAGTATCAACAGACCCAAGAGTCTGCCATACATCGATAGTCTGAATATTGTTCTGCTCTCTACCTGCCAGCTCACCAACATAGTGACCCGCATAGGTAGACTCAAGATATGTCAGTGCCTCGTTAAGAATCTTATCTTCATCAAATCTAAACTTCTCGCTCATACTATCTCACATAATTGATCAATGTAGCACATATTATCACGCGCTAATTCAATCATAGAATTATCATTGCAAACGTGATTAAAGTCAACCTCTAATTCGAACTTACCATCAATTAATCCGGTAGGGGAGCCATCGAATGGTATGCCATTGAGGCCTGCCCATATACCAGCACTACTGTCCCATGTATTAATTGGCAGGTGCCTGACTAATTCGATTTCGTTAGGTCCGTCAACCATTCCTAACATATGGATCTTCTTGCTATTGACAATACATTTACTGAAGAATCCTTTTTCATGTAGTGTAGATAACATTTTCCAGCGGCTGACAAAACGTTGTAGTTTATTGTTCCTTTCTACACCGTATGCATTAGGAACACCTAATATTGATATACCAATGTAGTTTACCTCACTAGAAGTAGCGGCCCACATACATCCGTCAATATAGTCCTTGATGTCACCTATTGTGGACTGTGGTACGAAGAAGGTTTTGAATCCTGCATCCCTCAGCTGAGGAGCCATGACCTTTGCTACTTCGATAGTCTTTGTACAGGGCATGCCCGGATAGTCGGACATTACAATATAGTCAGCACTAACCTGATTACCCATGTCAATCAACTTATCGGATGGGTACATTGGTCTGCCTTGCTTGTACATTTCAAAGGCACTGTTATCGAGGATGTAGGTTACGTCCTCCTCTTCCTTGAGGGTAGCATAAAACTCTCGATAGTCGGAATCCTCTTCTACCAGGTGGGCAAGCAGTAGGTGGGTCTTACGATCCTTTACAAGATCAAGATGAGGTGTAGGTGCGATGTGTAAGAATTCAATCATAATAACAAGTAGCTCCGTTCTCACCATCTTCACTGACAGTAATGATTAGCTTACGCTTTGGATAGTTAACCAGTACGTAGTCGGCTAAATCATCTGCCATCATCTCACATGATCGGTAATCGAGCTCTAGAGTACCATCAGTATACAGGTTCTCCAACTCTCTCTTTAGCAAGATAAACTCAACATCCCTATCATCGTGAAACACTTGAAGCTCTACCTTAAAGTGAAACATATGACGATGAGGATATTTAAGGAACTCTACACCTTTAGGTGCGTCTGGATAGCGATGTATACCTTCTTTCTGAAATGTCACCCATATGAACTTTTTACGTTCACTCATTATCTATTTTTCCTCATTCAAGTCCCAGTCAATATCATAACCACCTTTACGATCCGTCACTACATCATCAACTCGACGGTATTCATATTGGTGGACGAACTCATAAAATGCATCGGTGGCATCGAACATCTCTGCTAGGAAAGTGTCGAGTGCTCCGAACTCATTGATGATATCTTTTTCAGGAATATCATACACAAAGTGAGAAAGCATTTGATGATATTCGGTACGCTTAATTTCCATTTCGAACCTCGTTGTAATCTGGGTAAGTACCAAAAGCAGCTCGAGATATTACATCAGGTAGATTAGAAGGTCCACCTTTTTCTATCCACTTACTGGAGATAGTATGCGTCGTGAACTTATTAATAACTACTATGCGCCATCCCAGTCCTCGCTCGGAGACGTGATCGTATATCCCATCCGGAACATTGATAAGTAGCTTTTTGTTTAGATGTCGGTCACGAAAAATATTACAAATGGTTTCGTGGCCAAGTAACTCACGAATACTACTCATGGTCTATCCACGGTTAATGTTATTCATTACTTCCTTACGAAGCTCACTGTTAGCCTGACCAAACTTACCTAGGCAGCAAGCAGTAACGGTAGTACTGTTTGTATCCTTGATACCTCGTT
>Ga0209535_1002007_pt1 | contig 13402 bp, 8 predicted proteins | sample LinPmetageLP28_FD_184041 | JGI IMG/M metagenome (GOLD analysis project Ga0209535, IMG submission 184041) | Marine viral communities from the Pacific Ocean - LP-28 (SPAdes) (version 2) | ecosystem: Environmental > Aquatic > Marine > Oceanic | place: Pacific Ocean | collected 2009-08-22 | reverse complement strand
TACGTTTGATAGCAATTCAAAGAGAGTTATCGGTGTAAATACTGACGCAGGAAACAGTACAAAAGGCACAGCGGTAGTTGTTCGTAATGCAGGAACTTATCCCAACCTCACCTCAGAAAACTACATTGGTATGTCTAGGGGCGTGGCTTTTCAGACAGGTTCTGCTGCTGCTGTAGGAACAGCAGTACAATATGAAGCAGGAGATTCCGTTTATAATGCTGCAGCTTATGATACTAATGTAGATAGGGTAGTCATTGCTTATCAAGATAGTGGCAATAGCGATCATGGTACAGCTATTGTTGGCACAGTAGATAGCTCTGATAACTCAATAAGTTTTGGAACAGCAGTAGTTTTTGAAAGTGCAGCGAGTACTCGTCAATGTATTGCTTATGATGCTAATGCTCAAAAAATTGTAATTGTTTATCAAGACCAAGGTAACTCAAGCTACGGAACTGCCATTGTTGGTACAGTAGATAGTTCTGATAACTCTATTTCTTTTGGAACTGCTGTTGTTTTTAGAAGTGCAGCCACTATACCATATTCAATTACATTTGATGCCTCTAACAATAAAGTTGTTGTAGGCTATAGAGATTCAGATACTAAAGGTTATGCTATTGTTGGTACTGTATCAGGTACAAGTATTTCATTTGGTAGCGCAACAAAGTTCAATGACGCTAGTACTATTCAAGCAATGTCAGCCTATGATGCTAATGCTCAAAAGGTAGTTTTTGCATATTCCGATTATGGAAGCTCTGGTGCAGGAACTGCTATAGTTGGCACTATTTCTGGTACATCAATTAGCTTTGGGTCTGCTGCTGTTTTTGAAAGTGGTACAGCATCTCAAATAGGTATTGGATATGATTCAGATTCTCAAAAAGTAGTCATAGCATATAAAGATGAAGGCGATAGTAATCATGGAAAATCTGTTGTAGGCACAGTTAGTGGTACGTCAATAAGTTTTGGTTCTATCGTTGTTTTTAATCAAGATAACACTGAATATTCAAATGTTGTTTATGATACTAACGTGGATAAAATTATTATAACCTATCAAGATTTAGGTAATAGTAACTACGCTTCTGCTATAGTTGGTACTGTTTCTGGAACTGATATTAGTTTTGGAAGTGAAACAGTTTTAAATGCTGCTACTTCTTCATACATAGGGTCTGTCTATGATCCTGATCAAAAAAGAGTAGTTACGGCTGTTAGAGATCAAGGTTCAAGTTCAGGAAAAGCTATTATTTTTAAACCAAGTGATATAGCAACCACCAGAGCCGAAGTAGCAAACAGTGGTAAAGCATCAATGGATATTATAGGCTCTGTGTCAGATAACCAGATCGGTCTTACCACAGGACAGCAATACTTTGTACAAACAGATGGAACGATAGGCGAGACAGCGGCTGATCCAAGTGTACTGGCAGGGACTGCTATTTCAGCAACAGAGTTACTAGTAAAGACTTGACAAATAAGGACTTATGAGTTTAACTATGAGTGACATTAAGTTAACCCCAGAAGAGATAGAGACAATGCTAGACAACGCAGCTAGGCGTGGTGCTAAGGAAGCACTACGTTCTATTGGCCTACTTGATAATGATGCACAAAAAGATATACTAGAGATGCGTAACTTAATAGAAGCGTGGAGAGATACACGCAGATCTATATGGTCAACATTAGTAAAAGTATCTACCGTTGGAGTCCTGACATTTATTGCAGGTGCGGTATGGATGACAATGGGTAAATAAGGAATAGAGTATGAGCACAGCAGAGAACGATAAACCTACAGCACATATCATCCAAACATCTGATGGTATGAACATAGTTAAGTATTCTGATGGGTCAGTTCAAACAGGTACTGTAGAACAGATAACAAACTCAATATCAGATAGATACAACATAGCTACTATTAGCTCTGATCGTATTGGTATGGATATAATTGGTTCGCATCAAATAGCATATGCTGATCAAATATCTCAACTAAATGATTCGGGTCAGCAAGGTTTTGGATCACAACAAGCAGCATCTTATTCTGACAGTTCTGAAACTGGGTTTACACCAGATCGCCCAGGAGAACTTACATTTGATCCTGACTCTGCTGTAGGTCATGGCAGGAGTGGTTTCTTAGGTTTAAAAGGTGATAAGGCTAGTTATGTTGTACTATCTGATGGTACTAAAATATACTCTAAAGTTGGTAATACAGCTAGTGAAATAGCTGATGCAATAAAGAAAGCTGAGATTTATATAGAGGAACGTAATGCTGCTATATCAGCTTGGGATTCTATATATGGTAATATAGGAGCAATTGCTGATAGTAATACTGAGGCACAGATAGCTACTTATATACAGTCTTACAATCATTATATGGAAACAGGTCAAGACGATGGCGGTGGTTTTATAGACTCAGAAACTGGGCTACCTATAGGCGCAGCCAATGAAGCTGAAGCATTCTTGATGCGTACAGGTAATTACGTTATGAGTAAGGATACCATGCTAGGTATCTTAGACAAGAGTAGTCAAGCATTAAAAAACTCCTTTGCTTTACAATATGGCGTAGAGTCTTGGGATCAAGCTCGTGAAGCTACAGCTAATAATTTATTAGGCGCAATTGGTGGTATACAAGACAATAGAAACTTCGGTATGTTGCTTGCGGTGTCTGCACATAGCTCAGATGCTTTTGTAAATGCTGTTGGCGTTGCTAACATACAGAGCTATCAAGTAGGACAGCCTAACTTTAATGAGGAAACAGGAGAGTTTTTAGGGTACAACAGAGGTGCTGTAAAATTTAGTATGGTCAATGGGCAACCCATAATGACAGGTATTGCAGGTAATACTAGTAGCTTAACTGGACAAACCCTTTCTTCGTTGTTTGTAGACCCTACTCAAATACAAGGTATTGTACAAGGTGATGTATTTTCTAATTATCAAAAGTACTATAATGATTACCGTAAAGGGTTTGAGTTTTTAAACAACTACGATTTCTTAAATATGAAACCTCTTGAAGATAGAATAATTCCAAATACATCAGGGTTAGATGCTGCGCCTGGCTCAGGGGGAATGGGTGCACAAGATTTTACAGGGCTTGATCAATCAGTTGATTACTCAGGTCTAAACAGTGGTGCAGGAACCGCACAAACGTTTAGCACATCAGGGTCTGCCCCAGTAACATATGATACACAGCAAGTACAACAAACGTTTGATACTGCTCTACCTGCTTTAGGTTCTTCAAGCACAGGAACATCTCCTCAAGCCGCTGTATCTGGAACCTTTAACTTACCATCACAGACTGCAAATCTTTCTGCTGTTCCACAGACAATTACTACACAGACAGATTACACTGGTACAAATATGGCTAACCTTACTAGCCCTTCTCAAGGCGTAGGTGGGGTACAGCAAGTTGTATATCAAAATCCGTTAACTAATCAACAATTACGGATGACCGAAATAAACGGTAGTCCTATTGGTGTTATTCCTCCAGGGTTCCAGAAAGTTACATCTGCTGCACAGGGTGCATACATCCAAGGATATGAGTCAGGTGGCTTAGTAGAAGCTGAGAAGACTATGGCAGCTAAGTTCCTTGGCTTTAAGGGTACTGATTTAGAGAAGTTCTTAGAGTCTAACCCTGCTGCTGCAGCTAAGATGGGTAAGTACCGTACAGCTTTGCGTAACAAGATGACACAGAAGGGTACAGTTTTTGCCTCATCAGGTGTTTTTGTAGATGCTGCAAATCAGCTATCAGGGGTGTCTGGACTAAGTGCTCCTGGTGATCCGTATCAACAAAAGTTAGCTGCAATGCAGCGTGGTGCTATACAACAAACTATGCAGCCACTACAGTCTAACGTGCAGATGTTAGTACCACAAGCTGCTGACTTTACACCTACTGGTGCAGGGCAAGCATATCCTATAGCACCTTTTGCACAATCTGCTACAGTACCATCTACTGCACAGGCAGGTATGCCTATGACTAGACCTGCTACTTTTATGGTTTCAGGTGCTTCATCCCCACAGGTGCAAGCTCAAACTGGTGCATTACAAGCTGTAGAAGGTGAAGTATCTGAACAGGCTGAGATAGATGCTGCACAACAATTACAAACATCTGTATCAGGTATAGAAGCTGCTCAAGGTACAGCTACCATGATAAACAATCCTGTACAAAGGCAGATACAGGATGGTGAAATAATATCAGGTGCAGCTAATGCAGAAACTGCTTCTAAGTTTGCAGAACAGATAGATGCTGCTACAGCTACACCAACTAAGAAAGCTACAGTTGCAGGTCAGCTAGAAGATTTAATGGCTGACTTTGAGGGTGGTGAGACACCTGCTTGGGCTGCAGGATCTATGCGTACCGCAATGGCTACACTCTCTGCTCGTGGTCTTGGTGCGTCTAGTCTTGCAGGTCAAGCTGTGGTTCAAGCTGCAATGGAAGCTGCACTACCTATTGCTCAAATGGATGCTCAGGTACAGGCGCAGTTTGAAGGACAGAACTTGTCTAACAGACAGCAACGTGCTATGCTTGCTGCACAACAACGTGCATCATTTATAGGGCAAGAGTTTGACCAAGCATTCCAAGCTCGTGTAGCTAACGCTTCACGTATTGGTGATATAGCAAACATGAACTTTAATGCTGATCAGCAGATAGCTTTAGAGAATGCTCGTGCATCTAACACAATGTCACTGTCTAACTTGACTAACTCTCAAGCTATGGTAATGGCTGAGGCTGCTGCATTATCACAACTTGATATGGCTAACCTCAACAATAGACAGCAAGCTGCTGTACAGAATGCACAGAACTTCTTGCAAATGGACATGACTAACTTATCCAATGAGCAACAGACTGCAATGTTTAAGACACAGCAAAACGTTAACGCTATACTTACTGATGTTGCTGCAGGTAATGCGGCTGCACAGTTTAACGCTACAAGTGATAATCAAACTAAACAATTCTTTTCATCTCTTACTTCACAGGTATCTCAGTTTAACTCTACTCAACAGAATGCTATGGATCAGTTTAACGTCAATAGTGTTAATGCATTGCGTGAGTTTAATTCGGAGTTACAACAACAGCGTGACTTATTCAATGCACAGAACGGTCTTGTAGTTGCTCAGTCTAACGCACAGTGGAGACAGAACATTGCTACTATGAACACTGCAGCATTGAATGAAAGTAATGCAACATATGCTCGTACTATCAACGGACTTACAGAAACAAACATGGGTCAGATATGGCAACGTGAGCGTGACATTATGAGCTTTGCATTTCAAACAGCTAACAATAACGCTGATCGTGCCACTAGCATAGCAGTACAAAACTTGCAGAATGAAGCAACTAAAGACGAAGCTGCTGCCAAAAAGAGTGCGGCTTTTGCTACAGCAGCAGGTGCAGTCATTCGTGCCATGATAGGTTAAGGATAGGATAATAGTATGGTAGACATAAAGTATAAAATGAACTGGGTTCCTCAAGCAAAGGAACTACGTGATAGTCTAACAAAGAAACAGAATAAAAGTATTGCTTCTAAGACAGATGAAGATACAGATGACGATTTCTACCAAAATATGTATGAGGCTCTGTCTAAGTATTTCTCTAGTGATGAAGATGCTGATAAAGTTCTTATACCTGAAGAGACAGACAGAGATGGTATATCTACTGAAGTACTAAAGTCTTATGCTGATGTTATGAAACCTTATGGCTTGACAGGTATGTTAAGTCGGGAGGCAGTTGATGTAGAGGTAGATAAGATATTAGGTGATCCTAAACTACTTGAGATACCGACTAAAACATTTGATGATACAGAGGAGGAGACTACAGATGGAGAAGATACTGATAGTAGTACTGATGATGATACTGTTGGGGAAGCCCAAGACAATCAGCCTAACTTAGATGATGCACCTACAGGTGGGCTAATGAGTCCTGACCGTTCAGGAGTACAAACAGGAACAACAGTAAAAGAAGCACAACAAACTCTAACTGATCTAGGTTACAAACCTCAAGGTGTAGATGGTGTACTAGGTAAGGGTTCAGCGAGAGCTATAAGAAAGTTACAAAAAGCTGCTGATTTACCTATAACAGGTGAATTAACTGAGGAAGTAATAGCTCTGCTTAAGTCAGGTAATGCTCCTGCTTACTTTGACCCACCAAAGAAAGATGCTAAAGTAGAGAACATATCAGATAGTATGTTTGATGTATTTAAAGAGGCTATAGCACAAAAAGAAAGTTCTGGTAGGTATTCCACATATGGTGCGGCTATACCTAAACTAGGCATAAAAAAAGGTGATCCTCTATATGGAGGCGCAAATATGCATTATCTTGGTAGGTATCAGATGGGTAAAGTTGCTTTACAGGATGTAGGACGTGGATATAGCAAAACACTAAACCAAGCTTTTTTAGATGATCCAGACTTACAAGATAAATTATTTAAAAAATATACACTTCAAAACCATAAAACATTAACTAAAAACTCTAAAAAATATAGAGACATGTCTGTAAAAGAAAAGCTTGGTGTATTAGGATATGCACACAATCAAGGTGCAGTTTCTGCAGAAGAATGGTTATATACTGGTGTATCTGGTGCTGACGGTCTTGGTACTAAAGGAGATGAATACACTTCTTTAGTAAGAGATGCTTTTGCAGAAGAGTCTCCTGATGATATGCCTAACTAATAGGAATAACTAATGTTTGGATTACCACTAGAACTAATCACCATGCTTTTCTCTACCATACTAGGTGGGGTAATGTCTATATGGGGTCAATCAATAAAGTCTAAACAAGCACAGAATGACATGCTCATGGAACGTGCTAACTTCAGGAAGTCTGCAGTTAAGGATGCTCGTGACGCAGGTAAGAATGACTCACACTTTGCATGGACACGTAGGCTAATAGCTTTGTCTGCTGTGTTCTCAATAATTGTATTGCCAAAGCTAGTCGCTGTATGGTATCCTGAAGTAAGCGTATATGTAGGATATACTGAAGCAACTGGTGGTTTTATGAACTGGTTGTTTGGGCCAGATGAAGCTATACAGTGGAAGATGGCACAAGGTTTTGTAATCACACCACTAGACACACACATTGTATCAGCCATAGTAGGACTATACTTTGGCGCAGGGTTTACTAAATAGGATAATATAATATGGCATCATTTCTTGAAGCACCGATACCAGGTCAGTCATTAACTGATCAACCTAAGAACTGGCCTTGGGAGAATCCTCCTGAGATGGCAGACACTGAGGATGCTACACGTTTTTACATAAACAAATTAGCTGACGATGAAGTTATGGATGATCTATCCGTACTATTTGGTGGCGGTATGCCTGTAGCACCTTTCGTAAAAACACTACTTACTACAGGTGTTATGAACGGTAAACACTCTATTGATGTAAGTATTATTGTTGCACCAGTAATTCACGCATTTATAAAAGCTGCAATGACAAGCTACGGCATTAAGGTTCGTGATGATATTGTTAGCCCAGAAGAAGAGATAAAAGAAAAAGAGAAGCAGAGGCTACAGACTGCAATAGAGTTAGCAATGGCTGACACAGATAAAGAAGCTGAAGATCCTGGTGTAGCGTTACTACAGGAGATTCAAACAACGCTAAACAGTGAGAGTGTAGAAGCAGTTGCAGACGAAGGTATGGAAGTAAGCGAACCTGCTGAACCCAAAGGTTTAATGGCGAAGGGGCTTTAATATGGGATTTGATTGGATGGCTTTCGCTGAAGGCTTTATGACAGAAAGTGCAGCTATCATAAAAGAAAAGAAAGCTGAGGCTCGTACCTACGGTCTAGAACAAGATGAACTAGCCAAGCGTAATCTTCTAAAAATATCTGAGCGTAATGCTACAGTAAATAAAGTTATGGGTTTGACTCAGATGCTTAGTGATAACGGTGTATCAAATGACCAGATACAGGCTGCTATTGCCTCTGGTCCTAACGCCATATCTGAACTAGCTGTAAAAGTAAAAGAAGCTGTAGACGCACAGGACGGTAAGCCTCTAACAAGCACAGATGTAGAGAGCATTATACGTATGCCTGAAAACTTCTCTCCTGTAGATATGCAGTTGGATGAGTATGTACGTAGATCCTACGGATACTTTACTCCAAACAAAGGTGTATCTGAAACACCTGAGATAGGATTCTGGGATCGTGTAACTGGTGATGCAGCAATGATTAGGGCTAAGGGTAAGCTAGATAGTAGTGCAATATACGAAGGATATACTGCTGCTGACATAAATGAAATGGCTGCATTAACTGACTACGATGCTGTAATACCTTCTACCTTTGCTACATTTGCAGACTTTAAACGCTTTGATAATGATGCACGTATGAGTGTTGAATCTGACATCCTTACAAAGATAAAAGTATTAGAAGAAAGTGACGATGATTATCGCAGAGCACGTGCAGTATTAAAAGATATTTCATCTACTACAGAAATACCAGAAGAAAAAGCTGCTATTGAGGCTGCATTGAAAGTAGTCAAGACTAAACACGCACAGAACTTTGGGTCTATCTTTGATCAAGCTGTTACTACATATGGCACTAAAGCTATCGTAGGATTAGAAGACTTAATGAGAACACATATGGGAGATGACTACTACAATAGTTTATCAGGTGATGTATCTACTGCAATCACTGAACAAACAAGTGCTTTATTAGATGATACTGAAGTTGAGATGAAAGGTAGTAAAGTAGTTAAGAGTGGTAATACGGTTACTATATCTAACGAAAACGTTATAGATGATGCAGATGGCAATGCTGTAGAAGTTACTTTTCAGTTAGACGAAAATGGTATTATAACTGGGGCTACTACAGATGCAGGTGAATTTGATGCAGAAGGTGCGCAGACGGTATATAATAGCTTTGCGTCTTATGTACCTGAAGTAATTAAGGAAGAGGTAGTAGGTACTGAAAAAACTTACTACGTAGTAGATGGTAAAACAATTTATGGTGTACCTAAAAGGCCAAACGCTATTATGAGTAGGCTACAAGGTTACTCACTAGACGCTGAGACAAGAGAAAAAATAAAGAATGGTGAGATGGCTATACCTACAGGTAGGAACCCATTGAGGGTTGATGAGTGGGATGAGCTATTTGGTGCTACCCATGATCCTGAAACAGGTAAGAGGCTTGAAGAAGTTAAACCAGTAGAAAAAGGCCAAGATCAAGAGCCTAACTTTGAAGGGCCAGTAGACAGCGCATTACCACCGTCAGGTTTTGATAGTGCAGCAATTGGTTCATCACAGGAAGATGAAAGTGAAGATGAAGAACCTTCAGGTTTAATGAGTAAGCGTCCTAAGCCACGCCCTAAGTTAAGCTTACGACAAAAAACAATGGAACGCTTTGGTGTTACCCAAGAAGATATAGAAGAGGGTATGGACACAGGAAGCATAACAGAATTAGACTTACAGCTTCTAAACGAGAGTGGTGATGACATCTTTGAATACATCGTAGAGAATGCAGGTAGTGAACCTCTTGATGATATGCAGTTGTATTATCAGCTTTCTAGATGGGCAGATGAAAACAATAAGGTGCTACCATTTAATATGAACTTCTTGATCTTTATGATGAAAAAGGGATTAGCAGAATGAGTAGTACAGCACAAGAAATGTATGATGCATTAAAGCAAAACCAAGAAGTATTTGATAATAAACCTAAGTTTTTAGATGCGAATAAGTTTCTTAATAAGCATTCTGTTGCCAAGAAAAAAGAAGCACTAGAGGAAGATACCGTAGTAGATATGGGTGGCACTCTCAAAAAGAAAGACTTCTATAAACCACAGAATTTGTCAAAGCTTCGCAACTACATGATCTCTCGCAAAGGTGTAGACTACAAAAGCGCATCAGATAAAGATGTAGTAGAAGACTTTGTAGATCATATGCGTAGATTCAATACTAATATTATTAGTACCAGTGGTGAAGTTAGACATATTACAAATGCATCAGAGGATGATAAGCGTATAGCAGGTGATGCCTATAAGTTGTATGATCAGCTAGGTAATGTGTTTGTCAATGATGGTTTGCTTGGTGCAGTAGATGGTGTATTTGATTACATAGGTGCTGCAGTTACAGATCCTACTAACTATCTTGGTTTACTTACAGGTGGTATTGGTAAAGCATCTGCTCTTGGTTTAAACGAAGGAGCAAAACAATTAGTTAAACGTGCTGCAATAGAGGCAGGACAGAAAGCTATAAAGTCAGGAGCTACCAGGGAAGCAGCACAAAAGGCATCTCAAGAAGCTGCAGAACGTATGGCTCAACGCCTTGTAGAAAAAGGTGTGAAGGGTAGTGCAGCTAAGAAATTGAGAGAGCGTGTAGCTCTACGTGAAAAAGAAAACTACTTGTATAACGCTAAGAAGCAAGCACAGAAAGAGTTTATAACAGATCGTGGTAAAGAAGGGATACGTAAATCTTTATATGCTACCACAGCACTAGACGCATCCTTTGCTGTACTTAATGACTACCAGATACAAAACGTAATGTTAGATGTAGGTGCTCAGGAAGAGTACAGCTTACTACAAACAGGGTTTAGTTCTCTACTTGGTGCAGTAGGAGGTGGAGCACAGCTTGTTGGTGGTAAGTTTAAAGGAGCTAGTGGTTTATCAGATGTAGATCTACAGCTACGTAAAGCAAAAAGAAATGCTGAGTTAGATGCTGACATTGAGGCAGCTACACTTGTTGCTCTACCTAAAGGTGAAGTAAAGCGTGTAGCTAATCACATTAATAAGACACTGGATAGTTGGGAGTCCAAGTGGAAGCGTGGAGATAACTTATTCCAGACACAAATTATGCCAGCAGATTTATTACACGATATTATGTTAGGGCCAGATGGTAAGGGTGGTCTAGCTAAAGTGTTTGCTGACAATGGCATGAAGCTAAACAAGAAGCTACGTGTTACAGATGTTATGACTAATGTTATAAAGCAGATGCCACAAGCTGAGTTACAATCTATATCTAAACGTATGCAACCTTTAGTAGGTTATACATTGGGTGACACAACAACTGTAGCACAGGAGCTAGGTGACTTGATTGCATCTAAGGTGCGTAATGGTATGCAGCTTGGTAACGTAATGTCACAGACTCGTAAGACTATAGATGCAGGTGTTGTGCATGGTCAAAACGTTATGGCTAATATAGTCCGTAACCCACAAGCTAAAGATGCAGTAGAAGAAGAGGTAGCAAAAGCTACAGGTAAATCAAAACCTGCTAGACCATTTAGTTATACTCAATCAGTGTGGCGTAGGTTGCTTGTGTCCTCACCTGCAACAACTGCACTAAACGTAGCAGGTTTTTCTCAGTTTTATCTTGGTCAAACTATGGCTGATGTATTCACTGGGGGTCTTAACTTATCTTATGGATTAGCGTTGGGTGGTAACTTTAGCAAGCGTGGACGTGAAGCACTACGTGTTGCTAATGTGTATAAAGAAATACAGACACAGAAGATGCGTAACTTGATGGACCCATACACTACACATGACGCATACATGGACTTCTTAGCACAACATAAAGAAGTAGGTAATACTTTATTTGAAACAATTACTGGTGGAATAGAAAGATCAGGTAAAAAATTTAACATAGACCCTGACAATAAATGGTTTAAGAGTGCAGAAACTGTTACTAATGCATCCAACCGTTTGACAGGTGTTCGTATACAAGACACGTTTACTAAGTCTCAAATGTTTATGACTGAGCTAGATAAATTTCTAAGGTTAAAGAAAAAGAAGAGTTTACAAGAAGTTCTCAATGACGGTAGCATAGATTTAATAGATGACAGTGTTGTAGGTAGCGCACTAGATACAACTTTAAAGTCTGTATTTTCAAAGAACTATACAACTGATGATCAACATTTAAAACTAGCTGCTAAGATTACTGAGAGCGTTTCAAACATGCCTTTCTTTGGTACAATTCTACCATTTGGTAGGTTCTTCAATAACGTTGTAGCTACATCTTATCAATGGAGTGTAGGTGGTGGTGTTCAACTAGCATCTGCAATAGCTAAAAAAGAAAAGAGAAACATAGAAACTGTTGAAGCTTTTTCACGAAGTCTTGTTGGTGTTACCGCTTTGCATCAAGCTATGAGGTATGATGAGGAGCGAAGACAAAAACAATTAGGTACATTTGAAATAGACACAGGTGGCGGTACAATAGTTGATGCACGTAACACCTATCCATTCTCTCTATGGTTAGCTGCAGGACGTGCTGCTAATTTGAGAAGACAGAAAGAGACTATACCAAAAGAAGTTCTATTACAATTTGGAGAACAGATTGCAGTAGGGCAGTTGGCAAGTGATGTTCAGTTTGGTAATGATGTTACTGCTATACTTGACACTGTATTAAATCAAGATATAGAAACAAGCAAGAAAAGTATTGATGCCATAGCTAAATTTGGTGGTAATTATATAGCAGGTTTTACAAGACCTTTAGATGCCGTAAATAAACTAACAGGTTTTATTACAGATACTGATGCAGCTAAGGATAAACGTAGAGCAGGTGGTGACTACGGTGTAGAATTGTTTACTCAAAATGCTACTAAGTACTTTGATAATGTAATAGAAGCATTCACAGATAAAGCTGAAACTATTACAGGTGAAGAGCTACGTGTAGCTAGTCGTGATGGTAAGATACAAGATGCTAATCCTATGGCAAAGTTATTTGGTATAACTATAAAGCCTGGACGTACAGCTACAGAGAAAGTGTATTCTATGGCTCAGATGCAACCTTGGACAGCCAGTGAGAGGTCACAGATAGCTGCATACGATACAGTGTTTAACGAGACACTAGCTCCTGTGTTAGAAACTGCAACAGATAAACTATTACGTAATCCTGACTTTATAAATGCTGATCTAATTGGTAAACGTGCTATGTTAAAGAGTACCCTGACAGATGTTAAGGGTAAGGTTAGAAACTCTTTAAAGAAGTATAGCCCTCCAGAGAAACGAATACTTGCCATAAAACGTAAGGCTAGTTCGCATGGTAATAAAGAGCTACGAACTAAAGCATTGAAAGTCATGCGTGAAAGATTTAATTTTACTGGAAGCGTAGATGACATGGGGTATTCGGAGCTTCAATACTTCATGGACTACATTGATTACCTAAAAGATATATACGAATAAATAGGGGCGCATTTAGCGCCCTTACTTTTTTATACCATACATTTTTGATGCACGTTCTGCCCACATCTGTACTGCAATTAAACTCTTTAATGCTTCATGCGTTTCCGTACTGTGATACAAGTTATCTGAAATAAACTTTTCCAGTTGTTCACTACGTTTCTGCACACCCTCTCTAAAATGATCTTGCCTCCTAGATACAAAGTCTTTCGCTTCTTTTTCTAGGCTCATATATTGTTATACCTCCGTTGGTATCTCTGTACAGTATGCGGAGACTGTAGATTGAGGTGATGGTCTAGCACTCATAAGCTCACTTC